>Ga0209445_1001170_pt1 | contig 14395 bp, 16 predicted proteins | sample MarorgKNORR_S2LV_4_FD_188223 | JGI IMG/M metagenome (GOLD analysis project Ga0209445, IMG submission 188223) | Marine microbial communities from the Southern Atlantic Ocean, analyzing organic carbon cycling - NADW_A/KNORR_S2/LV (SPAdes) (version 2) | ecosystem: Environmental > Aquatic > Marine >...
GTTTCATCTCTTCCTATCTATAAGATTTATGGCACTGCCAAAAGTGTTCAGCAATTCAAAACCACCAATGGGTATTCCTACGGCGCACTTGGAAAACTGATCTGAGCAAAATGTTTAAAGCCATTCTATATTATTATTTTGCTATTTTAGAAGTATACAGTTTTGCGACAGCAAGTAAACCGACGACCGCCAATGCTGGTAGGGGGGGGCTAACTTCCGGGTTAATGAAGTGCGAAATTGCTCCTATTAAAGTGCTAACTGCTCCAATTATTGTAAGTACTAACTGGGGATTCATAGATGCCTCATTTATTTATTTTGACTATATAAATTTAGCATCACTTCCTCCCCAAAAAAAACCTCTCAGTTTAAGAATAAGTAAAATATTTAAGTGAAATCCATCATTGTTAATTTTGGACCCAGCTTCCTTTATATTTATATCCATAGTTTGGTGCTTCTATTTTGGGATTCACAACACCCCATTTTTCCTTAAAGTTTTTTTCTACAGTTTGATTTTTCAGCTATTCCATCACAAACCTTTATCAAGGGAACTTTGAATAGCTCCCCCTTTCAATCTCCAGCGCCAGAAGAAAAGGATAATGATCCCCGCCAGGTTTGGGAACCATACCGCAGGATGCGTCCAAGGAATGCCATCAATCGTGATATTTGAAAGTGGCCAGAATAATTTGGTAGGAAAATAAGCTTTTGTATGGAATGGAAAATCAAGGAGGATATGAAAAGGCCACCCAAGCATAGCAAATGCCCAATTTTTTCGAAAGATAGATACGATCCCCAAAAAAAGGAATGCAATAATAAAGCTGTGACCGTAGTTATAACTTATAAATACCCATTGTGGAATTGTATCCAGTGGTGGTGCACCAAAATGAAATTCGCCGGTTACAATTCGTTTGATAAATAGGATACCAAATGAAACCAGGTCCGGAAATGCCCCAAAAAATGCAGCCAGCCATGGAAATCCCCGATGCCCAAATAAACCTAAGCCCCAAAACGTATGGCTAAATGTATCCATTTTTCTCTAAAATTATATCAGGATTGTATATCCAGAAACTTCAACCTGTTATCAGTTTTCAGGATGGAGAGAATATGTCTCTATATGATTTACAATTGCTTTGGATACATCATGAAATGCTTCCTGGATTAACCAGTGACCTGCATCAAGTTCCATCAATTCATAAGGGCCACGCATGTATTTGTCTGTTCCTTCTACGCCCTTTCTTCCAATAGCAGCGTCATTCTTTCCCCAGAGCAATAAAGTAGGCACATATACATCACCCAACTGCGATGAAACTTCCGGGGTAATTTTCCCCACATTCGCTCTGTACCAGTTTAAAGCTGATTTTAAAACCCGCTTTTTGGAAAATATTTCCAGATAAATATCTATTTGTTCATCTGAACTCTCTGACCATAAATCAATTAATTTTGAATAATTATTGAATGAAAAATACCACTCCGGAAGGTAAGGCAATTTAAAGAATCCTATATATCGGCTCTTCTTTTTTTGCTCCTTATCTGTTTTATAGGCTTCCATGAATGCTTTCAAATGAGGGACGGACAAGGCACTCCAGCTCAAGAGCCGATCCGGATTTAAGCCCGCCAAAGCCCAACCCACGCTGGAGCCCCAATCATGGCCTACCAAATGAAATCGCTCAAAACCATAATAATCTCCTATAGCTAAAATATCTTCACAAAGTTTTTTCAGCTCATATTCAGATACTTCCCGGGGAAGAGACCCTGGGTTATATCCCCTCTGGTTAGGTGCAACTACTTTATACCCTTTTTTAGCCAGGATTGGAATAAGTTCATTCCACATATGGGATGTCTCCGGAAATCCGTGGAGGAGAATAACTCCTTCCTTAGTATTGTTCAATCCACTGGTTCTGCAATTGAACACAAGATCATTAACCTCTATCCTTTGGAGGGTTATGGGATTTCCCTCCTCTATTTTATCCTTCGGCATCGTTAAACTTACCAGGAATGTGAGAAATATTAATAATTTCATTTCCGTTCCATTAATTGATTCAAAAGATCAGCCAAGCTACAGCTTGAACTTCTCATCCCTCAGGGAAACTTTAAACCCCTTAAGTGTCATATTTTTTCTTTCATCGGATTCGTTGTTTAAAGCCGGGTTTGTATGGTTGAGATGGATAAAATGTATTTTTGATTTTTCCTTTTCAGATAAATTGCCAAAACGTTCCATACTTTCTATAATAAAAGGATGTGGAATCTCCTCCATTGAGCGATTTGGTATCTCACCATCTCCGAAAAAAGTACCATCAATAAGTATATAATCATTTTCAAGAATTACTTCATTGATATCTTTTTCCCAACGCTCCCATTTATCAATATCAGGAATGTATACCAGGGAGAATGATGGGCCCACAACTCTGTATCCCACTGTTTCGGAATACTCCTCCCTGTGAGGCACCTGGAACGGTATTACAGTGAGGCGATCATTAAGTGCCTGTGGAGATTCATTCTCCATGAGTTTCAACTTGATTTGATCTAATGAAACCAGCTGGTCCCAGGGTCCATTGGATTCCAGGAAGGTCCTCATTTGGGGCATTGCATAAACAGGTATAGATTTTGCCCCCATTACTTCCCGACCCAGATGCATAAGTCCGGTATAGTGCCCTATGTGAGCATGAGTGAGTAAAATCCCCTCCAGGGTATACTTCCCGTTTTGCGTCAGGACATGATACTGTTTCGGAAAATCAGGAGTGGCGTCAATCATCCACACTTCATTCGTTTGAGGATCAACAATTCCTAAACACGAAACACTGAATTGTTTTTCAGGATCGTCCCATCTCTCTGCGCAGCAGGCTTTGGTGCAACCGGTGTGTGGAGCACCCCCATCCTGCGCAATCCCCAGTACAATAACGTATGGAGTATCTTCAGCGGAAAATACAGGATTAGAAAACATCATAATTAAAATGAGAAGCCACACAGCAAAAATTCAAGCTAAATGTTTTTGCATGCAGAAATGAGGCAGTGTAACTGATTCAAATCTATCCCCATAAACTGTATAACCTAGGTTAGCATAAAATGGAATCACATACTCCTGTAAAAATGATAACTCCAGGGGTGCCCGAAGGACTTCTTCACGAATCGCTAATGCTTTTTTATAATCCTTTGAACCGAAAGCAATTTCTTTGATGCTGAAGGTATTCATCTATTGAGTAATTAGTTTCAAAGTAAACCTTTTAATATAAAAACAGTAAAATTATAAAAAGAAGATATACAACTTTCGTGCTTATTTTGTTTAATTTTATCATCCTGTCAATGTTCAAATTATTGACAAATGATGGAATTGGAAAGAGTAAATAACATGAGGAGCAGGCTAAAGGTATGAAAAAACAAATGAATAGCGTTATTACATGTGACCTTGACGGCAAACTAGAAACGTACAATGAAGCTGCCGAAAAACTTTTTGGATATACACAGGAAGAAATAATTGGTAAAGGCCGGGTGAGTGATTTTAGTCCAGGTCAGGTGGTATTGGGCCATGTGGTCAACTGGCTTGATGAAGCTGTGAAAAAAGGAGCCTGGGAAGGAGACACGGTTTTTCTGCATAAGGATGGCCATGAAATGCCTTGTCATATTAAAATCACGCCTACAAAAGGAAAAAATGGCGAGCATATAGGTTATTGCGGTGTGACAACGTCTTTGGAGACTAAGACACCGGATCAGGTACGGCCCAAAATAAGCCTGATGACTAAGGTTTTTACCTGGCTCGTTATCATGCGCCTGCCTTTTTTAACTGCTACCATTGTGCCTATTCTCGTGGGCGCTGCTGTGGCAAACTTTATGGGCTATGATGTCAGCTGGGCCTGGCTTGGATTAACGATTCTAGGCGGATCGCTCCTGCATATAGGAACTAATACTGCCAATGATTATTTTGACCACACCAGCGGTACCGACGAGGCCAATTATAATTATATGGTTCCTTTCTCCGGGGGAAGCCGCAGCATCCAAATGGGCCTCATTTCAGCAAAGGGAATGCTCACTGTGGCCCTGGTGTCATTTGCTCTCAGTGCGGTAGTCGGGATACCTTTAATCCTAAAAGTGGGTCTGCCGGTATTGTGGCTGGGGCTGATTGGGTTTGTTTCCGGATTCTTTTATACGGCACCACCCTTCAGGTTTTCTTCGTGGAAAGGCGTGGGAGAATTACTCATCGGTCTCAATTTTGGGCCCCTCATGGTTGCAGGAAGTGCTCTTGTCCAGACCGGGAAGTTGCTGCCGGAGGCATTCCTGGCCGGAATTCCCATTGGTTTTCTGGTAGCAGCTATTGTTTATATCAATGAGTTCCCGGATTATGATGGCGATAAAGCCACAGGCAAGGATACGCTTATTGTGGTCTTTGGACCGGAAAAAGCCAGGATCGGTTACGTACTGCTCATCGCAAGCGCCTTTCTGAGTATCGTGATTATGGCTTTGAATGGAACCTTCCCGATGCTGAGCCTGATTGCTCTGGCAGCATGCTATTTTGGGGTAAAAGCTGTTAAAACGCTGTATCAATACTACGATAATCGTCTTCTAAAACCTGCAAATGCCGGTACAATAAATATGCACTTTATCGCAGGAATCCTCTTCTGCATCGGAATTTGGCTGGGAACTCCTGTTTAGTTCCTGATTCGCAAGATCCCGTTCTGCGCAATTCAAATAAAAAGGTCCTTTTACTAGGGATTTTTTTAATATAACTACATTGCATATTTGAATATGACAAATCGTATTTGAAATGCCATGATACAGAAAAAAATCTCTTCCCAGTTTATTGTATTACTTATCAATTATCACTTTCATAGTTTCGAATGAAGGAGAAAACAGAGTAAATTCAGCGACAGTATGCGTAGAAAAAAAACTATTACTATCAATTAAAGGTGCCTTTCATTCTATAACCATTACTTATACCATTAATAAGAAAGTCCCAATAGAACGAGCCTTCTTAACATGCAACAGCAACACTAGATAATGCCAAAATAGATTTCATTTTATTTCAAATCCCGATGATATTAAAGTTGACGTTTGTTTGTAATGTACGGGCACTCAAATTATAAGAATAGAAGAGGAAAATAACAATGAAGTTACAGGATAAGCTGAAAGAAATGATTCCAGCCTGGAGAGAAGAAAGAAAGGAAGTTCTCTCTACTTACGGAAAAAAGAAGATTGCTGATGTAACTGTCGCCCAGGCTTTTGGTGGAATGCGTGGTATTAAGGGTATGATCTGTGACACTTCCGTTGTTGAACCGAATAAAGGGTTGATTATTCGTGGTCATCCGCTTTTAACAATCAAGGAATTATTGCCTGAAGAAGTGTTTTATTTGTTACTCACTGGCGAAAAACCTGATAAAGCAGCCACAGCCGCCCTTCAGAAAGACTTGGCAGACCGAAGTGAAGTCCCCGGTTACGTATGGAATGTTCTGAAGGCGATGCCTGAGGATTCACATCCAATGTGCATGTTGGATACCGGGATACTTGTCATGGAAAGAGAATCTGAATACCGGAGAAGATATACTGAAGGTATGCGGAAAACTGAGTACTGGGAACCCATGCTTGAAGATGCACTGAGATTGCTTGGTGTATTGCCGGGTATGGCAGCTGGAATGTACCGTATTCGGTATAAAAAAGGCGATCCCATCCCGTACGATAAGGGTTTGGACTGGGGAGCTAATTACGCAAAAATGCTTGGAATCAACGACCCGACAGGTAACTTTGCCAGACTTATCAGGCTCTACCTCATGTTCCATTGTGATCATGAGGGTGGTAATGTGAGTGCAAATACCTGTCATACTGTTGGGTCAGCGCTTTCGGATGCGTTCTATTCAGTGTCTGCAGGACTGAATGGATTATCGGGACCGCTTCATGGCTTAGCGAACCAGGAATGCCTGGGATGGGTGCTGGAAGTCATGGACAAATTTGGAGGAACTCCATCGGAAGAACAGATAGAAGAAATGGCGTTCAAGACTCTCCGGGCGGGGAAAGTAATTCCCGGATATGGACATGCTGTATTGCGGGTAACCGATCCGCGTTTTACCGGTTTCATTGAGTTCGGGAAACAGTATCTGGCGGATGATCCCGTATTCATGACTGTAGACCGTGTGTTCAACGTAGTGCCGAAAGTACTTGAGGCTTTTTCAAAAGAACGGGTTGATGCAGGCAAAGCTCCAATTGCAAACTTCTGGCCCAATGTTGATGCCGGCTCTGGGGCATTGCTTTATTATTACGGTCTTACGGAATTCCAATACTATACCGTACTGTTCTCCGTATCTCGAACCATGGGAATGTTATCGCAATTAATCCTAAACAGAGCCCTAGAAACACCGCTTACACGGCCAAAGTCAGTGAGCACAAAATGGGTTAAAGAAAATATTCAATGATGGTAGACCAATGCAGGTCAACTTGCATTATCTAAATTCACTCAGATAATGTACTAAAAACTAATGTGTGATTGATTCTTCACACAGGAACAACGTACAAAATTATAAAAGGAGAAATACCATGGCCATAAACAAGCTTGGTTTGATTGGCGGAGGAAATATCGGTGGGGTTCTCTTTGCCGAAGCGGCGAAAAGACGTTTGGCCAAGAGGATCGGTTTCATGGATATAAAACCCCCGGATTTAGCCAAAGGCAAGGCGCTGGACATTGCTGAAGGGGCACCGACCATCTCCACCGATATTCATTACGACGCCGGGAAAGAATTCAACGTCCTGGAAGGTTCGGAAATCGTGATCAATACGGCCGGCGTTCCGCGGACCAAGCGCCCTGACGGTACGATTCCCACCCGCGAAGAACTTTTGCAGACCAACATCAAGATTACCAAGTCAGTGGCTGAAGGTATTCAGAAGTATTGTCCGGATGCGACCATTATTTCGATCGCAAATCCGCTGGATGCGATAGTTTATACGTTGTATAAGATTTTGCAACCCCCGAAAAATAAATTGATGGGTATGGCCGGTCAGTTGGACAGCGGCCGCTACCGATACTTCGTGGCTCAGGAAGCTGGAGTATCGGTGGAAAACATTGAAGCCCTTGTTTTAGGCGGACACGGGGACAATATGGTTCCAATCCGGTCATGCTGCCGCGTTGGCGGTATGCCAGTGGAGAAATTCGTATCCAAGGAAGCTTTGGAGGCAATCGAAGCACGCACCCGTAAAGCAGGTGGCGAAGTTGTTGGTTTAATGGGGATTGGTTCCGCCTTCGTGTCTCCTGCCTGGGCAGCATTGGATATGGCCGAAGCGATCATTTACGACAAAAACAAGATCATTGCCACCTGCGCATTGCTGGAAGGCGAATACGGGGTAAACGGTTTGTTCGTAGGAGTACCTGCAATACTGAACAAAGACGGCGTGGCCAAAGTTATCGAAGCTGACTTGAATTCTGCCGAAAAAGAAGCGCTGGCAAAATCTGTGGCCGGCGTGCGCAATACCTGTGATCAAGTGGAAGCAATGCTAAAAACTATATAAGATCGTATCTTTGAATGGAGATAGAAGCCTGGAAACGGGCTGCAAACCGATATAAACCTGCTTTCATTAAAAAGCCTTTAGATTCCTGAAGGCTTTTTTTAAGCATGAGTAGTAATGTATGAAACCATACAAATTGTCACTTGTATTCTATATTTTTTCCCATTATATTAAATACGACTAAAATTATCGGATATGCTTAAATTAACCCGCAAATTAGAATATGCTCTTATTGCCCTGAGGCACATCCAGGGACAAGCTACAGAAAAAATTGTGAGCACTAAGGAAATCGCTGAAACCCATCGGATTCCTCTACAGCTACTGGCTAAAATACTCCAGGAATTAGCAAAACATGATATTCTGGAAGCTATTCAAGGTGCCCATGGAGGATATAGATTGAAAAAATCACTGGATGAGATGAATTTGACAGCATTAATTAATATTTTGGAAGGGCCGATCGGAATTATGGATTGTTCCATCGATACAAACTGTGTACAGCTTGATATTTGTAATATCCGTAAACCCATCAACCGTGTAAATGATGCTATTATATCGATGTTTGATAATTTGAGATTATCAGAGATTACCGGGATTTAAAATGAAGCAGGAAATTTGATATGAATGAAATGAAGGACACATTGAAAAAAGAAAACACTATTATTGATGAAGCCATCAGCCAGGATTATAAATATGGATTTGTCACGGATATTGAGCAGGAAACAATCCCCCCGGGGTTAAATGAAGATGTAATTCGGGTTATTTCCGCAAAAAAAGGTGAACCGGACTGGCTCAGAGACTGGCGATTAAAGTCATACAAAAACTGGAAAAAAATGAAAAACCCTTCCTGGGCACATATAACCTATCCATCTATTGATTATCAGTCAATTAGTTACTATTCTGCGCCTAAGGAAAAAAAAGAATTAAAAAGCCTGGATGAAGTTGACCCGGAATTACTGGAGACCTATAACAAATTGGGGATTCCCCTGCAAGAGCAGAAAATGTTAGCAGGCGTTGCGGTGGATGCTGTATTTGACAGCGTTTCTGTTGTCACAACATTTAAAAAAGACCTGGAAAAACACGGCATTATTTTCTGTCCATTCTCAGAGGCAGTTCTTAACCATCCAAATCTTGTGAAAAAATATCTTGGATCAGTTGTGCCGATGACTGATAATTTTTTTGCTGCGCTGAATTCCGCAGTTTTCAGCGATGGATCATTTGTATACATCCCAAAAGGAGTTCGCTGTCCTATGGAACTGTCAACCTATTTCAGGATCAATGCAGCAAACACCGGGCAATTTGAACGGACTCTTATTATAGCAGATGAGGGCAGTTATGTCAGTTATCTTGAAGGCTGCACGGCCCCAATGCGTGATGAAAATCAGCTTCATGCTGCCGTCGTAGAATTAATTGCTCATAAAGATGCTCAAATAAAATATTCCACGGTTCAGAACTGGTATCCGGGAGATAAGGATGGGAAGGGCGGAATTTATAACTTTGTTACTAAAAGAGGTATTTGCAAGGAGAATAATTCAAAGATTTCATGGACTCAAGTTGAAACAGGATCTGCCATTACCTGGAAATATCCCAGCGTCATTTTAAAGGGTGATAATTCTACTGGTGAATTTTATTCTGTAGCGCTGACAAATAACTATCAACAGGCAGATACAGGAACAAAAATGATTCACTTGGGGAAAAATACAAAAAGCACTATCATTTCCAAGGGGATTTCTGCAGGACACGGACAACAGACATACCGGGGACAGGTGAAAATTATGAAGAATGCCCAAAATGCCCGGAACTATTCCCAGTGCGATTCCATTCTCATCGGAAGTGAGTGCGAAGCCCATACGTTTCCCTACATTGATGTTCGAAATCCAACTGCCCAAATGGAACACGAAGCCTCCACCTCCAACATTGGCGAAGATCAATTGTTTTACTGCAACCAGAGAGGATTGTCTACGGAAAATGCAGTTTCTTTAATTGTGAATGGATTTTGTAAAGAAGTATTTAAAGAACTGCCCATGGAATTTGCAGTGGAAGCACAAAAACTTATGGAAGTCAGTTTGGAAGGAAGTGTGGGCTAATAGGCTATGCTGGAAATAAAAAATCTTTGTGCTGCGGTTGAAAATAAAGAGATTTTAAAGGGAGTCAACTTGAATGTGAAACAGGGAGAAGTTCATGCAATAATGGGGCGAAATGGTTCAGGGAAAAGTACTCTGGCAAATCTCATTGCTGGCAAAAACAATTATTCTGTCACTTCCGGAGAGGTTTACTACAAAGGAAAAAATATTGCAGATATTTCCCCGGAAGATCGCGCCTTAAATGGAATTTTTCTCTCATTTCAATATCCCGTGGTAATCCCTGGAGTAAACACCACCTACTTTCTTAAGGAAGCATTGAATGCAAAACGTCGCAACCGGGAAAAGGATGAGATTAATGCGGCTGACTTCATGAGACTCATCAAGGAAAAACTAAAAGAAGTTGATCTTGATGAAACCTACCTGAAGCGATCAGTAAATGACGGTTTTTCCGGCGGAGAAAAAAAACGGAATGAAATTTTACAAATGTTAATTCTAGAGCCGGAACTGGCAATTTTGGATGAAACCGATTCCGGTTTGGATATTGACGCTTTAAAAACCATTGCTCATGGAATCAATCAGTATCGCCGGGAAGACAGAGCTATTATCTTAATCACACATTACCAGCGATTATTAAAATATGCTGTTCCGGATTATGTTCATGTCCTCATGAACGGCCGCATTGTAAAGTCCGGCGGAAAAGAACTGGCGTTGGAATTAGAAGAAAAGGGTTATTCCTGGCTGGAATAATGAATTATTTACAGCGTCAATTTCATGCATTGCTGGATCACTGCCCGGATGAGAGAAAAGAAATTCGATCATTGCGAAAAACAGCTTTTGACCGGTTTAATCAATTAGGGTTCCCCACGAAAAAATGGGAAGAATGGCAATTCACAGATTTTTCAGAAATTAGAAAAAATGAGTATCGTTTAGCATCGGGAAAAGATCTTCCGAAGATTCCAGATAAAATTCCGGGATTGATTCCCGACACTTATTCTGTTATCATCATTAACGGTCATTATCAACCACAGTTGACCAAATTACCTATGGGAGTTTCAGTAAAATCACATGAGGAATTTTTTCAGTTTGACGAAAATGTATACAGCTTGAATGGAAATAAGAATCCTTTTTTAGCGTTAAATACAGCCCTGATGAATTCGGGAGTTTCACTGATAGTCGAACCGGATTCAATCATTGAAAAACCAATTCAAATCATTCATCTCACAACTGCTCTTTCTGATCAATTCATGAACCATCCACGGCTTGTGCTTAACATTGGAAAAAATTCCCAAGCTGCACTTGTTGAGCATTACATAGGTGAAACGGAAATTCCTTACTTTGTCAATCCGGTTACACAGGTTTTGATTGATGGGAATGCTTCATTAAACCACATTCGAATACTGGAAGAAGATGTATCCTGCTGCCACACTGCCACGACTAATTACATCCTCAAAAATGATGCACGGTTAAACACAACGTCCTTTTCTTCCGGCGCAAAATTATTTCGTCACGATATAAAACTGGACTTTACAGGTGATGGCGGTGAAGCTGTATTCAACGGTCTTTGTCTGACAGAAGATCAACAACACCATGACCAACATGTGATTGTGGACCACCAACAAAATTTCTGCCAAAGCCGACAATTGTTTAAATATATTTTGGCGGATAAATCCTCCGGAGTTTTCAATGGAAAAGTTGTTGTCCGAAAAAACACAAAACAGACGGATGCTGATCAATCCAACCGGAACTTATTGCTAAGCCCTTCAGCATTGATGAATGCCAATCCGCAATTGGAAATTTTATCTGATGATGTAAAATGTTCCCATGGATCCTCCACCGGCGAATTGGATGATGATGCTATATTTTATTTACAAACCAGGGGGATTGATTCTGAAACTGCCAAATTACTATTAATTCATGGGTTCGCAAATGAAATCATCGAAAAGGTGAAACCAATTTCTGTCCAGGATTATATCCATAACCAGTTCACTGATTGGCGCTCATGAAAACTATTCAGCAGACTTTGGAGGAAATCAGTGCAGATTTCGAAATTTTACCGGATCCAAAAGATAAATTTGTCCAACTCCTGGATTTAGGAAAACAAAGTTCCGGACTTCCTTCCGAATTAAAAACAGAACAAAATAAAATTTATGGATGTATGTCCCAGGCATGGGTCGTAGGAAAAAAACAACCTGATATGACTTTTGTTTTTCAAACTGACTCAGATGCACTAATCGTAAAAGGATTACTCCGGCTTTTAGAAATGGTACTCAATAACCGTATGCCGGAAGAGATTAAGATCATGAAAGCTGAATCTCTTCTGGAATCTCTGGGGCTGGGACATTCAATTACCAGCCAGAGAACTCACGGCTTTGCAAGCGCTTTTCATAAAATCAAGATGGAGATATTAATGTAATGTTAGAAAGTGAAGAAGTAAAAATAACACGAGATGTGGATGCACATCTTGTACCCTCCGGCGATAAAATTACTCTTAAAAAAGGAGAATCGGTCCAAATCACTCAAGCTCTTGGTGGAAGTTACACGGTGATAATTCGTGGAAATATGGCGCAAATCAACAGTGAAAATGCCGATGCATTAGGGAAAGAAAAAACGACTCCAAAAAAAGCTGAAACCATCCAGGGGGACTTTCATGAAGACATGGTCTGGGACCAATTAAAGACCTGCTACGATCCTGAAATCCCTGTAAACATTGCAGAGTTAGGTTTGATTTACGACTGCCGACCTTACGAATTGGAAGACGGTCAATGGAGAATTGAAATAAAAATGACTCTCACTGCTCCCGGATGCGGAATGGGTCCCAGCATTGCGGACGAAGTAAAAAGTAAAGTTGAATCTATCCCGGGTGTAGCTGAAGCCAAAGTTGATCTGGTTTGGGAACCACCGTGGAATATGGAAATGATGTCTGAGGAAGCCCGGCTTCATTTAGGTATGATGTAAAGCTATGCTGGAGATAGACTCAATCCGTAAGGATTTTCCATTCCTTGAAGCGGAAAACGGTGAAAATCCCTTAGTCTATTTTGACAACGCTTCCACAACACAAAAACCAATTCAAGTCCTTAATAAACTTGACCAATTCTACCGTAGATTCAACGCAAATGTTCACCGTGGAGTGTACCGTTTAAGCCAGCAGGCAACAGACGCTTTTGAAAACGCACGTAAAAATATTGCGGGTTTTATCAACGCAAAAGATGACCGTTCCATAATTTTTACACGGGGGACAACAGAAAGCATTAATCTGGTTGCCTACGCCTGGGCTCAGCAGCAGTTGAAACCAGGAGATGAAATCCTGGTCACGGAAATGGAACACCATTCTAACCTGGTTCCCTGGCAGATTGCAGCTGAACGGACCGGAGCGGTATTAAAATACATTCCCCTCAATGATGATTTGGAATTAGACCTGGAAAAACCTGAAAAATATTTTACTCCAAAAACAAAAGTATTTGCACTCACCCATAAATCAAATACCTTGGGGAAACTCAACCCGGTGCAACAACTCATTCTCCATGCGAAAACCGTAGGCGCAATTACGGTGGTGGACGGTGCCCAGAGCGTCCCACACACAACCGTAGATGTACAACAATTAGGGTGTGACTTTTTCGCATTTTCCGGTCACAAAATGCTGGGACCAACCGGTGTAGGAATTTTGTTCGGAAAACCGGAACTCCTGGAATCCATGGAACCGTTTCAGAGTGGAGGCGAAATGATTGAGAAGGTCACCATGACACATTCCACCTGGAACGACATCCCCTGGAAGTTCGAAGCTGGAACGCCCAATATTGCCCAGGCGGTTGGGTTGGGGAAAGCCATTGATTTTTTACAAAATATCAGTATGAAAAAAGTTGAGGAACATATAGGAGAACTGACTGAATATGGAATGAAAAAACTGAATGAAATCAATGGAGTACGTATTTACAATAAAAAAAATATTCACGGAGGGATAATCAGCTTCAATGTAGATGGAGTTCATCCTCACGATTTAGCACAATTTCTTGACCAGGATAACATTGCTATACGTACGGGACATCACTGTACCCAGCCCATCATGAAAAAGCTGGGAGTCAGCGGTACTGCGCGAATCTCCTTTTACATTTATAATACAAAGGAAGAAATTGATAAGTTATGCAGTTGTATGAAATCAACCCTTAATTACTTTGCCTGACAATTACGTATGACTGATACACGAATTTCCTGGAGAAAATATTTTATGAATATCGCCAACGAAGTGGCCACGCGTTCTACCTGTGACCGAAAGCATGTAGGCGCTGTAATTGTTCGGGATAAAACCATCCTTTCCACAGGATATAACGGAAGTATCCGCGGCCTGCCCCATTGTGATGAAGTTGGCCATGAAATGGAAAACGACCACTGCATACGAACGATTCACGCAGAAGCGAATGCTATCGTTCAGGCAGCCCGTAACGGTGTTCAGATTGATAATACGGAAATCTTTATCACCGCTTCACCCTGCTATGATTGTTTTAAGATGATCGCCAATGCAGGAATCAAAATAATTTACTATAGTGAATTTTATCGGGAAGAACGCATCATTACCCATGCAAAAGAACTGGGCATTGAGCTGGTTCATCTGGAAATGTAAAATCGCGATAGTACTTTTTTGGAGAGACCATGAATTGGAAATAGAAGATTCCAATTGATAATAAGGGGACACCTGCTGATTTATGATTGAAATACTCACCGGTCTTTTGCAGGAATCTATAAGTGGTATTGCTCTGGGCTGCATTTATGCTCTTATCGCGTTGGGTTTTACACTTATTTATAAAGCCACTGAAGTGGTGAATTTTGCCCAGGGTGAAATCATG
>Ga0209445_1001176_pt1 | contig 14375 bp, 13 predicted proteins | sample MarorgKNORR_S2LV_4_FD_188223 | JGI IMG/M metagenome (GOLD analysis project Ga0209445, IMG submission 188223) | Marine microbial communities from the Southern Atlantic Ocean, analyzing organic carbon cycling - NADW_A/KNORR_S2/LV (SPAdes) (version 2) | ecosystem: Environmental > Aquatic > Marine >...
CCGGCGGCTGATCGGGCGTGTCAGTGAGCCAGAAATTGCCCGACTCGATCGGTGTCAGCTCGTCGTGCCGGTAGAAGATGGGTGTGTGCTCGCTGAGCCCCTGTCCACCGTTGAGCCGGCGATCGATTCCCAGCCAGCGATAGTCCGGCAACTCAGCCGTCAGAAACTCGATCTGCTCGCTGACGGCCTCCTGCATGCCGACAACGTGGGGCGCGAATCGACGGATGGTCTCCGCCACCAGCTCTTTCCGATACTGCCAGGCGTTGTCTCCATCGGGGATATTCGACGTTCGAATGTTGAACGTCATGACATCGAGCTGGATCTGCGCGGCGGCGTGCCCCGGCGTTCCCATCACCGCGACTGAAGCAACGGTGGCGGCGATGAGCTTTCGGGCGAGCGTTGCGGTTTGCGGCGGTCGAGAGGCCCTCGAGAGCGCCCCTGAGGCGGGTAAGGGACCGAACATGGACGACAAGATGCGTCGCCGGAGTGGCGGGCGGCAAATCGACCCCACGCGACGAATCACGATTGCTGAACCGTACACTCCTCGGCACCTACGGCTACATGCCCATCGAGCAGTACGAGGCTCGCCCGCAGCCGCAGTCGGACTTCTGTGCGCTGGGCATGACGCTGGTGTACGTGCTCTGCCAGAAGGAACCGACGAAGATCTCGCGTCGCAGCACGAAGCTCGAGTTCCGAAGCCACGTGAACGTGTCGGAGGGCTTCGCGCAGGTGCTCGAACGCATGATCGAACCGGCTCCCGAGGATCGCTTCGCTTCAGCGGACGAGCTTCTCGATGCGCTGGATGGGGCCAGTGACGTCGTCGTGTATCAGCCTCAGCAGGTCGTCGCGGCGGTGGGGAGCCCGGTCGCCATGAGGGTCATGTTCGTAGGAATCTCGGCGATGCTCTTGGTGATTCTCGCGTTCTTGTTCCTGCTGGCACCCGCTTGATGCTTTCCCCCCTAGTCTCTCCACGTCGGGTTGGTGAAGGCCCCATTGGTGGCGACGTCCCACACGGCCACGCGCGCCCAGCTCCAGCCCTCGGCCTCGACCGTCCACTGGAAGGTCTCTTCGTCGAACTCCCGAGTCTTCGTGAGCGGGATCACCTCTCGATGCGTAGTGCCGCCCTCTCCCCAAACGATCTCGGCGTAGCGGAGAGGCAGCGTCCACTGCACGCTCACTCGCGCGCTGATTCGATCTACGGTCGACGCCGACAGGTCCACTCCCGGCAGCAGCACCTCGCCGGTGGTGGTGAAGAAGTCGCCAGACGCGAGCGGCTTGAGTACCTCTCCCCACTCGTCGAAGCTCGGCAGGTCATCCAGGCGCACGTAGTTGATGTTCATGTGCGCGTACAGCTCGTGGGTGTCGTCGAACTGAAATACGTCGACCTCACCCATGATCTTTTTGCGTAGGCCTTCGTTGCTCAGGTCGTCGAGAAGGTCGAAGACCCGGTCTCCCAGCCGAGGCGAGGACATGTCCGACGGCATCGCCTTCCAGCCCGCGCCGAGGTAGCTCGCGTCCCGGAAGTGATCGGTCTGCATGATCGCGTCGGGGTAGCCGGTCGATCCCTTGGTTCGCGGATGGGTCTGGTACATGAACCCGCCCTCCCTGCGGACCAGCTCGAGTAGCTCCGTGGCGTCGGCGGTGCTGTAGACCTGGCCGTACTCGGGATGGGTCGTCTCAAACGCGCCTCCCGGAGGCCGATTCATGAACCAGTACACAGGCTTGGGGAACATGAGCACCCAGTGGCCGCCGAAGTGCACGTTGGCCTCTTCGGCTGGAATGAGCAGGAAATCCTCGTCCGACTGCGCTCGCAAGGCGTTGAAGTAGGCGTCCAGCTCCTCCAGTCGCAGCTCGGTGAGATCCCGTGGATGCCCATCGCCGTGGAAGTCCATGATGACGGACGCATCGACGCCCATCGCTTTCAGCACAGGCTTGAACGGTGGCGGCCAGTCAATTCCGTGTTCCATCGCCTGCATCGTATACGCGAGATGCCAGTGCGTGCTGAGCGTTTTGTACCCTTCGAGCGCACGGAAGCGGTCCCGGTTCGTGTAGCGCAGCACATCGTGCAATGCCGAGTCCGGTGCCCCGTCCGAGAGTAGGAAGAACACGGACATGCGTTGCGTCTGACCCGGCGGAGCATTCATCCAGGGGTAGAACTGCCAGTTGGTATCGCGGATCTGGCGAATGCCGAGTGACACCCTGCCGCGCCAGGAGCGGTGCCAGAGGTAGCCGATGTTCGACGTGAAGTCGCGCGGAAAGAAGTACTGATGCGGCGCGGGAAATACGGCGACGCTTCCGCCGCTCGTGGCGGCCGCGAGCGTGCGGTAGCGGACCTCGGCTGGTATTCGCTCCGGGTCGAAGCCGGTCGACACGACGTGCTCTATTTCTCCGGTCGTGTCGTAGTAGGCGATCGTCGTCGTCATGTTGCCGCCCACCTTCCGGTCTGCCCGCGCCCCCATCTCCCAACCGGCGTCGTAGTAGTACGCGACGTCGTTTTCGTCCGTCGTGACGACGGCTTCCTGTTGGATGAGTCGGCTGCCGGGAAAGAACGTGTAGGCGATCGCCCCCTCGAACACACCCATGGTCAGGCCGTCGAAGAGCAACTCCACACGATCGCCGATCGTGCGTACGGTCGCCGAGCGAAGACGGAAGACGCCCTTGCTGTGACGCGTGCCATCGGGGTGGCGCGGCGGGTAGTCGAAGAACGCGTTCCACCCGCCCGTTCTGACCCCGGTCTCGCTCTCATAGAATGGGCGCGCGTCCTGGATCACGACCTGCTCGCCCGCTGTGATCGATCGGATCAGTGGCCGGCTCGGATCAAGCGAGAAGGTGGCGTGCCAGTCCCGCCCCGACTCGTCAGGCCAGGTGACAGTGACCTCGTCGTCGGCTTCGCTGACCGTCACCGGGCCCGGTAGGACCTGCTGGAGATCGAGCGGGACGGCCTGACCCGCTACGGGCCCGGCGAAGGCCAAAACGAGCGCTAGCGACAAGAGCGCGCGGGTGCACTTCATGATCCACCTCCGTTGGGGCTGCGAGTGTAGCCGAGGCAAGCAGGGGGGGGAAGAGATCTTGTATCATGCGGGGCGCGTCGAGGCCCCTGTGCTCCCTGGCGTTCGAAGCCTCGCATGCGCATCCTCTCACCCTGCCTTCAGGAGATTGAGGATATGGACGGGAAGACTGAAAAGGGCCGTGGTCTCACTAGGCGCGACTTCCTCGAGGGCACGGGAGCCGCATTGGTCGTCGCGGGTGCGGCGCCCAAGTTCGCGGGCGCGGAATCCTCGGAAGAGGCGGCTAACCTGCAGGCGGCGGGCACCGCCCCTCGCACGCGGATTCGTCTCACCGTCAACGGCACCGAACACCGCATCGAGGTCGAGGATCGCTGGACGCTCAACGAAGTGCTACGCGATCAGCTCGAGCTCACGGGCTCGAAGATCGGCTGCAACCGCGGCGAGTGCGGTGCTTGCACGGTGCTGGTGGACGGAGAGCCGACTTACTCCTGCAGCACGCTCGCCGTTTGGATGGACGGACGAGCCATCGAGACCGTAGAGGGCCTCGAGCAGGACGATGAGCTGACACCGTTGCAACAGGCGTTCATCGATCACGACGCGGCACAGTGTGGCTTCTGCACACCCGGCCAACTCATGGCCGCCACTGCGCTGCTCGAGCGGAACGCTAGTCCGAACACACAAGAGGTACGCGAAGCGTTGGTCGGCAATCTCTGTCGCTGCTCGAACTACAACGCGATCGTGGAAGCCGTTCTGGCCACCGCACGGACTGGAGGCGCGCCATGACCGCGCAGGAAGCGCAGGGATCCATCGGTCCCCTGAACACGGTCGGGCACAACGTGCCGCGCATCGACGCGTATGAGCGCGTCACCGGAAAGGCCACGTATACGCGCGACGTCCGAGTCCCCGGCATGCTGTATGCGCGTGTCTTGCGGAGTCCGCATCCTCACGCGCGCATCCGTAGCATCGACGTCTCCAGAGCCGAGTCGCTTGCGGGCGTGCGTGCCGTCGTGACTCACGAGACCCACCAGTACATCTACAGCTCGGGCTCGATCGCCGGGGGCAGGCAGTACAGCGATGCTGCCAAGGACATCACCGAGCACATCCGCTACATGTTCGACAACCCGGTGCGCTACGTCGGCCAGCCGGTGGCCGCGGTAGCCGCGGTCGATCGCCACGTGGCCGAAGAAGCGTTGGCGCTCATCGACATCGATTGGGAAGAGCTGCCATTCGTGATCGATCTGGAAGAAGCACTGGAGGCTGGGGCTCCCAAGATCTGGCCCGAGGGCAATCTCGGCTTGGACTTTCGCAACGAAGCCAGACCGATGACGCGGAGCGTGGGCGACATCGCCGCGGGGTTCCGGGCAGCGGATCGCGTGTTCGAGGATCGATATACGACGGCCTTCGTTCAGGACGCCCAAATGGAGCCCCGCTCGGCTCTGGCCGAGTGGCACGGGGACAAGGTCACGATTCACACCCCGACCCAGGGCATCTCCAACTGCCGCCATGACAACGCGCGGGATCTGGGTCTCGAAGACCACCAGGTCCAGATCGTCTGCAAGTACATGGGCGGCGGTTTCGGCGACAAGAACGGCAGCTATTACTTCGACCTGATCGCGGCGGCCTTGGCGAAGGAGGCGGACGCTCCGGTGTTGCTGGAGCTGACCCGCAAGGACGACTGGCTGGGCACGCACGGACGCTGGCACACCGTTCAGGACTTCAAGGTGGGCGTCCAGCAGGACGGAACCGTGACCGCGATTCAGCAGACCGGCTACAGCGGGATGGGCCCGTACTTGAGGCGTTCGGGGGGTATCAGCGGGATCGAGGCCTACGCGTGCCCCAACAGCGAGCGCGTGATCTACCCCGTGCATACCAACCGCATGGTATCCGGAAATTTCCGGGCGCCATCGGACCCGCAGGGCTACTTCTCGATCCAGTCCATGATGGATGACATCGCCTACGAGATTGGCATGGACCCGGTGGATTTCGCGAAGAAGAACATGCTGCGGCCCACCGAAGACGTGCGCTTCACCAACTACATGCTGGAAGACTGCATAGACCGGGGTGTGGAGCTCTTCGACTGGCAGAGCCGCCGGCGCGTCGAGCCCGGCTCGGATGCGGGACGCATCAAGCGTGGTGCCGGATTCTCGTTCATGATGTTCCGCTCGGGAGTCGGCCCGAGCAGCGCAATCGTGCGTGTGGACTCCCAAGAGCAGTACACGCTGTTCGTCGGTGTCACGGACATCGGTCCAGGGGCGAAGACGACGATGGCTCTCATCGCCGCCGAAGAACTCGGCGTTCCCTTGTCCGAGGTGGAAGTCGTTTGGGGCGATACCGATCGCTGCCCGTATTCGGTGGGTGAGTCCGGGAGCCGGACCACGACGCAGACGGGCTACGCGGTGGTGCAGGCCGCCAAGGACCTCAAAGCTCAGATCGCCGAGTCCGGCATGCCGCGCCGCGGCGAGGTCTTGATCGCATCGGCGACGCCCACGCCGAGCACGCAGGGAGCGCGGCGCATGTGCTTCGGCGCACACTTCGTGGAGGTGGAAGCCAACGTACAGAGCGGCCACGTGCGCATTACTAAATACGTGGCTGTGCACGAGTCCGGCCGCATCCTCAATCCGCTGCCCGCCAGGGACCAGATCCGGGGCGCGGCGCTGCAGGGCGTTGGCCAGGCGTTGCACGAGGATCTCCTGTACGACCCCCGGAACGGGCACCCGCTCAACGCCGGGTACTACGGGGCGAGGCACCTGACGCATCTGGACGCGCCGGAAATAGAGGTCGAGTTCATCGAGACCGACGACGGCTTCGGGCCCTACGGCGCCAAGACCGTGGGCGAGGCGGGCATCATCCTCGGTCCGGCCGCGGTGGCCAACGCGATCTACAACGCGATCGGGGTGCGCATGAAGGACCTGCCCATCACGCGGCAGAGAATCCTGGAGGCACTCTCATGAAAGCCTTCGCCAACCAGAATGCCCGGAGCGTAGAAGAGGCCGTAACGCTAGCGCAGCAGTCGCTTCAGGGCGGCCAGTCGGTGTCCTTCGTCGGGGGAGGCACCGACCTCCTGCAGCTCATGAAGGACAGGGTCGTGAACAGGCCTGGATCCGAGCTTCCGGATGTGCTCGTGAACCTCAAGACGGTCGGCGGGCTCAATCAAGTGACGCCGTCGGCGCAGGGAGGCGCGATCATTGGTGGCATGATCACGCTCGATGCGCTCAGCCAAAATGCACTCGTTCGTGACCGGTTCAGCGTGTTGGCTGAGGCGGCCGAGAGTGTCGCGAGCCCCCAGATCCGCAAGGCCGGCACGCTGGCGGGAAACGTGTGTCAGCGGCCGTGGTGCTGGTATTTCCGCAATGGTTTTCAGTGCTACAAGGCGGGCGGCAGCGTTTGTTACTCCGTGCGGGGCGAGAACCAGCTGCACGCGATCTTCGGTGGAGGCCCGAGCTACATCGTGCATCCTTCAGATGTCGCGCCGGCGCTCGTCGCGCTCGACACGAGCTTCCGGGTCGTGGGTCCCGAAGGCGAACGCACGCTTTCCGCAGCTGACTTCTTCGTGCTCCCCCGCCAAGACGCGGAGCATGAGAACGTGCTCGCGGACGACGAGGTGCTCGCGTCCGTCGAGTTGCCTGCGCCGGGCTCCGGAATGCGCAGCGCGTTTCACAAGGAGATGGATCGCGAGGCGTGGACGCACGCGCTGGCGAGCGCAGCGGTTGTGCTGGACATGGACGGCGGGGTCGTTCGCAGCGCGAGGATCGTGCTGGGCGGCGTAGCCCCGATCCCCTGGCGAGTCCCGGAGGCGGAAGCGCTGCTGGCGGGCAACCGTGTCACACCGGAGGTCGCTCGGGCCGTGGGAGCCGCGGCCGTTGCAGGCGCGAGGGCGATGTCCAAGAACGCATACAAGATCCCTCTCGCCCGCAGCGTGGTGGAGCGAACGGTCCTGACGCTCGCCACCTCCGCCTAGGGCGGACATTGAGATGAATAGACGAGACTTTCTCCTGCTTAAGACCCGCGGCCAAGAACGCGTGCTCGAGCTGTCGTGCGAGCGTCTCTACATGCGCTACACGGACGCGAAGTCGGGCGCGCTTCGCGCCAGTGGCGGCTCCGGGGACCCGGAGTCGTGGGAGGGCGAGCCACCCCTGGAGATGGTGACGCCCACGACCGACGACCTCCTGAGGGAGTTGGATGAGGAGTTGGCGAGCGCAGACGTGCTTCATGTGCTCGACCGCGACTGGCTCGTAGCCGGAGCATTCCGGGGGCCGGTCGAGGCGCGCATCGACGCGTTCCGGCGTCGCGGAGGGCGCGTGGAGTATCCGGCCTCGGCTCGTCGCGCGGTCAGAAGCGGGGCCGGAGTCCATCTGTCGCTCGCGTTCTGCTTGCTTGCTGCGACCGTACTAGGCGGGTGTGCCTCCGACGGCTCCGAGATTCCGCCGGACGACGTGTTGCAGGAGAGGGTGGAGGCGGCCATCGCGCGTGCATCGGACGTACCGGCTGACGCGATCACCGTCGTGGTCATCGATGGGGTCGTGACCGTGACCGGCTCGGTCGTCTGCGAAGAGTGCGGGGGTCGCCGCACTCCCGGCGGCTTCGGGACGGTTCAGCAGAGCCTCGGCGCCGTCGTGCGAGCGATTCCCGGCGTGCAGAGCGTTGAGTTCGACCTGCAGTATGAGCGCCGGGCAGGGCCGCCCCCCGGCCCGTCGGGCGGTGCAGGCGGGTAGGGGCCAACTCGACATTTCGTTGCGCAGGGGCGATACCGCTCACAGGTTGAAGCGGACGCATCTGCCCACCAGAGTCAGGAGCAAGTGATCATGAAGAGCCGAATCTCAGCTCGGGCATCGCGGGGTCTAGCGGTGGGCGCTCTGACGCTGCTTTTTGTGCTCGGCTCCTGGAATGCATCGACTGTGGAAGCGCAGACACCGCCGGAAGCGAGCCCGACGTTCGCCGAGCACGTCGCTCCCATTCTCTACGAGAGTTGCGCTACCTGCCATCAGCCGAATGGCATCGGGCCGATGCCTCTGCTGAGCTACGACGACGCACGGCGGTGGGCGCCACGCATCAAGCGAAAGGTACAATCGCGGGCGATGCCCCCTTGGCACCTGGACCAGACCATCGGGATTCAGGCGTACAAGAACGATATCTCCCTGTCCGATTCCGAGATCAATGCCATCGTGCGTTGGGTCGACGCGGGTGCACCCGAAGGTGATCCTGCAAAGCTGCCGAGCTTGCCGGAGCTACCCGACGGTAGCGAGTGGCAGCTAGCCAAGGAGCTCGGTCCGCCCGACTTCGTGATCGAGGCTCCACCCTTGACCGTCCCGGCCAATGATCAGGACCAGTGGTGGGTCCAGACCACGCCGTTCGAGGGCGTCATCGACGAACCGCGCTATGTGAAGGCGACGGAGCTGAAGGGCTCTTACCCGCTGGGCGTGAGAGTCCTACACCACGGGCACGTCACGCTCGGCTGGCAGCAGGAGGGACGACGAGTATCTCGGCCGCTGGGCCGGCAAGGTATCGGCAAGGGCGGCGATCTCTTTCCGGACAACACCGGGATGCTGATCCAGCCCTCGGGCTCACTGAACTGGAACCTGCACTACTTCCCGATCGATGAGGAAGTGGTGGACGAGCGCAGTACGGCCGCGGTGTGGCTGCATCCGAAGGGTTATGTGCCAGAGTACGAGACCATCGGGGAGCAGCGCTTCACCGCCGACCGGGGTGGCGACATGCCCTGGGCCGGGGACATCGCCATTCCTCCACATTCGATCAAAGTGCAGCAGGGCACGCACGTTCTGAAGCGGCCCGCGCTCATCCAGAGCTTCCGCCCTCACATGCACATGCGGGGAAGAGAGCAGTCGGTTGAGGCGATCTATCCGGATGGTCGGCGGAAAATGCTGGCCAAGGTCGACAAATACAACCACTTCTGGCAGATCTCGTACGAATTCGAAGATGACAAGGCGCCACTGCTGCCCACGGGCACCGTTCTGCTCATCACGACGCTCTGGGACAACACGGCGGACAACCCGGTCAACCCCGATCCGCGGCAATGGGTCGTATTCGGCCAACGCGGCGTCGATGAGATGTCTCATGTCTGGCTGGGCATGACCTATCTCACCGAGGAGCAGTTCAAGAGGCTATCCGCTGAGCGGAACCGGATGGCGGCACGCGACGACCGCTGACAAGACAATGGCGGTGAAGCGTCCGCGCCTTGCGGGACCTCTCTTCTTCGCGAGCTGCGTCGTGGGTCTGGCGGCGTACTCTCCGCTGGCTGCGCAGGCTAGGCGTGGCCAGAGCCCGCTGAGCCAGGATCCGCTGCGCCCCAGTGGCCAGAATGTGATCCCCGTCTTCGACGGCTGGTTCGAGAACTCCGACGGCAGCTACACGCTGTGCTTCGGCTATTTCAATCTGAACACCGAGCAGTCGCTCGACATTCCTCTCGGGCCACAGAATCGTATCGAGCCGTCCGAGTATGACGGTTTGCAACCCACCCACTTCGATCCCGTCCCGGATCCGTCGCTCACCTCCAAGTACCGACACCACTGGTGCGTCTTCTCTGTGACCGTGCCGGACGACTTCGGCAGCGGGGACATCACCTGGACGCTCACGAGCCAGGGAGACGAGTTGGCGGTGCCGGGTGCTCTTCGCCCTGAGTACATCCTGGAGGAGCCGACGTCGTCAGGCCGCGGCGCGATCGCACCGTTTCTGAGACTCGAGGAGGCTGCGCCGGCGGTGCAGGGGCGCAGGGGCGTATGGCTGGGCCCTCTCACCGTGCGGGCGAATGAGCCTCTCCCGCTGAACGCGTGGATTCTACACGCGGAGCCTGGGACCTGGCTGCAGTGGACCAAACATCAGGGTCCCGGCGAGGTCGTGTTCAACGAGCCCGAGATGCGGCTGGACGTAGCCGAGGGACTGGCGACGACCCTCGCGATCTTCAGCCAACCGGGTAGCTACATCGTCCGCCTTCAGGCGATCAACGATCTGGAATCGAGGCGGAATCCCACCTACGGATTCGAATTTCACTGTTGCTGGACCAACGGCTACGTGCGGGTCGATGTGGTCGAGTGAGGCCCTTCGAACACGCCCGAGGCGGCTGTCAGCATAGGTATTAGCGTCAATACGGATGCATTGACGTCACCGCAAAGGAAGTGACATGAATCCGAACCACGTTGTGAAACGGATGTGCTGCGCCACGCTCTGGGGCGCGCTCTCCCTGACGGTCTTGCCGAGTGAGGTTCGATCGCAAGCGTCCGAGCAGCAACAGGAGCAGGCGCTCGTAGTCAACTTCGAAGACGCAGATTGGGGTCAGCCAGGCACGCGGGACGGGTTCCCACAGGGGGTCCAGTCGGCGCCACTCGGTATCGATCCCGAGAATGGCGGCCCGACGTACTTCGCCAGATTCCCCGCTGGATCGCACTTCGATCTTCATTGGCACACCCATGCCGAGTACGTCGCGGTCCTGAGCGGCGCGGTGACGATCGTGCTCGGTGAGAACAGCCACTCGCTCTCTCCCGGGAGCTACATCGTGATTCCGGCCCGGATGAATCACTCCTGGGACGTGCCGCCGGGCAACGAGGTCGTGATCCTGGTTCGGCGGCGCGGGCCCGCCGACTTCAACTTCGCGGCGCGTTAGCGGCGCAGCGTTGGCCGCCGAGCGTTAGTCGCCCAGCGTAGCCGTGCGGCCTGAGGCACCCACCGGGTAGCGTACGAGGCGCTCGGAGTCAGTCGCCCGGCGACTACGGCTGGAACGTGATCTCATCGGCGGTGCCTTCGTGCACCCGAGTTCCCGGAGGCACGATGTCGCGCGACCTGAGCAGGTATCCTGTGGTCAGCCAGATGTCTGAGTCCGTCATCGTGCGCGGGGCATCGTATGGCATCGCGATTCTCAGGTAGTTGAAGAGACGACGGGCAGAGCCGTAGGAGCGGATCACCCGCTCGTCGAGCTTCACACCGATCGTCCCGTCCAAGTCGTGGCAATAAGCACAACGGGCCTGGTACACGAGCTCGGAGTCGGCCGTATCGTCCCGGCCGGGCATGAACATCACGAACGCCCCGAGTCCCGCCGCCATTAAGGCTCCACCAGCCACCCAGGGCCACCTGAGACCGCCGAACCGCCCTTGGGTCAGGAGACCACGACCTCGTGGGGAAGCACGATGTTCAGCAGATACCCCTTTTCGTTGAACCGCGCCTCTTCTGGCTGCACGTTGCCGCCGGTATCGGTTGCCCGGGTCAGCAGCGTGTGTCTACCCTGCTGGGCGTCCCACTCGAACGCGAAGCGCTGCCAAGCGTGGGGGAGCACGGGGTCGAGGATGCGCGCTTCTTGCCAAGAGCCGCCGCCGTCCGCGCTCCACTGCACACAGGTCACGGGCCCCTGCGGCGAATAGGCGAATCCAAAGAGCGTGTGCGACCCCGTGTCGAGTCGAGCCGGTCGCGGCAAAGCCAAGGCGCTCTTGACCACCCCGGTCGTGATGGGGCCTCCATCGGCTGGTGCGTACTCGGCCGCGGGCCAATCGTCTCCGATGAGCACGTAGGACGTCGTGTTGTTCTTGGACCACACTTTCTCGGAAGTCACGCGGATCTCACCGATCCACTTCACGCTCGTGCTGCCGACCCAGCCCGGAACCACGGTGCGTGCGGGGTATCCGTGATCGGCGGGAAGTGGCTCGCCGTTCATCCTTGTCGCGACCAGCGTCGTCGGGTCGAGGGCGCGGTCGATGGGCATCGCACGACTGAATGCGCCGTCATCCAGGCCGATCACGTCGACATCGACCGCCGTGTCACGCACACCCGCGAGTGCGAGTACCGAGGAGAGGGTCGGGCCCGACCACTCCGCGCAGCCGGCCCCGCCCCGAGCCCACTGACCGCCACTCGCTACGCGGCCGGTCTCCGTGAGCCAAAAACCCCGCCAGTTTCCGGCGCACTCCAGGTAGGCGACGACCGACTCCGACGGAAGCCTCTCCAGCTCGGCGAGCGTGAGCTCGACCTCCCGTTCGACCGCATCGCCGGTGATGCGCACGACGTACTGCGATGCGTCCAGACGTGGCGTCGGGGCGTGGTTCCGGACGAAGAACAGCTCGTTCGGTGTGATGACTCCGTCCAGGAGCTCGAGGCGCGTCTCCAGATTCGTGGGGTGCTGCACGAACGGTCCGGGGTCCTTCACCCACGGCAACTCGACCGACAGAGTGGCGGCATCCGGGCCCGGCGGACGCTCGCACGCGGCGAGCAGAGCTCCGACACCTCCCGCGGCGAACAGCTTGAGCAGCTGGCGGCGAGAAAATCCATGCTCTTGGGCGCGCTGGATCAGCGCGGCTAACTCCTCGTTGCTCATCGGAACCTCGAACCCTGGGGTCAACGAGCGGACTCGCTCGAGCGAGCAAGATGTGGCGACTCGCGTGCGCCCGCTACGAGGCGCTCAGCATCGATCCACTCGACATTGGGATCCCTCAGGGTCATGTGCTCGAGGTCTGGCGTGGGGGGTTGCTTCATTCGGAGCTGGGCACGACCATGGACGGGCTCGCGGGCGAGGCAAAGAAGCTTTCCGAGACCATCGACGAACTCACCAAGAAGCTCGCAAAGCTGGACAAGCGAAACGCCGAGCTGGGGGGCGACGAAGTTCGCTCCAAGGCGCTGCATGTGCGCGACAGTGTGGTCCCCGCGATGGACGCTGTGCGTGTAACCTGCGATATGCTGGAACGCATGATTCCGTCTGATCTGTGGCCGCTCCCGACCTATCAGGAAATGCTGTTCGTGAAATAGACACTCAAGGAATCTTTTTACCCCATAACCCCACAGGACCATGGCAAAATCGAAACTGGAGTACATCTGGCTGGACGGGAATCATCCAACTCAGAGCCTGCGTGGCAAAACCAAAGTTCTGGCTGACTTCAGCGGTAGCCTCGAGGACTGCCCCATGTGGGCGTTCGACGGAAGCTCGACACAGCAAGCCCCCGGTGGCTCGTCGGATTGTTTGCTGAAGCCCGTCGCGATCTTCCCCGACCCGGGGCGGCTCAACGCGTTTCTGGTGATGGCCGAAGTGCTGAACGCCGACGGGACCGCGCACGAATCGAACGGCCGGGCGACGATCGAGGATGACGACAACGATTTCTGGTTCGGCTTCGAGCAGGAGTACTTCCTGTGGGATCCGGACACTGATCTCCCGCTTGGATTCCCGGCAGGTGGCTTTCCCGGACCTCAGGGCCCGTATTACTGCTCCGTGGGAGCCGCGAACACCTTTGGACGCGAGATCGTCGAGGAGCACCTCGACCTCTGCCTCGAAGCGGGCCTCAACATCGAAGGCATCAACGCCGAAGTGGCCTCGGGGCAGTGGGAGTTCCAGAGTTTCGCGAAGGGCGCGGGGGCCGCTGGCGACGAGACTTGGATCGCGCGCTATCTGCTGGAGCGGACGGCCGAGAAGTACGGAGCTTCGGTGAGCTTGCATTGCAAGCCACTCGAGGGCGATTGGAACGGCTCCGGAATGCACTGCAACTTCTCGAACACCACGCTGCGCGAATGCGGCGATCAGGCGACGTTCGAGGCGATCTGCGAGGCTTTCGGTGCGTCGCCCGAGGTCATCAAGGCCCACATCGACGTGTATGGCTCGCAGAACCACCTTCGTCTGACCGGACTGCACGAAACTCAAGCGATCGACAAGTTCAGCTACGCCATTTCGGATCGTGGCGCGTCGATACGGATTCCGATTGGCACGGTCAACAACGGCTGGAAGGGATACCTGGAGGATCGTCGGCCGGCCTCGGACGCTGATCCGTACAAGGTCGCGGCGGTGATCATTCGCACGGTCAAGTCGGCGGCACTTCCAGCGACGCAGGAAGCCGCTGCTGGGTAGGGCTCGTCCCGACTCGACTACGACAACTAGCAGACACGGCTGACTGTCGTACATCAAGAAGGCTCTGGCTGCCCTGGCGGTGGTCAGAGCCTTCTTGAATTTGGGCAGCGGGGGTGACCTGCGGTCGTCTCGAACCTCGTCAACCGTCCTCGGCTCTGCCGAAGCGGGCGGATTCGCCTGGTGGTGCGAAGCGGGGCTGAGTACCATACGACTATGCGACTCAAGCTCCTGATCGTCTGCTCTGTACTCGCTGCGGGCGCGTCTTCGCTCATGGGACAGAGCCCAAACGGGCGAACCGGCACGCTCGTCGTCCTCAACAAGAGCGTCGCGACCGCCACGTTCATCGATGTGGCTTCGGGCGAGACCCTCGCCACGCTCCCGACGGGGCGAGGACCGCATGAACTCGCGATCACGAGGGACGGACGTTGGGCCGTCTCGACGAACTACAGCGGTGGAAACAGCCTGACCGTCTTCGATGTCCAGAACCTCAGCGTCGAGCGAACCATCGATCTTGGATCGTATCCTCGCCCGCACGGCGCCTT
>Ga0209445_1001177_pt1 | contig 14370 bp, 15 predicted proteins | sample MarorgKNORR_S2LV_4_FD_188223 | JGI IMG/M metagenome (GOLD analysis project Ga0209445, IMG submission 188223) | Marine microbial communities from the Southern Atlantic Ocean, analyzing organic carbon cycling - NADW_A/KNORR_S2/LV (SPAdes) (version 2) | ecosystem: Environmental > Aquatic > Marine >...
GGCCACATCCATAAACACCAGATATTGCGGCCCGACCCGCCCATGATGGTCTATTCGGGAAGTCTGCAGCGGGTCGACTTCAGTGAGGAAGGCGACGAAAAGGGGTTCTGCGTCATCGATCTAGACCCGGCAGCCCCCCTAGGGCAACGGATGACAAAATTCGAGTTTCACAAGCTGGATGCCCGGAGTTTCGTGACCGTGGACGTTACTGTAGAGCCCCAAGACGTTGACCCCACCGCTACAGTGGTCCGCGCTATCGCCCGGAAGGAGATCGCCGGAGCGGTGGTCCGCGTGCGCATCTCATTGGCGGCGGAATCCGACGCCCATCTAAAAGAAACCGAGATTCGCGCAGCGTTGGAGCCGGCCCACTTCATCGCTTCCATCTCCAGGGAGGTGGCCGGGACAAGACGGACCCGCATATCCCCATCAGAGGGCGAAGACTTGCAGCCGATGCAGGCGTTGGGCCTCTACCTAGACAGCAGAAATATAGAAGGCGAACGCCGAGAGAAAATCATGCGGAAGGCCGAAGAACTGATGGAGATGGACTTGGCTGAGCCCGAAGAAGCTGCCTAGACGAGTTTTCTCGCTAATGAATGACTGCCGTCAACCAGGTCTTTGAACACTTCTTGGACGGTCAGAATCTCGGAGATAAGTCCGGTCCCCGCGCCGGTGTAGGCGATACCCGCTTCGAAGTCACCGTCGATGAAAGCCGGTCTGGTCCGGTCGATGCCGAGTTCCTGTTCCCAGGATGCTAGGTCGTCGCCATTCTCGAGTCCGGATTCCTTCATCTGAGTTGCGATTCCCTGCTTGAGGACCCTCGTGGGCCATTTGTCTCCGCCAACGACTATTGTCCCGCTGTCGATGGCCGCCAACATCGCGGTCTTGTAGATCTGGTGAGAGACGCACTCCTTGGTAGCGACGAATCTTGACCCCATCTGCACGCCCATGGCGCCTAGGGCAGTTGCGGCCAAATAGCCGCGGGAATCGACGATTCCGCCTGATGCGATCACGGGGATGGCGATTGACCCAACGACCTGAGGCACCAATACCATTGTGGGAACCTTGTCCACCCCCCGCAGGCCGCCGCCTTCAAATCCCTCGGCTATGACCATGTCCACACCCTGGGCCTCAGCGCCGCGGGCATGCCGCACCGTCGACACCTGGTGAATGACCGTCATGCTGTGTTCTTTCAGGGTCCCGGTGTAAAGCGCCGGACTGCCACCGTAGGTGATGGCAATGGAGGTACCTTCCTGGGCCGCCGCTTCGATCAATTGCTCTATCTGAGGATGGGGCAGGTAGAAAGACACGCCGAAGGGCTTTGCCGTGAGTCGCTGGACCTTGCGGACCACCGCGTGTAGGTCGGCGACAGGGTCGCCGCCCAATTCAACCCCGGAAGTGGGATGCAATATCCCCAGGCCGCCGGCATTGGAAACAGCCGCCACCAACTCTGGGTTTGAAACCCAAGGCAGGCCTGCTTGAAAGACTGGATAAGAGATTCCTAATGCCGTGCTAACAGGGGTGCGTTTCATCTGCTGATTACCTAGCCAATTTCCCTGGGTTACCAAGGGAAGTTTCGGTGAAGACCCGTAACGCGGCGGCCCGTTGGGTTGGAGCCGCACACAAATCCGCTAATGTATATTCCGGTTCTAATAAGACCGGTCTGGAAGTCTGACCGATTGTACGGCCACGCCTAGGTGGTGTCAACTGATTTCGGATACCGGACCGACCATGTTTGCTCATGTTTTGTCTGGAGAACCAGCTTGATTTTGCAGTCGCCGCCAGCTTGCTCAGCTTGTCTGGCAAGAGGATAATACGGCACCAGCAACCGCCCATCCGGAAGTCTCTGGAATGACAAATCGGCACTCTTTACCCGCGACGAGAGAAGAACCATGAAAGCAGCAGTCTTATACGAAAAATTCCAGCCACTTGTCGTTGAAGACCTGGAGTTGGACGGACCCAAGGAACGCGAGGTCCTGGTAAAACTGACGGCCAGCGGCGTCTGCCACAGCGACCTGCACTATATGAAAGGAGACCGGGATCACCCCATGCCGGTGGTGTTGGGCCATGAAGGCGCTGGGATCGTCGAGGAAATCGGCCCCGGCGTCACCTACGCCCAACCCGGCGACCATGTGGTGCTGTCGTTCGTGCCCACCTGCGGCCATTGCTCTTATTGCGTCAAGGGACGTCAGAACTTGTGCGAAGCCCGCTACCAACTCAGAGGGAAGATGCTGGACGGCACAACCCGCCTCCGCAACGGCTCCCAGGAAGTGCACCATTTCAACGGCCTGTCCACCTTTGGCGAATATGCCGTGGTCCCCGAGGACAGCTTGGTGAAGATCCGCGAGGACGCTCCACTGGACCGAGTTGCCTTAATCGGCTGCGGCGTGCCCACCGGGGTGGGAGCGGTCATCAACACTGCCAAGGTTAAGCCCGGTAGCAGCGTGGTGGTCATCGGCGCGGGCGGCGTGGGCCTGAATGTGATTCAGGGTGCCGTATTGGCCGGGGCCGAGGCGATCATCGCCGTGGACATCCATGGGAATAAACTGGAGCACGCACTGCAATTCGGCGCGACCCACCTGGTGAATGCAGCCACCGAAGACCTGGTGGAGAAGGTGAAGGACATCACCCGGGGCGAGATGGCCGATTACGCCTTTGAGGTCATCGGCTCCACCGACGCCATCAACCGGGCCCTTCTGACCACCAAGCGCGGCGGCACGACAGTGGTGGTTGGCGTGGCCCCAACGGGCGCGGAACTAACCATCGACCCCGATTTCCTGCACCTGGACCGGGTCCTCATGGGCTGCACCTACGGTTCGGTTTACCCCCGCGCCGACATGCCCATGCTCATCGACCTATACATGGCCCGTCGCCTAAAGCTGGACGAACTGATCAGCGCTACCGTTAGACTAGACCAAATCAACGACGCATTTACCGCGTTGGACCAAGGCGAGGTGGCGCGAACCATAATTCGGTACTGAGAGAGGCGAAAATCCCTCTGTCACCACGAGGTCACCTTGATCACGAACAGGGCGACCAGCAACAGATCACCCACGGCTAGTCTTCGGACCGCCCTTAGTTATATTTCGTTGAATAGCATTAGGCCCCCGGCGGCCGCATGGTGTGCCATGCAGTGGCCTGCTCATAGGCGTGGGCTACTTTGAAGATCGTTTCTTCGGCGCCGGGACGGGCGCCGATCTGCAGGCCCACGGGCATCCCCCGGTCGTCGAAGCCACAGGGGACCGACATGGCGGGGCAACTGGCCAGGTTGAAGATGCGCGTGAACAGGAACGCCAAACGGGACGCGGTCTCCTTGCTGGTGACCGTCGGGTCTTGTTCCAGCGGTTGAGCGCCCTTGCCTGACGTCGGCAGCACCAAAACGTCGTACTTTTCCAAGGAATCCAGGACCTGTTGGCGCAACATCGTTCGCAGTTTTTGGGCCTTATAGTATGCCTGTGCGGGTAACAGGCTGCCGGTCAGCAGCAGGATTCGGACGTCATGGCCGTAGTCCTGTAGCTGGTCTTTGATCCAGTCTTGCTGGGCCAGGGCCGGCTCAACAGCCAGCAGTACCGCCGACGCTACCCCGGCGTCCATTGACAGCGGGACCGACACCTCTTCCACCGTCGCTCCCAGTTCACCGAGCGTCGCAAACGAGTCTGAGACCGTTTGTCTGACCTTAGGTTCCACCAGGTCAGACTCCATGAACTCGGTGATCACACCGATCTTCAGGCCGTTCAGGTCGCCGCCGAGCGCCTGTCGGTAATCCGGGACTGGCACCGTGGAACTGTAGCGGTCTTTGGGATCGTGTCCCGCTATCGCGCCTAGGGTGATGGCTGCGTCCTCCACCGTCCGGGAGATGGGCCCAACGGTGTCCATGCTCCACACCCCGCGCATTACCCCATACCGGCTGACCAATCCCCAGCTAGGCCGCAATCCAACCAGCCCGCACCAAGTGGCGGGGAACCGGATGGAGCCGCCGGTGTCTTCTCCCAGCGACGTGGCGCAGAGGTAGGCCGCCGTGGCCGCGCCCGAACCACTGCTGGAACCGCCGGTGTAGGAGTCGGTATTCCACGGGTTCCGTGGTGTGGCGTACCGGTGGGAGAACCCGGTGATGGCAAACTCGGTCATGTTGGTCTTGCCCAAAACCACAGCCCCGGCTTTTCTGAGATTGGCGATTACAGTGGCATCCTCGCCGGGCACGAAGTCGGCCAGTATCCGGGAGCCACCGGTGCTGCGAACTCCCTTGCTCCAGAATTGGTCCTTCACCGCCACCGGCACCCCGTGCATCGGCCCCTTATGCTGACCCGAAGCGATGTCTTCCTCGGCCTGTTGGGCGTCGGCCAGGGCCTGTTCGCGCATGACTGTCAGATAGCTGTTGAAGCGGTGGTCTAGGGACGCGATGCGGTCGAGGTAGGCTTCCGTGGCCTCGACCGGCGATACCTCTTTGGATTGAATCAGGCGCGAGAGGTCACCGGCGGATAGGAATGGCAGCTCAGACGTGTTCATGGGGCCTCCATTTTTTGTGCGGTTGGGGGCCTAGAGGTACGGGAAATGAAAATGACCCCAATTATCAGGGGCCATTCATTTATTCAGTGGTGCGGGGTAATTATGCCGGAGGGAGGATTATGGGAAGGGGCTCGACGTCGTTCAGGCCCGGAGGGTTGATGGCGTCTAGCGATTCCAGAAGGGCGTTCAGACTGTACATCACCTCGGTCAACTCAGGGTCTTCGATCTCCAGACCCACGGCGTGACCCATGGCGCGAATCTCGTCTTTGGTCAGATCAGCCATCGGAACCTCCCTAGTCCCCGTTCAAGTGAGCGTATATTGCTGTAAAAAATCTTCGGCGTCAAGAAGGCCCGCGAACGATCCCTATTTTCCTTGAGGCGCTACGGCCCATCGGCTATACTGGCCGAGACCTCTCAGCAAATGAGACCAGGAAGAACCTAAGCCAATGGCTACATATAAAACCATCAATATAGATATAGGAATGGAGTCCGACTTCACCAAACTGCCCGCGCCGGTGACGGTGGGCGACTGGTCGTATTTCTTAGCGCGGAGCCGGAAAGGCGTCTACAAGCTGCTATCCAACGTCTGCCCGCATCAGGCCGAGGAAGTGTTGGACTGGTCGGGCGTTTTCATGTGCCCGGCCCACGGCTGGCGCTTCGAATATACTGAGGGCGTTTGCGTCAATGGACCCAACGCCAAGATGGTTGGTTTCCCGGTCAGCGTCGAAGACGGCCATCTCATCGCCGAACTACCCGACGACTGAGCCTGACTTGGGATCCTAGTAAGTTTTGATCTCTAGGACGTGGCCGCTCGGGTCCTTGAAGTAGACCGCTTTACCGTCGCCTTTGGCGCCCGGTGTGATTCCAGGTCCTTGCATGTTGTCCTGTGCGCGGGGACTGTCCCCGTAGGGTATCTTCGAGTCTTTGATGCGCTGGAAGGCAGCTTCGAACTCATCCGGCTCCATGGCGAATGCATAGTGGATGCTGCGGAAGTCGTCTGACAGGCTAAAATCCAGGTTCAGACTGTGGTTCACGCGCACCGCCAGGAAACGCCCTACCTCTCCTAGGTCTTCGAAACCGAATATTCGGGAGTAGAACTCCACCGACTGCTCGCGGTCGTTCACTGGGACGATCGTGTGGTCCAATACAATGGTCATAAAACCTCCTGATTTCCACAAGTTCGCCTAGTTTGACATAACGGTTGTGGTACTCTATTGGCTACCCTCGGCGAAGTCAATATAACCACGTCTAGCCGGTGCGTAACTTAGGCCGGACAAGGAACGGACATGGACAAGAAAGAACTACCCTTTCTTACCGCCTCCCAACTTTCCAATCTCATCGAGACAAAAGAGGTCTCGCCCGTCGAGGCCACCGAAGCCTACCTGGACCGGATCGAAGAAGTCGATCCCAAACTCAATTCCTACATCACCATCACCGGGGAGCAGGCGTTTGAGTCGGCGCGGCAGGCTGAGCAAGAGATTGCGGCCGGGAAGCATCGGGGGCCGTTACACGGCGTGCCGATGGCTGTCAAAGACCAGTTCAACACCGCCGGCGTCCTGACCACCGGCGGCTCCAGCATCCTAAAGGACAACATCCCCAGCGAAGACGCCACCGTCATAGCCAAGCTCAAAGAGGCGGGCGCTGTGATGCTGGGCAAGCTCAACATGAGCGAGTTCGCCATGGCTGAGATCTACAACCACCCCTACGGCACGCCCCGGAATCCCTGGGACCTGGAGCGGAACCCCGGGACTTCAAGCAGCGGTTCCGGCGCGGCAACTGCAGCATTTCTCTGTTCGACATCTTTGGGCGAAGACACCGGCGGTTCCATCAGAGGCCCCGCCAACTTCAGCGGTCTCGTCGGTCTGCGCCCCACCCACGGCCGGGTCAGCCGTTACGGCGTGCTGGGCGGGTCTTGGTCGATGGACACGGTTGGGCCCATCTCTCGCAGCGTGGAAGACGCGGCCATAACTATCCAGGCCATCGCCGGCTACGACGCCAAGGACACCTATTCCTGGGATGTGCCCGTGCCGGACTACCGGAGCGCGCTGACTGGAGACATCCAGGGCATCAAAATGGGCGTTATCCAAGAGCGCATGGACTCACCCAACCTCGACCCGGAATTCAGGGAGACCGTCGCCAAAGCCATCAGTGTGCTTGGCAAGTTGGGGGCATCCTCGGAAGACGTTTCCATCCCATTGGCGCCCAATGCCGGCGCTCTAACCATGTCCATCCTGAGCGTTGAATGGGCCAACCTGCACCGGCCTCTCTTCGAGCCTAACTTCGATGAACTGGACCATAACAATAAGATCCGATTCCTGACCGGAAGCATCATCCCGGCTCAGGCTTACTACAAGGCCCAGAAGATACGGGCCGTGCTCCGGCAGCAGATACTGGACGCCCTGGAAAAGGTAGACGTGTTGGTCCTGCCTACCGGTCCCGTCACCGCTCCCCCTGTGGAAAGCGTCCCGGGAATCGAGAGCAAAGAGCACTCCCTCACCGGACTAGCCGGACGCATCAGCTTCACGGGGCCGTTCAACTTGGCCGGAACCCCGGCCATATCGGTCCCCTGCGGATTCAGCGCCGCCGGCATGCCCATGGGACTGCAGATCGTCGGCAAGCCCTTCGATGAGGAAACGGTCCTAAGAGTCGCGCACGCCTACGAACAGAATACTGACTGGCACAACTGCCGGGCGCCGATCTAGCTTTCACCCTATCCGGAGTAACCATCTTGAGCGACAAGTTCGTCCAGACCCCGGTCTTAAACATCGGGTATGAAGAGCACGGCGACCCTTCTGGGTTCCCCATCATGCTGCTGCACGGGTTTCCCTATGACATACGCTCTTGGGACGAAGTTGCGCCGCCGTTGGCCGAGGCCGGATACTGGGTTTTGGTGCCATACCTACGAGGTTACGGTTCCACCACTTTCCTGTCTCCGGACGCGCCTCGAATGGCCGAACAAGCTGCCATCGCACAGGACGTGGTCGACTTCGCAGAAGCGTTGCAGATCAGCCGATTCGCCACGGCAGGCTTCGATTGGGGGAACCGCGCCGCCTGTATCACCTCGATCCTGCATCCAGAGTTGGTCAAGGCCCAGGTCGCCATCGGCGGTTACTCGGTGCAGGACACGGTTAACGCGGAAAAACCCGCCTCGGCTTTGGATGAGGCCAACCGCTGGTATCAGTGGTACTTCAATACCGACCAGGGGCGCGTCGGCCTGGAAGAGAACCGAAGAGGAATCGTCCGGCATCTCTGGGAGACCTGGTCGCCCAAATGGACCTACACCGACGAAGCCTTTGGACGGTCTGCTCCGTCTTTCGACAACCCCGACTTCGTGGAAATCTCCCTGCATTCCTACCGCCACCGGCACAGGAACGCGCCGGGCGAAGAGCGGTTTCTTGAAGTTGAGCGCGAGCTTGCGCGAGGCCCGCAGATCGAGGTGCCGTCCATCGTCTTGCGGGGCGCCGACAGCGGATTTGGCGCGCCTTCGCAGGAGCCAACAGAGGACGAGAAGAGGTTTCCCGGACTGGTTGCCCGCCGCATCGTACAGGGCGCCGGACACGATCTGCCAGTCCAGCGGCCTGATGCAGTTGTATCGGCCCTGCTGGAATTATTGCGAGACTAAATCACGTAAAGTAAACGAGGAGTGGATCATGGCTGAATACCTACCTAGCCCCAGAGATTGGGTTGCGGACCAAGTGGAGCTATACGAAGGGAGCGGCGGGACCGACGGGTTGACACTTAGAGATACAGGCCTGCCGGTGATCATCGTGACCAACAAAGGGCGCAGGACCGGCGCCGTTAGGAAGACCCCTCTGATGCGCGTGGTTGACGGCGGCAACTATATCCTGGTCGCCTCCCAGGGCGGAGCGCCGAAACACCCGGTGTGGTACCACAACCTGGTGGCGGAACCTGATGTTGAGATCCGTGACGAAACCGCCGTCCATTCGGTCCGCGTGCATGAAGTCCCGGAAGGGGCCGAGAGAGCACGCCTCTGGGATATTGCAGTAGCAGCATTCCCGCCCTACAAGGAGTACCAAGAAAAGACCGACCGCCTGATCCCGGTATTCATCTCAGAGCTGGCCGGTTAATCAGGAAAAGCTGAACGGTGACGGCTGATAGCTGACAGCTTTAGATCAAGGAGACATCCATGGACGACATCGACCTATTCGAGGCCATCTACAGCCAACGGCAGTTCACACGGTACAAGCCGGACCCGGTGCCGAGAGAGGCCATCGACAAGATAATCGATGCCGCCACCAAGGCGCCCAGCGGCGGCAACGCACAACCGTGGCACTACATCGCCATTACCGAGCGTGACCTCATCGAGAAGATCGGCGGGCTCTACCGAGACCTATGGCTGGGCGCCATGGGGGCCACCCCGCCGCCGGGCGAATCGCCTGCGTATACGTCGGCCCGCTATCTGGCCAACCACATGCCGGAGGTCCCGGCCATGATCCTGGTCTGCGCCGACCATTCCATGGGCTATATGTCTTACACCAAAGGCGAGCCCATCGAGCGCGGTCGTTACGCGTCATCGCTGTGGCTGGCGATACAGAACATGTTCCTGGCGGCCCGCGCCCTGGGCTTGGGCACACGCATCACCACCACTCACCTGCGGGAAGAACAGAAGGTAAAAGACTGGCTGGGCATCCCCGACTATGTGGAGACGGTCTGCCTCACACCGCTGGGCTATCCCAAGGGCCGCTTCGGCCCAACGGACCGCATCCCATCCGCCGAAGTCACGTCCTACAATCGCTTCGGGGAGCGAGGCTAACAGCTTTCGGCTCTCAGCTTTTATTCCCGCCACACTTCTACTGTCATTTCGAGACGACAGCCGAGGAATCTCGTTGCCGATCAACCAACGCCGGCTGAGAACAAGCAGACCCGTCGCAGGCTGGGGGTGACGGAGAAATGGTTCGTTAGCCGCTCAGGAATCCGCCCTGGCCAGCTCCTTTCTCAGGTTATCGGCGAACATCTTGGACATCTCCCCGGCTTTGTGCTTGATCATGGGGTAACCCAGCGTGCCCAATTTACCCATTAGGCTGAACTCGATATTGTAGGTCAGCCGGGTTTGGTCGTCGTCCAAGGACTCCAATTCCAATACGGCGGAAGGTATCCGCAATAACGTACCGGCCGACTCTTTTCCTTGGCCAGTGGCCACCAAACGGGTCGGCGGCGTGATTTCGTTCAGGCTCATAGTCACCTGAAACTGGACGCGAAATGGGCCCAGCCGCTGCGCCACGACGAGGTCGAATGTGGTCTCATTACGGACCTCAACAGACTGGACTCCGGGCATGGCCCCCATGGAACGCCTCGGGTCCTCCAGCAGGTCCCACACGTGCTGAATGGGAAATTCGACATCCAGACTGTCGGAGATATTCACTTGGCGGCGGCGTCCCGCAACGCGCGCCAGACCCGCTCTGGGGTTAAAGGCAAGTCTTTGATCCTAACGCCGGTGGCCTGAAATAGTGCGTTGGCCACGGAGGGCGCGGCGGACACGATACCCCCTTCTCCCAAGCCTTTGGCGCCGAAGGGGCCGGGCCCGTCGTGGTTCTCGATCATCTGGGTTTCTAGGTTCGCGGGCAGATCGGCAAAGGTCGGAACTTTGTAATCCACCAGGTTCGGGTTGAGCAACTGGCCGTCTTCGTAGACCATCTCTTCGAATAGAGTATGGCCCAGTCCCTGCATCGACGCCCCTTCGTCTTGGCCCTCGCACTGCTGAGGATTGATCGCGACCCCCACGTCTGCCACCGAGACGTAATGGGGTATGCGAATCACTCCGGTCTTGGTGTCCACTTCTATCTTGGCGGCGGCGATGCCTATCTCCCAGAAAGCAGGTGATTGGCGCAGCCGGCCGTTGTCGCGGCGAGGGGTAACGTAGCCGCGGCCCAAGAGTTCGCCTGCCCGTGCTCCGAACTCTTCTTCGATGAGAGCGCCGTAAGCGACCGACTCATCAGCCCTAATAATCAGACCGCCTTGCGCCGATAGTTCTTCAGGTGGGCAATCGAAGTGCAAGGCGGCGAGTTCTATCAACTGGTCTTTTACTTCCTTCGCGGCTCCCTGTACGGCCAACCCCATCATCGTGGTGGACCGGCTTGATCCGGTGGACCGGTCATAGGGCACCACACCGGTGTCTGACGAGACCATAGAAATGTGCTCAAATGGCACCTGAAGCTCTTGGGATGCGATCTGAGCCAAGACGCCGCGTGAGCCTTGCCCGATCTCGGTGGTTCCGGCAAAAACGGTAACCGTGCCATCTACATGCAGTCTGACTATGGCGGTCGATGTTGCTGAAGAGCCTACCCCGGAGAGATTGCAACCCAACCCTCGCCCGGTCTTGATGGGCAGCGCCGACCCCTGGTCTTCGGGTTCTTTATCCAGGCTCATGCCGATCGCTTGGGCGGCCATCCGCAAACCGGTGGCGGGATCCGCGTCCAAAGCGCGTCTTCCCGGCCGGAACTCTTCGCCCTTCTCAACTAGGTTCTTCAGCCGGATCTCCAATGGGCCCAAGCCCAGAGCGTCGGCGATGATGTCCACCTGGGACTCGCTGGCCCAAGCTGCCTGGGGCGCTCCGATGGACCGGAAGGAACCGGCGGGCGTGCTGTTTGTGTAGACCGCGTTGGAGGTGATTTTCACGTTGTCCCAACGGTAGGCGCCCATGATCCGCTCCGCAGCCCGGTTTGCCACCAAGGGTCCGTTGTCGGCGTAAGCGCCGGTGTCCAGATGAATCAGACACTCACGGGCCACGAACGAGCCGTCGTTCATCACCCCGGTCTTCACGGTGCAACGGGCGGCGTGTCTGCGGATGGTCTTGAATGCCTCTTCGACTGTGAGAGCGACCCGGACGGGGCGGCCGGCAACCTTGCTCAAAGCCACCACCAATGGCTCCAGCTTTGTATAGGATTTGCTCCCGAACCCGCCTCCCAGGTAAGGAACAACCACCCTTACTTGATGTAGCTGGAAGCCAAACATCCGAGCCAGGTCTTCCCGAACTAGGAACGGGTGCTGGGCTGTAGACCAGACAGTGATTCCCTGATTGGAATAGTCGGCGATGACCGCATGGGGCTCCATGGAGTAGTGGTAGACCATGGGGAAAGTGAATGTGTCTTCGAAAACGTGGTCTGCCTTGGCGAAGGCGTCTGTCACGTCTCCCCACTCGTAGCCGCTTTGGTTGCACAGGTTGGTCTCGTGCACAGTTGCCCCGTCGTCCATCAAGGCTTCAACCGTATCCGAGATGACGGGCAACTCGTCGTATTCCACTTGGATAAGGTCAAGCGCCTCTTCCGCGGTGGCCAGGTCCACGGCGGCCACTGCCGCTACCGGCTCACCCTGGTAGCGGACCTTGTCCGTGGCGATGAACGGGCGGTCCCGCAACACTGCGCCATAGAACGGGTCCAATCCCTCAAGGTCGTCGCGGGTCAACACGGCTACCACCCCCGGCAACTTTAGCGCCTTTTTGACGCCGATCTCTTTGACGACGGCGTGGGGCAAAGGGCTGCGGAGTATCTTTCCGTGGAGCATGCCCGGCACTTCCAGGTCTCCCACGTAGGCGGCCCGGCCGGTGACCTTGTCCAACGCATCGATCCTGGGTATTGATTTTCCGATCGTATCCATGGTTTCCTTAACTTGCTTGTCCACCGATCTTGCCGGCGGCGTCCAAGATGGCTTCTAGGATCTTGCGGTAGCCGGTGCAGCGGCAGATGTTGCCCTGCATATACTCCTTGACCTTTTCTTCGCTGGGCCGCGAGACTTCGTCCAGCAGGGACTTGGCGGCCAAAATCATTCCAGGCGTGCAAAACCCGCACTGAAAAGCTCCGTTGTCGACAAATGCCTGCTGAATGGGATGCAGAGTGTTGCCATCGGCCATGCCCTCGATGGTCAGGACCTCGGCTCCCCGGGCTTCGTAAGACAGGTAAGTGCAAGCGCTGACCGCCATCCCGTTCACTAAGATTGTGCAGGCGCCACAGACCTGCAGGTCGCAGGAACGTTTGGCCCCTTTGAGGCTTAGCCGGTCCCGGAGCAGGTCTAACAGCGTTAGCTGGGGCGGAATGTCCAAAGATACCTGGCGTCCGTTGACGGTAAGCTGAATAGAGATTGTCCCATCGCGGCTGTTTTCTTGATGTTTGATCGGCAAAATTACCCCTTGGCCGTTCAGGCTGCGGACCGCTGAGAGGCCGGCTCTGCCCCCACGGCTTTCGCAAGCACGCGCTCCAGGAACACCCGGACCAGGTGTTCTTTGTAATCGGTGGCCCCGTGGAGGTCGTCTATTGGCTGGGCCGCCTGGGCGGCCATTTGACCTGCCTCGTCCAGCACTGACGCGCCCGCTTGGGAGGCATGTCCCAAGAGATCGTTGACGTTCTTGCCCACAAGGAAATCTTCGGCTTCCGGTACCCGCACCGGCTTCGGCCCCACAGAGCCCACGGCGATGCGGGCTTCGGCTATCGACCCATTTTCCAGCCTCACGGCTACACCCAATCCCAAAGTCGGACGTTGGTGATAGCCGAATTTTTGGTAGGCTGCCTTAATTTCCGGGCCGAGTTGAGGAACGGAAACTGAAGTTAGCATCTCGCCGTCTTCCAAACAGGTCTCGTAGGGACCCTGGACCAGTTGGTCAATGGCGATAGTCCGGAATCCGTTGGTGCCTTGGACTTCAGCGCGCGCGTCGTAGAGGAGAAGAAATGTCGATGGGTCGGAATGGGGCTCGGCGAAGCATAAGTTGCCGCAGAGGGTGCCCACATTACGCACTCGTACATTCGCCACATTGGCTTCGGCTGCGGCGATGAGAGGAAACTGGGCCGCCACTTCGGGGGAATGCTCCAACGCCCTATGGGTAACCGCCGGGCCGATATGGAGTTCCCTCGCAAACCCATCGTATTCCAGCCGGTCTGACCCAGGTACCGTCTTTAGGTTGACCAGGTGCTCGTACCGCAGCAGCCCTTCCTTCATTGCCAGCAGCAGTTCAGTGCCGCCCGCGTAAAGCGCCGCATCGTCGCCGTGTTGCCCCAAGAGGGAAACAGCGTCGGCAACGGTCTCTGGCTCGTGGATTTTAAAGGGGCGTATCAGCTTACGCTACCTCGCGTTCTTCAGTGGGTAGGTTGATTGGAACCACGTGTGGCGAAGTCACGGATATGATAGACCGGGCCGTAGAACCTGACAAGCCAGCGCCTCAGACGCTATACTCCCCCCGACCGACTGGCCATAAGAATTGTTTCCCTAGGAGCAGGTTTATGGAACGGCCGAGGATACGTCACATCGCCCTTAACGTGAAGGACCGGGACAAGGAAGCCGAGTATTACAAGCGTGTATTCGGAATGGAGGAGAAGAGCCGGGGGCCTAACGGGACAATCTACCTGTCCGACGGGTTCGTGGGCGTGGCGCTAATCAGCCGATCCGAGATTTCTTGGGGCATCAACCACTTCGGCTTCCAGGTAGACAGCATCAACCAGATCGAAGAAACCGCCGAAACCACCGCTGTGGCCAACTCCGCCGCGGCCGTCGGTGAGAGCATGATCTACGACGCCGAAGGTTACCGGGTAGACATATCCGTGGAGGGCTGGCCCATCTAGGTCCGACCAGTGGCTATGGGTTATTCCCGTGGAGCGCACGCCAGACCTTTTCAGTGGTCAACGGCGTGTCGATGTGCCGCACTCCAGTCTGCGAAAGGGCGTCCATCACCGCGTTGGCTATCGCTGCGGGCGCCGCGAGTGTCGGCAGTTCTCCGATTCCCTTCACGCCCAGACCCGTTATCGGCGAAGGCGTCTCCATGGTCTCAAAGGTAAAGCTGGGCATGTTGTCTGCCCGCGGCAGCGCGTAGTCCATCAGGCTGCCCGACAACGGTTGGCCGTCTGGGTCGTAGACCATGCCCTC
>Ga0209445_1001178_pt1 | contig 14358 bp, 13 predicted proteins | sample MarorgKNORR_S2LV_4_FD_188223 | JGI IMG/M metagenome (GOLD analysis project Ga0209445, IMG submission 188223) | Marine microbial communities from the Southern Atlantic Ocean, analyzing organic carbon cycling - NADW_A/KNORR_S2/LV (SPAdes) (version 2) | ecosystem: Environmental > Aquatic > Marine >...
ATGATCTGGTCGCCGGGTTGGCCCAAGATGGGGCCACGAGCGAAACGTCCGACGTTGACGGGATGCAAGTGACCCTGGGAGTGCGCCGCGTTTAGCGCGGCCAAGCATGCCGGAACTTCCCGAGGTTGAAAATGCCCGGCGTTGCCTCCTTCGAGCAGAGCTACCGGGAAGGGTTTTCACCGGCGCGAACATTGGCTGGACGAAAAGCGTCAAATCCCCAGGTCTAGAGGATTTCGTGCTGGGGATCCAGGGCGCCGAAGTGCAGGGGGTCCATCGCCGGGGCAAGTACATCCTGCTCCCATTGCTCGGCCAGGGATTGGAGGCGCAAACCCTGATTCTCCATCTGGGCATGAGCGGCGGCCTGTCCGTTCAGCCACGAACCCAGCCAACTCACCCCCTGGTGCGCCACACCTTCTCGCTGAACGACGGCAGAGAGCTACGGTTTGAAGACGGCCGGAAGTTCGGCAAGATTTGGCTGGTTTCGGACCCCGGCGAAGTCTTGCCTCCCCTGAGCCCGGAGCCGCTGGAAGGCGGCTTAACGCCCCAGTTGCTGGCCCAATCGTTGGAGGGACGTAAGGCCCCCATCAAAGCCTTGCTGCTGGAGCAGTCCATAGTCGCCGGGATGGGCAACCTGTACGCCGACGAATCCCTATTCCTTGCGGGGATCAACCCAACCCGTTCGGCTGCCGGACTAAGCGGCGAAGAGATCGATCGGCTGCAGCAGAGCATCGTCAACGCGCTCACCGCGTCAATAGAAAAGTACGAAAATGCCCGCGACGAATCCTGGCCTGACCCTCCACGCGCCCTGACCGGCTGGAGCCATCCCCGCACCGAAGGCGCACCCTGCCCCCGCTGCAACGGCCCCTTCACCGGCACCCGGGTCCGTGCCCGGGGGACTTACTACTGCCCGAGTTGCCAACCGTAAGGGGCGCCTTCCCCAAGACAAGCGCCGCGCCGACAATCCATCCCGTCACCCTGAACGCAGTGAAGGGTCTCAGGTTCCACCCAAAACCTACGTGAATACCCTACACAACCGTCCCATAAATATGATCCGGGACAACTATAATCACCGAGCGGCGATCGTCCCGCATGGCTTGGTCATATTCTTCCCAGTTGGAGTGCTCCTCTCCCGAGCAGGCGCGGTAGGCGTCCCTGAGAGCCGTTTTGAACTCTTCGGGGTCTGTGTTGTCCGCAGACAGTATCGTTGCCCGGCCTTCCACCACCACGAAGGGCCGCCAGGCTTCCGCGGACACCAGTAGGGTGCACTGGGGATTCCGCCTGAGGTTTTTCAGCTTTACCCGGCTCTCCGTAACCGTGAAAGCGATGCCGTCGCGGTACGGGCCGCAGCTGATTATGCTCATCTGGGCGGCGCCGTTGCGGCGGAAGGTGGTGAGCACTCCTCGATGGGTCTGGGCGGCGAAGTCTTTTACTTTGTCGGGAAGCATATGCTGTCCTCCTGGAATTTGGGCTGCTACAGGACGAAGTCAATCTCGAACAGATCGTAGTGGGACCGGTGCATGTCCAGCCTGGTATAAACCTGTTGGGCGACGTGGTTGTTCCGTTCCACGTATAGCCGTAGACCGCAAACATCCCCCCGCCGTCTGGCCTCAGAGTGTACGTGGCTGTCCAGGGCCCGGTAGACCCCTTGGCGCCTGTACTCCGCATCGACGTACACGCTTTGAATCCACCAGAAATAGCCGTTGCGCCAATCGCTCCACTCGGTGGTAATCAGCAACTGGCCGACTGGCCGGCCATCCGCTTCCGCCATCAGGTAAAACCCCAGTCCGTCTTGGACGAGCACCGCCGAGACCCCTTTAGTGAGTAGTTCTATATCTAGGGTCTTGTCTTCTGTTTCTTTGGCCATCGCGGCATTGAAAGCCACGACAGTTTTCAGGTCCGACTTGGTGGCTCTGCGTACAATAATGTCCAAATTTATATCGCTCAAGCTTGTTGGATCCCTACTCTCGGATTCATTGGGGTAAAGCCAACACTGGCATGGCTAGCATACATCTTGAAAATTGTTCTGATCGGAACGGGAGCACCCCCATCCTAACCTTCCCCCGTCCGAGGGGGAAGGGACTTTCCCCCAAATAGGTCGAGGCCAGGATTGGAACTAACTGATCCAGAAACTTGACCCTTGGTCCCCTTTCTGGACTTCTATACGAACCGGGAACACGTCCTTCATATCTTCCAGATGAGTGACGATGATTATCTTCTCGAAGTCGTTTTCAATGGCTGAAATGACGTCCAGGATGCGCTCCCGGCCTGGGCCATCTTGAGAACCGAAACCTTCATCGATGAATAACGTGGGTAGAGGAGCGCCGATCCGTTGGGCCAGGACTTTGGAGAGGCCGATACGAAGGGCCAGGTTGATACGGAAAGCCTCGCCGCCGCTGTACATCTCGTAGCTGCGCGGTCCCAGCTCATCGCTGACGTTGATCTCGAGGGTTTCGATGGGGTCGCCATGGCCGCTCCGGCGCTCCCGCTGAGTCTCAAGCTTCACCTGCATCCGGTTATCGGTCATGCGTCCCAGGAGAATGTTGGCCTCTTCCTCCAACCGGGGCACCACCGTCTCAATCAGCATGGCTTGGATCCCTTGACGGCCAAATGCGGTAACCAGTTCTTGGTAGATCCCTTCGTCTTCTTTCAGGGACGCCAGACGGGCCGTGTCCCTGCTGACCTCCCGTCTGAGCCCCTGCATTCGTTGCAACTCCCCGTCAAGATAGCCGAGACGGGCAGTGGTGGCCTGCCGAGTCGATTCCAGCTCGGCCAGATCGGATTCAGCGGCCTTGAGACTGGTTTGCAACTGGGGGAGCTCGGCGATGGCCTGCTCGTCGGCCAAACGTCTTTCTTGAGCCTGTTCCAGGTCGGCGCGGCGTCGGTTGAGGATATCTTGGGTGCGGGCTAGCGACTCTTGCTCGGGAGGCAAGCTGGCTTCGGCTTGAGTCAACTGCCCATGCTGCTCTTCGAAATGCGCCAGCTCCCGGGTTTCGGCATAGCTTTGTTGGCGGGCTTCCTCATCGTATCCCAAGGAAACCATTTGATCTTCGATCGCCTTGAGCTCCGACCGTTCAGCGGCGGCGAATTCGCCGGAATTCAGAGAGGATTGAGCCTCCGTCATCTGTTTTCGATCTTCGTTCAGCATCCTCTGGGCTTCACGGGATTCTTGAATACGTGATTCAAGCTCCTGCAGCTTGGCTTGTCCCTCCCGCAGCGCTAGCGTGAGGGCTTGATCCCGTTGCCCCCATTCATTTTCCATGTCCGACTTCTCAGTTTCAAGCTGCTTCAATCGCCGGCTGTTTTGCCGGTATAGCTCCCGTTTAGCCTCGATGTCGGTGTTGTAGGCATGCGAGAGGGCGTCGCACCCGTCCTGTCCCAGTGAAGTTTGGCAAAGGGGGCAAACGGCTTCCTCTCCCCCGGTCTGCTGTAAGAACACCAACTTGGCCGCAAGCTCCTGGCCCTCCATCCGGTAACGCTCCGAGGTACTTTGGGCTTCTCCGATGGCAGTAGATGTCTGGGTTAACCGTTCCCGCAAACCGGCGACTTGAACCTTTTCCCGGTCAAGGCCGCCCAGCCTGTCCTGAACCTGCTCACGCTGGCCGGACAACTCGGACTCGGCGCCGGCTTTGGGAGGCAATTCCACTTCCACGCGGCGCATTAGCTGGGCGATCTTGGCTTCCAATAGCGTCCGGCAGCTATCGATGGACCTTTGCAGCTGGTTCTTGCTCTCGCCAAGCAGGTCATACCGGCCGCGCGCCTCTTCCAAGGCATCGAACCGATGGCGGGCCAAGGCCAGGCGCTCAAACCCCTGCCGGATGGCATCCGCCTGTTCGATAAGGTCCAAATACCCGCGGACACGTCCCTGACCTGTCGAAAGAGACGCTTCTAGCTGCTCTATATCACCACGAATATCAGTGATGTTCTTTCCTGACTCCGCCAGACGCTCCCGAAAGGTTTCAAGCTCGCCCACTTGCGCACGAAGGACCTCGACTCGTCCGCGGCTTTCTTCTGTCTGAAGATTGACTGTGTTCAGCCGCTCTTTGACTTCCGCCAACTCAACGGCCGGGTCGCCGATGTTTTCCAGGTCAGACCGCATGCGGCCCAACGAGCCTTCGATCTCGGAAGTGGTGGATTTCCCCTCATCCAACCTCTGTTTCGCCCGCTCTTGAATCAGGTCGTAGGCTTCCAATCCCAGGATCTTGGACAGGACTGCCTTGCGGTCGGCGGGGGTTTTGTCGGTGAACTCGGCGGCTCTGCCCTGTAGCAAGAACGCCGAGTTGATGAAGGCATCGTAGTCCATGCCCACAGTCCGCTCGATCTTGGCTTGGGTTTCGCGAATGTGGTCTCCGGTGATAGCTATTGCGCCGTTTCCGCCCAGGACTTGAAGTTGCAAGTCGGACACGCCCTGGCGGCGCCGGCCACCGGCCCGGGAACGGCTGCGAATCACCCGGTAAGAAGTATCCCTGGAAAGAAACTCCAGCTCCACGCGGCATTCGTCGGCGCCGTAGGAAATCAGGTCGTCCTGAGTCTTTCCTCGGGCCTCGCCCCACAAACACCAGGTAACAGCATCCAGCAGGGCCGACTTGCCGTGACCGTTGGGACCGCACAGGCAGGCGACGTGGATGCCTTGGAAATCCAGGGTAGGCACGTCTTCCCTATAGCACAGGAAGTTCCTGACGCTGAGACGCTGGGGTATCAAGGGAGGGACCGGGACTGAGTGTTTCCGGAGTGGTCAGCCGCACCGATCGAACGTGTAACTTCGACGTTATCTACCATTCGCCTCACCCCTCTATGACCGGGAATATTCTATCACAGGCATGCCTCCACCTTGACCCTCACGCAACCGCAAGCCTACAATCGAATCTAAGAGATACAAAAAACTACGGCGAGGACGCTGAAACGTGCTTGAGAACCTAACTGAGAAACTAACCGGAATCCTGAACAAGCTGACCAGCAAGGGTCGGCTGACCGACAAAGATATCGACGAAGCTCTTGGCATGGTACGCCGTTCTTTGCTGGAGGCGGACGTTAACTTTCGGGTGGCCAGGGATTTCGTGGCCGCTGTCAAAGAACGGGCTCTAGGCTCGGACGTTCTGGAGAGCCTCACTCCTGGGCAGCAAGTCGTCAAGATCGTCCACGAAGAGCTCACGTCACTGTTGACCGGAGGCGAACACCGGCTCATGCCTTCCAGCCAACCCACCAACGCGGTAATGATGGTGGGACTGCAGGGGTCAGGTAAAACCACTACCGCAGCCAAGCTGGCCTTGTCCCTACGCCGCCAAGACCGGAAAGCCTTGTTGATCGCCGCCGACCTGCGCCGCCCGGCCGCCATCCAACAATTGGAAACCCTAGGCAAGCAGTTGGGCATTCCGGTCTACTCGGAAGACCCGGCGACTTCCACCGTGGTGCAAGTCGCCAAGAACGGTATGAAGCGCGCCGAAGAGTTGGGGGTCCACTGGGCCATCGTGGACACCGGGGGCCGCCTGCAGATCGACAACGAACTGATGAAGGAGCTGGAAGAGGTCAAGACCGCCATATCCCCTCAGGAAATCCTGCTGGTCATCGACGCGATGACCGGCCAAGATGCCGTCAACGCCGCCGAGGGATTCCATGAAAAGGTTTCGCTGACCGGGCTGATTATGACCAAGATGGACGGCGATGCTAGAGGTGGCGCGGCTCTGTCGGTGACCCGGGTAACCGGTGTTCCCATCAAGTACATGGGCGTGGGGGAACGGCCAGACGCGCTGGAACTTTTCTATCCCGACCGCATGGCCTCCCGGATTCTGGACATGGGAGACGTGCTGACCCTGATAGAAAAAGCCCAGGAGTCGGTTGACGAGAATCAGGCCAAGGAGATGGAGCGCAAGTTCCGCGAGGCCAGTTTCGACTTGGAAGATTTCTTGACCCAGATCCAGGCAGTCAAGAAGATGGGTTCGCTAAGCCAGATCATGGAAATGATTCCCGGCATGGGCCAGATGAGTTCCAAGCTGAAGGCCGGAGCCTTGGACGACAGCCAGATTGAGCGAGTGGAGGCCATCATCCGCTCGATGACCCGCGAGGAGCGGCAAAAACCGGAGATAATCAACGGCAGCCGCCGCCGCCGCATTTCCCGGGGCAGCGGCACCACGCCCCAAGACATCAACCAGCTACTGAACCAATTCCGCCAAACCCAAAAAATGATGCGCCAACTATCCCGCTCCCGAAATCCCAAGAACTTGATGAGTTTGTTCCGGTAGGGTTAGCTCCGGCGTCAAGATTTAGATATCGTCGGGAGTGGGTGACCGAGTTTCACCAGTACGCCTCCGGTGGCAATCATGAGACTGATCGTGAATGGTCCAGACCGCCATCGCTTAGACGCCTGACGTGGTGACACTGTATCTGGCACCAGGATAAACCAATCCGAACCCAACTTGTTCAGGGGCATCTGGGGATTGCTGACTAATATGGCCAGCCAATACAACAAAGAGATGCTGTTGGTAGCTTTTCTCCAGGCATCCAACTGTTCAAATTACACCGGGTCTTGGCGCCACCCAGAAACCGATCCCAACTTTCTGAATCTGGCGTTCTACCAGAATATCGGCACAATCTTGGAAGAAGGCAAGTTCCACCTTGCCTTTATCGATGACCGTTTGGCCATGCCCAGCCGGTTCGGGAACACCCACGAGGACGCTGTTGAACATGGGATACGTGCTGTCAAGCTAGATTTGGTGCCGATAATCACCGCAATGGGCCTGGCTACAAGTCACTTAGGATTGGGTGCGACGTATTCAACAACCTATTACTCCCCCTTTCATGTGGCTCGGCTTTTCGCCTCCATAGATCACTTCACGCAAGGCAGGGCGGCTTGGAACGTGGTGACTTCTTTGAACGACTCGGAGGCCCAGAATTTCGGGGTTTCCGAGCACTTGCCTCACGACACCAGATACGACGTTGCAGACGAGTTTATGAGCGTGGTATGCGAGTTATGGGACTCGTGGGAAGACGGAGCTATGGTGGCCGACAAAGAAACCGGGCGATTCGCCGACTCAACCCGGGTGCACAGAGTCGATCATTCGGGTCTGTATTTTCAGTCGCAGGGCGCTTTTACCGTCCCCCGTACGCCTCAAGGCCGTCCACTGATTATCCAGGCCGGGCAGAGCAATAGAGGTAGGCGATTTGCAGCCCGTTGGGGTGAACTCCTGTTTGTGATATACCCCACAGCCGATGGTTGCAAAGCCTACAGGCAAGATTTGCGTCGGCAAAGAGAAGTGTTAGGCCGTGACCCGGACTCTCTGAAGGTGGCGCCCGCGGTCTACGTCGTGGTGGGCGAGTCTGAGGAGATTGCGCAGGAAAAACTGGCTTTCATAAATAGCTTGGCCAACCAGACCGATTCTTTGGTGCTCTTGTCCGAAGTTTTTAACTATGATTTCGCCAAGCACCCCACAAATGAGCCGCTTTCCGACGAAACCCTAGAGTCCATGACAGGCCTCAGAGGATTCCTAGACCGCGTCGTGGAACTGAGCGGCACCAAGAACCCAAGTGTAGATGATTTTATACGTTGTTCCGGCAGAGGCACACTAAGTGAACTTCCTGTGTTCGCCGGAACTCCCGAGCAGATAGTAGACCAGATGGAGAGTTGGTACCTGAGCGAGTCTTGCGATGGTTTTGTGATTGCCGCTACCCACATGCCAGGCGCCTATGTTGATTTTGTCCAGAAAGTGGTTCCCGAGTTGCAGCACCGAGGACTGTTCCGCAAGGATTACGTTCCTGGAACTCTCCGTGAAAACTTAGGCTTGGCCGATCCTCAATAAGTTGCCACCAGCACCGTTAGGCAGAGTTTCTGGTGAAGTTCAGGAGAAATATCCACTTCTTGTCACGCCATTCCCGTGCGCATGGCGGTGAACATGTAGGTGGTGGCGTAGGTCCTCCAGGGAGACCACCGGCGGCAGAAGTCTTCCACTTGGGCGTCGTTCAGGGGCTCTTCTTGAAAGTACAATCGGGAAACGACACGCCTTAAAGCCAGGTCACCCAGCGGCAAGGCGTCGGGACGGCCCAATGCCCGGATCAAGAGCCACTGGGCAGTCCATTGACCCACGCCTCGCAGGCTCGTTACGTGCTGTATTACGGCCTCGTCGTCCATCCGGTGCAGCCCTTCCATGCCCTCCGGGTCATCTAGCGCCGCGCAAGCGATCCCGTGGACGTACTCCGCTTTGCGTTGGCTGAGTTTCAGGCCCCGTAGGTCTTCCACCCGCAGAGCGGCCAGGGTTTCGGGCCTGGGAAAGGCATAGTAGGTTTCGCCCTCGATGGTTTGACGGGGTCCGTGGGTTTCTATGAGCAGGGTGCGGATGATGCGGGCGACGTTGGTAGCGATCTGCTGGCCGAGAATAGCTAACACCAAGGCTTCAAATACCGAGGCGGTATGCGGCATGTGCAGCCCATGGAATCGTTGAGTTATGGCCGACATCGCCGGGTCGCTTTGGGCCAGGGCGTAGAAAGGCATCAGATCTTGCCCAACCCCCAGAATCCAGGCCACTTTGTCCGTTACCTGCTCCGCCACGGAAGTAGTCAGTTCTTCGGCCTGCAGCTCGACAGCCAATGCGGGCTCTTCCAGACTGCCAGCCGAAGAAACCGATGCCAGCACCAACTTGCCATCCAGGTCTAGCAACCGCCGGTACACTCCATCGGTCAGAGAGTCGGTGGCGTAACGTCCCTGGAAATAGGTAAGGTAGCCGGCGGTCAATTCGAAGTCGAATGGAGCCACTGGAGTGATTGTCCTGGCTATCCTATCCATGAGGTCTCAACAAGGGAGCGGACCCTATAATATCGTGGATCGATCCATCCGGGGTCAATGTGGTGTGGAACAGGTGCATGGTATCCGCTATCCACGGCTCGGTGGGATCAAGGGAGCATGAGGTAACCGAGGTCCCGATCTTTTCCCGTTCCGATGCCGATACTCTGTCTCTGACCCGCCCGATGGTCAGGTGCGGGTTGAAGCTGCGTCTCTCCTTGGTGAATCCCTGCTCTGACATGGCCTCCTCCACGCCTAACTGGATACCGGTCAAGGGGTCCATATCACCCGCCACGCCGACCCATAAAATCCTGGGCTGGCGCTGGTTTGGGAACACGCCCAATCCGGCCAGACTCAACGAAAAGCTAGATACTTCTTGACCAACCAGGACCATCGATTCTAGAATCCCATCCGCCCGCCTGGGGTCTATATTCCCTAGAAAATTCAGGGTTAGGTGTATCCCTCGGGGGTCAACCCACCGCACGCCATGTGGTATCGCCGCCTTCAAACCATCGATCGCACCGGAGAGCGACGAACGAGCCGCATCGGGTATGTCCAGAGCGATAAATACCCTGATTGCCCCTCCCCTAACCATCAGCCGGCTAATTCTTCCAGCAATCTCTTGAGACGGCGGTACCATCCGGCCAAGTCGTCCAGAGAATAGGTCGCGTTGGCCGGGCTGGGGTTAGGCATCACGAAAACGCGAGTGCCTCCGATGGTGCGTTCTTGTAGGCCCAGCTCGGCGTTTTCTCTTACATCCTCCGTATAGCGAAGGTAGGCATTATAAGCGGTGACGCCATGGAAACAGGCGATGCGGGGTTGGTACTTCAGCAACTTTTCTTTTAGTACGGGTGACCAAAAGCGGTAGTCGGCTGCTTTCAGTCCCGACCCCATGGCGGTGGGGCGCTTCACCACGTCGGTAAACCCGATACCGTCGGCCAAGAGGCTGCCGTCCCGCTCAGGAGTCAGCTCCCGAGCCACCAGATCCGATCTGTTAAAGGCCGGCCAGAAACGGTTACGCGGATTGGCAAAGTAGTGGCCCACCGCCACCGAAGGCAAGGAAGGATTCAAACCCACGAATACGATGTCCAATCCCATTCCCAGGTAGTCGGGCAGAGTTACTAATTCTTCCAAACAATCCTCGGCTACAGACCCAACAATCGGGCGGCGTTACCGGACAGAATGGAGTCTTGATCCGCTAGAGACAGACCGGCCTCTTCGACCTGCCCCAACAAACGCCGAGCTCGAATCAGTGGGTAATCCGTGGCGAAGAGAATCTTGTCCGCGCCTACCAGGCCGGTCACGGCGGTAAACACATCGGGCCGGTAAAGAAAAGGAGATGCCGCAGTGTCGAAGTAAACGTTTTCCAAGACCTGCGGCACTTCCGGCATCAACGCGTAGAAGGGCAGACCGCCACCCCAGTGAGCACAAATGATGACGTTGGACGGGAAATTTTCGATGAAGCGGTAAAGTTTGTCCGGAGTAGTCTGTCCTTTCCCCGGATACTGGTGGCCCACGGGCTCGGAGGCGTGAACCAGCACGGGAAGGCCCAACCGGCCCGCCGCTTCCATCAATGGCGCCATCGTCGGACTATCGGATAGGTCAAACCCCTGGGTATCAGGATGAAGCTCGCCGATGCCCTTCAAGCCGACGCCAGCGCAACGCTCCACCTCGGCCACCGCTTCGCCGCCCCAGTTTGGATTTACCGAGCAAAATCCGGTTAACCTGCCGGGGTGTGTGGCCACCGACTCAATTATGTAGTCATTGGCTTCTTGGGCTAACCGGAAGTCCGTCCAGCCCATGCCCATCACCACTGAATGCTCCACCCCATCCCGGTCCATGTCGGCCAACAGGGCTTCAGCGCTGGCGAGCACGGCGTCATCGCTGGCGAGGATACCGGCAAATGTGGCGTCCCGGAGCGACAACTGGGAACGGCGGTCTTGAAAGCTCGGCGGAAGGATATGACAGTGGCTATCGATCACCATATCGGGTGGGATAATTATAAGTACCAGGCGTTCGATTTGCCAACGGAGCGCCCAGACGTGCAAGTGAAGCCAGTTTTATGGTTTCAATCTAGATCCCCGGGTATAATGACCTGCCATGATGCCGCAATCGCCCTCCATTTTGCTGAATCAGACCGCGCCGGAATTTAGCCTGCCCGACACCGAAGGCGACCTGGTCTCTCTCCAGGACCTCCGAGGGAACAAGGTTGTCCTAGTGTTTCTGCGCCACTTCGCTTGACTACCTTGACGAGAACACCTGTCGCAGTTGCGGCGGCGGTATACCGAGATTCAGACTCTTGGCGGAGTAGTGGCCGGGGTTTCCTTCGAGTCCCGGGACCGGCTATTCCAGATGTCACGGCAGATGCAACTACCTTTTCCTTTGCTATCAGACCCGGAAAAAGACACATACCGGGCTTACGGCCTGAGCTCCGGCAAACTGAGGCGGGTATTCGGACCAGGCACCATCTGGGCCTACGTCAAGCTGTTGGCCGCCGGACAGATGTACCACTTCCACAGGAGAGACTTCCTGCAATTGGGGGGCGACTTTGTCATCGATGCTGCCGGGGCTGTCCGGTACGAGTACCGCAGCGGAGCGCCCCACGACCGGCCATCGGTGGAACAGATTATGGACACGTTGAGGGAAATCTGAGTTAAACGGCGATTCTAGAGACGGTCGTAAATAGATCAACACTTGAAATACGACCTGGTCCTGCTATTTGCCACCTGATTTGGTGACACCCACCCAGTCCGGAGGCCAGGTCCAAACCGCCAACCCCCGTGGGAACGGACCAGCCGTAACGGGCAGCAAGGGGGCGCCGAGATGAAGAGGGACCGGAAGACTCGAAACTGACCTGGTTAACCCCGTCCTCTTCGCCTAGTCACCGCGTTATTCCATTTGCATGTCCGGCAGCTTCCGCTGTGGCAAGATTGAAGAGTGCAAGAAACATCCCCGATGATACCGGTGATACCGGTTTTACCAGTCTCGCCGCGCAGGTCACTGTTCCTCGCTTCAATTTCGGGCCTTCCTTGTGGCCGCTATTTGCGCCTAAAATCTGATTTTACCGAACCGGAATATTTGTAACGCCTACGGTGCATCTTCGATCGAAGATGCACCGTTCTTTTTTGTCTTCTTCCTGGGTTCCTATAAGCATCAAATCTTGGTTCTAGTTTCTTCCTCATTGGCGCCGCCCTGCGGGGCGCACACTACTTTGTCGCGTTCCCCCACCACAAGGGAACGCGACAAAGAGTGTAGGAGATTGAGACGTCGTGTTCTATATACCTCCAATCTCCTGACTTTCGTCGATTACCATTCCTTGGACTGGAGTCCGCTTGGAGGCCGGGTAGCCGCCTACCTCTTGGCCCTCGTCGATGACCGCGTTCCGCATGGTGGTCATGAAGCTGCCGCCGTTCTCCTGACTTCCGTCGAAAGCCAACTCGTGGGGCATCGTTGCTTTCGCCACCGGGTAGCCGCCTACTTCCTGGCTCTCGTCAAAGGCCAACTCATGGGGCAGCCTTACTGTAGCCGCCGGGTATCCACCAACCTCCTGACTCTCGTCAATCACGAACCCTCGGGTAGGAGCCAGCTTAGACGCCGGATAGTTGCCAACCTCTTGGCTCTCGTCGATGACGAACCCTTGGAGAGAAGCCAGCTTGGACGCCGGGTAGTTTCCAGCTTCCTGGCTTTCGTCGATGACCATCCCGGCATTGACGGTCCTGGCCGTCTCCGCGGGGTTGAATGCCCGGGTCTCTGTGCCGCTCAACAACACGCCGAATCCTGCGATCATACCGGCGCCTATCGCTAGTCCTAGGATTGTCTTCTTGCTGATCATTTGGGTTTTCATCTCAATCTCCTTTCCATTATTTGATGTGGTGTTCCCTGTGGTGTGCCGCTTGGGGTCCAATAACCGTTTGATTGTGGTGTTCATCTCTTCCTCCTACTTGCCTTTTCGCTGGGGTTTCCCGTTTTTTCTTGTTTCTCTGGGGACCAACCGGTTGTTATTCGGAACAACGTCACAATAACGGGGCAGCACAAAGGGCCACATCCAGAAGATTCGTCATTTTCTGAAATAGAACATGGGTGCGAAAATGCATGGGACTAGGTAGTACTACCTATTCGAGGAACGGAGGGGCGCAAACGACTAAATAATGAGGAGCCTAGAGACGGAGTGGGGGTTGGAGGAACTCGTACCCGAATCGCGGCGGCCGAGGTGACCGCCGGCCTATCAGTTCGTCGAAGGTGAGGGGAAGACGGAGGGAGCGGCGCCTAGGTCAGGCCCTGGTGGGCGGCGAAGGTCGCCGCTTCGGTGCGATTGGACGTGTTGGTCTTGTTCAAGATGTTACTCACGTGGTTGCCCACAGTTCGGAAACTGATGAACAGCTCCTCAGCAATCTCCCGGTCGGTCTTGCCGAAGGCGATGAGGCGCAGGACTTCTACCTCCCGGTGGGACAGCCCGGCAGGATAAGTTGGGGCCGGCAACGGCGGTGCCTGAATCCGGTCCAGCCGTTCGGTTATCTGCTCCATCAATGGCCGCATACCCAGCTCGGTGGAGACGGCAAGGGATTCGTCCAACAGGGACATCGCCTTGGTACCATCACCTGGCTCATTCCGGCGAAGCAGCATGTCGGCGTAGTCGCAGCAAGTCCAGGCCAGTTCGGGCCGGTAGCCTGCATTCCGGCAGAAAACAAGGACATCTTCGAAGTGGATTTGAGCTTGTCCACCGTTGCCCATGGTCTGAGACAAAAGCCCAATACTCGATCTGAGCACAAAGGCCACGCATAATATTGGTCAGCCGAGACAAGGGATCGGTAAAGTCGCTCGGCAGGATCCTTGTCACTCCGTTCGACTGCTACGATAGCCAAGGTCAAATTCGCGGCTCTCTCCTGATTCGGCTGATGTTCTGAACTGAGTATGTTGACCGCGTTGGATTCGGCCAAGGCCAGAACGCCGCTATCACCAGTTATCCGGGCGACCACGGCTAACATGTGGACGAACGAAGACCGGCCAATCCAATCCGTTGTTGATCGGAAATAGCTGTCCTGGCGCGCTACGTCATCGATGGCATCAAGCCCGCAGTCGGCATCACCCACCATCTGGTCGATGAACATCGTGACCGGGATCGACAGGCCAAACGGGTATCGGCGGCACACTTCACGCGCAGAATCCCAGTCGCCCCTAGCAACCGCAGCAGTTAGAACGGGCCGGAGGGTCCGATTGATCCAGGTCCTATCGCGACGCCTCTCTGCAAGCTCTAACATGTGCTCTCCATGATATGATGCCTGATCCGGATCCCCCTTCGCTAATAAGGCAGAGGCCACCCAGATCCGCGCCCGCATCTCGCTTTGGAAATCATCCAGGTCCATGTTTAACTCAATTGCCCGTGACCCTGCGTTCAAGCACTCTTCCCAATGCAAATGGAACCCATATACGTTAGCCATGTTGGCTTGGGTCCGCGCCTCCAATACTTTATCGTTCTCGTGCTTGCTGATTGCCAGCGCCCGTTCCAGCGCCGCCAAGCCGCTGTCGAGTCCGTCACCCGTCGCGCCCAGAGCATAACCGTAGTTGGCCAGGATATTGCCTGCGTCGTGGGA
>Ga0209445_1001179_pt1 | contig 14355 bp, 12 predicted proteins | sample MarorgKNORR_S2LV_4_FD_188223 | JGI IMG/M metagenome (GOLD analysis project Ga0209445, IMG submission 188223) | Marine microbial communities from the Southern Atlantic Ocean, analyzing organic carbon cycling - NADW_A/KNORR_S2/LV (SPAdes) (version 2) | ecosystem: Environmental > Aquatic > Marine >...
AGCCGCTGCCAGCGTGATACCCCATTCGGGGCACGCGTGGTATCCTCTTCATTAAGCTTCACGCCCGCGGGCAAAGAGAGATTTCCTTAAAAGGCTATTGGGATTTTACAAGGCACTCCTTTTCAAGCCCCTTACTTACAATATTGTCGCATTTTTTGGGATCGCCCTGAACCACCCCATAACAATATGCCTGGCTATCCCGGTTTAGGATCAGGGTACAGTAATATACACTGTGGTCCTTATGTTTGTACCGACTTTCGGGGTTTGAGATTGGGGTCAGGGCGAGACAGAGATTTCGCTCGTCTTCTTTTGAAAGCTTGCCTGTTGGTTTTGCCGCAGACGAGAACAAACCTGGCCTCGTCATTTCTTCCATGGGGCCTTTCCCATCCAAAACGGTTACCGGATTTACACCGGGGCGTCCCTTTCGAACTTCCTGGGTAATTTCATCGCAAGCTTTTGTATTCGCACCTTCCGCCGCCATGGAGAGTGGAGCCCCAACGAAAAAAGCTAATGATACTACCAACCATCCCATAGCCCTGTTAATCGACATATCAATCATCCTCCCAAAGGACCTATTAAACATTAAAATCAATAAAAAGATGGTTCCAAGGATACCCTATTTCGGCGGGAAAAACCACGAATTGTGTTCAAATTATTGAAAATATAGGAACTTGCGAAAGGTGGCCGGACAAGTACTGACGAACTGGCTAAGAGGTATTTTTCGGGAAAGGATTTGGCAGTCGGTTGAACAATAAACTCAACTTTCCTGTTTTCCCTTTTCTGTTTTTTTACTGCGCATAGCTCCGACAACCACTTTTACGAAAGTGGCGGCCATCAATACCAATAAAATAATTAAAATTGTATCATTCATGTCTCAAGTTCCCTGGATTGAATATTAGATGAAAGCAGATAATCTTGATATCGGGAAATAATCCGAAAAAATTAGCTCTTTCAAAAATTGAGTATAATTTTATTGTACCTGTAAAAATCGTTAAAAATGTTACAGTTATGTAAAGCTTTTATTAATATTTGGAAAACTGAATTTCCCAAAACCTGAAATGGTGGTTTCATGAATTCGTGGACAAAGTCGGAGATAAGAAAATATCTTGGGCCTCTTCTGGTAGTGGTGGGGTTGGCCTACACCTATCATTCTCATGTTACGGGTTGTCCCCGTTATGTGATTTTTGCGGGGTGGGCACTTGGACCGCCGGTTTGGTTCATTCTGGAATACGGCCTGCTGTTTGATGCTGAAAAGGAGGATTTGAAAACTTTCAGACATTACCAAAGCCTGTGCAGAAATCTTTGGCTGGGGTTTTTAGCATACCTTGCGGCTTTTTACCTCAGTCAGTGGTCAGCGTAATGCTGGACCCAATAGGCAACTCTTATTTATCCTATAAACTGGGTATAGATTTTTTTCGATAGATATTCCCCTGATTTGTTTATACTGACTAGCTTTACGAAGTCGGAATATGGACATAAGAATTCTTAAGATAAACACTCGGAGAAAACTCTTGAACTTATAAAACTATATGCGAATTTTAAGTTGGAACGTCAATGGACTGCGTGCTGTTGTCAAAAAAGGATTTTTTGACTGGTTGAATTCTGAGGCTCCGGATGTTGTGTGCCTGCAGGAGATTAAAGCACGAACCGAAGACCTTGATGAGTCTATATTGAATCCAGAAGGATACTACGCCACTTGGAATCCAGCTCAGCGCAAGGGATACAGCGGCGTGGCTGTTTTTACTAAAAAGAAACCGAAATCGGTTCATTTGGGGATAGGGATCGAGCGGTTCGATATAGAAGGGCGTGTTATTAGAATCGAGTTTAAAGATTTCGACCTTTTAAATGTGTATTTCCCCAACGGCACCAGTGGTTCGGAGAGACTGGAATACAAAATGGAATTTTATGACGCGTTTCTGGATCATTGTGAGCAATTGCGGGTGGAGGGGAGAGAGTTGGTAATTACCGGAGATGTGAATACCGCCCACAAGGCCATTGACTTGAAAAACCCAAAAGCCAATGCAAAAAACTCGGGCTTTTTACCGGAAGAGAGGGCTTGGGTCGATAAATTCGTTTCGCATGGGTATGTCGACAGTTTCAGGGTGTTTCACCCGGAGCCGGATCAGTACACCTGGTGGAGCTACCGGTTTAACGTGCGGGCCAAAAATATTGGTTGGCGCATTGATTATTTTTTTGTCACAGAAAATCTCATGGCAAAGGTTAAAGACTCTTTTATTCAACCCAATGTTATGGGCTCGGACCACTGCCCCATAGGCCTGGATATCAAGGCCAAATAATGGGGTGTGTTCCAGACCGTTTCCGGATTTCCGGCATCTAATAATTTGCCCACTAGGCATGGGGCCGACTTGCAATAGCTCGTTGGGCCGAGTAAACGTTTGCCCGCAAAACAAAGATATTGCTAGCTGGGTCCAGCGTTACGCTGGTGAAGAGAATCATTTTGAATTGGAGTGGAGATTTTATGGGATTTGAACTCAACAAAAGTTATAGCGGATTCAGGTTGACCCAAAAGGAGGAGATTACCGAACTTAAATCTCTTGGCCTTTTTTTTGAACATGATGTTACCGGCGCTGAATTACTGGTTCTTGAAAATGATGATGACAACAAGGTGTTCAGCGCTACGTTCAGGACTCCACCTGAAAATGATACGGGGATAGCCCATATTCTTGAGCACAGCGTATTATGTGGCTCTAAAAATTTTCCGGTCAAGGAACCCTTTGTGGAACTCATGAAAGGCAGTTTGCAGACTTTTCTCAATGCGATGACCTTTCCTGATAAGACTATGTATCCCGTTGCCAGCAGGAACCGGAAAGATTTTTTCAACCTCATGAATGTCTATCTGGATGCGGTTTTTTATCCCAATATTTCAGAGGAAACCTTCAAGCAGGAAGGCTGGCATTATGAACTGAACACCCCGGAAGATAAAATTGTTTATAAAGGGGTGGTGTTGAATGAGATGAAAGGCGAGTTCTCCAGTCCGGAAAGTTGTATTGACCGCCAATTGGCTCATTCCCTTTTCCCTTCCACTCCATACGGATATGAATCGGGGGGAGACCCTAAATGTATTCCCGACCTGACGTACGCCGACTTCAAGGATTTTCATAAAAAGCATTATCATCCTTCCAACAGTAGATTGTTTTTGTATGGTGATGGCGACACCCAAAGCTACCTCGAATTTTTGCAGGAAAAATATTTGCAGGATTTTGAGCGCATGGATGTCAACACTTCCATCGCTCATCAGAGGTCTTTCAGAAAACCAAAAAGAAAAACTCTGACCTACCCGATTTCCAGCCATGAGTCGCTGGAGAAGAAGACTTATGTCCTGGTCGGCACCAAGCTGGATAAGGCCATCAACCATGAACATTGTCTCGGGTTCAGCATACTGAGCCATCTCCTGCTGGGGTCTTCCGCTTCTCCTTTAAGAAAAGCACTCATCACCTCTGAGCTCGGCAGTGAAGTCATTGGCGGAGGCTTCGATGACAATCGTGCGGATACGATATTTGCCGTGGGTTTGAAAGGAACAGAGCCCGAGCATGAAAACAAAGTTCTTGCACTCATAGATTCGACCCTACTTGACCTGGCGGAAAATGGAATAGAGGAGGATATGGTCCGCTCCGCGGTCAATTCCATAGACTTCAGGCTTCGAGAAGCCAATTTTGGCGGATTCCCAAAAGGCATTGTTTATAACATTCAGGCCTTGGGTTCCTGGTTATACGACAAAAATCCTTTTACTCATCTCAGGTTTGAAAAGGTAATGCGGAAAATCAAAAAACGCATGCACGAAGGATATTTTGAGGATTTGATTCGTCGTTACCTGATTGAAAATAACCATCGCAGTATTTTGGTGGCAGTTCCTAAACCGGGCCTGGGCAAGAAATTGGAAGCCCGGGAGAGAAAAATTTTAAAAACGGTTAAAGGGAAACTGTCTGCCGATGCGATTGACAACCTGATCGCGGAAACCAAAAAACTGCAGGAATTGCAATTGACCCCAGACTCCCCTGAGGCGCTTGCCGCGCTTCCCTCGCTGGAAATTCAGGATGTGCCCAAAGAAATAGAGAAGTATCCCTTGGAAATAAAAAATCAAGGTGATTCAAAAATATTGTTCCACGATTTGTTTACCAATGATATCGCTTACATCCAAATAGGATTCAATACGCACTCAGTACCGGATGAAATGATTCCTTATATTTCCTTGCTGGGAACTCTAGTGCTGGGGATGGGTACCGGCAGGCATAGCTACACAGAAATTTCAAAGTTGATCGGCATGCATACTGGCGGAATCCGTACTTCCCATTTTTCATCGGCAACGGTTCAAGATCGTCATCAAGTCCTCTCCTATATTTTTTTCAGTGGCAAGGCGTTGCTGGAAAAAGTGGACAGTTTGTTTGATATTTTTGATGAACTGCTCGGCGATTCCAGTTTTGATGACCACAAGCGGCTGGTTGAAATCATTCGTAGCGCTAAGTCCGATATGGAAGATTCGATTGTCCCCCATGGAAATCATTATGTGCTGTCCCGGCTCCAGTCCTACCAGTCCCGACTCGGGCAGTTTGATGAGCTTACGGATGGAATCACGTATTACCGGTTTTTGGAACAGTTGCTGGAGCGTGTAGAGAAAGACCCGGGTGAGGTTGCAGACCGATTCCGACAGGTCGCGGAGCGAGTGTTTACCCGGAAGAATGCCTTTTTCAATATCACCGCAACGCAAAAGGATTACCGCAAAATAGAAAAAAGAATCGGTGGAACGGTGGGCATCCTTTCCGATAAGGACTGGAATGTTGAGGAATGGAACCTGAAAGCGGTACCTCTGAATGAGGGATTTCTGACTGCAAGCAACGTTCAACATGTTGGCAAAGGGGCCAACCTGTATAACTTGGGATTTAAATATTCCGGAAAGTTTGAGGTCCTCAAAGCCCTGCTTAGAACCGGGTTTTTATGGGACAGGGTACGTGTTCACGGTGGTGCATATGGCAGTAGCAATGCATTCGATTTTTTCACCGGCGATTATAGTCTGCTCTCCTATCGGGACCCCAACCTTGCCGAAACCTTAGAGGTTTATGATGAGGTTGCTGACTTCCTGAATCACCTGGAACTGCCCTCTGAAGAACTGACCAAAATCATCATCGGCTGTGTCGGCAAAATGGATCCGCCTTTAACCCCGGATCTTAAAGGCAAGGCATCGATGATCGACCATCTCACCGGACGCACTCACGAAATGAAACAGAAGTTCCGTGAAGAACTATTATCCACCCGGATTGAGGATTTAAAGGGCTATGCCCCCCTGTTCGAAAAAATCAGGGATGGAGGCCATATCTGTGCCCTGGGAAACGAAGACAAACTCAAAAAATCCAAGTCTATATTCAGCCAACTGGTCAAAGTGTTTAACTAACCAGCGAGCAAAGAGCTATCTTGGCTCAACAGGCCCTTTCCCAGTTGCCTTTTCTGCCAGGAAACTGGTTTCAAACTGCGCGCAAAGATGTTTGGTTGCTTGACAGGCTATTGCATGCTGGCCCCACGCCTAGTGGCGTTGGCCGGGCTTAAGTTTTCGGTATTTCTTGTCGATGGGAGATAGAGAAGAGTCTCCTTTTGACAGGTGAGAAATGAAGCTCAAGCGCAAAGAAATTTTGGACCTTTTAAGGTCATTTGGAGTGAACCAGATGTCCGAGTTAAAGAACGGTTGCCGCGATTACGAAACTAATTTCAAAAAGCGGCAGAAGCGGGAAGACCAACGGTTCACACGCCATTCAATCCGGTTGTAGAGATCGGGCAAACTCGAAGGCTTTCTCCATTTCAGGCAGTCGGGCCAGTTCTGAAACCACTTCCAGATACCGAATGACCCCTTCACGGTCGAGCACCATAATGGCCCGAGCCAGCAGTCTATTTTCCTCAATCAAAAGCCCGGTCGATTTGCCAAACTCAGCGTCCCGGTAGTCCGAAAGGAACAGGATATTGTGAATGTTCGCTTCTTTCGTGAAACGTTTTTGGGCAAACGGCAGGTCCCGACTGATCGTCACCAGATTGGAGGTTTGGTCCAGCCCTTTGTTCTCTTCGCTAAGGATGTGAGTTTGTTTTTCGCAGGTGGGAGTATCCAGGGAGGGAACGACACTCAGTATTGTCACCTTGCCTTTGAACGATTTTAGATCAATCATGTTCAATCCCAGGTCAGGAAGGCGGACAGTCGGAAGTGTTTGACCCACCTGCGTTATTTCTCCAATCAACGTCAGCGGTTTTCCTCTTAATGTAACTGCCTGCCCCCAACTCGATCCCGCAAAAATCAGGACCAGGATTAAACTCCCATATATTTTATGAAGCATAATGAGCTCTCCTTATCAGCTGGGTTTTTCTGCCCTATCTTAGCATTTTAGATCGACGACTTTAACACCCACATTTTGATTCAGGAAAAAGGTCTAGGTCTGATAAGATCGGACTAATCCACTAATACATGGTTTTATCATGGTCGAACTCAACACCATCTCCGAATTAAAGAGACATGTTAAAGCCTGCACTCTTTGCGAGGCCGATCTTCCCTTCCCACCAAAACCCATTTTTTCCTTTTCCGCAAGATCAAAAATACTCATCGTCGGCCAGGCTCCGGGTATCAAAGTGCATGAATCCGGTATTCCCTGGAACGATGCCAGCGGCGACAGGTTACGTGCATGGATGCAGGTCTCGAAAGAACAATTCTACAACACGAAATACTTTTCAATCGTGCCAATGGGATTCTGCTATCCCGGAAAAGGCAAATCAGGTGATTTGCCTCCCCGTCCCGAATGTGCAGAAAAATGGATGACGCCTATTCTTGATAAACTGCCTCAAAGGCAGATCACACTTTTAATAGGCCAATATGCCCAGGCTTGGTTTTTAAAATTCAGTAAGAAAGCGACGCTGACAGAAACGGTGAAAAACTGGAAGCTATATCTACCCGATTACTTTGTTTTGCCGCACCCTTCACCTCGCAACAATATCTGGCTTAAGAAAAATCCGTGGTTCGAAAAAAATCTGGTGCCGAAATTGAAAAAAAAGATAGGTGAAGTTCTCTCCTGAAAATCAAAATTCAACAACGGTGACGCCATCGCCCCCTTCGTGGCGCGAGCCTGGGTTGAACTGCTTGCATAACCCGGCTTTTTCCAGGTAATTACGCACCATGGTCTTGATCGTTCCCATTCCATGGCCGTGAATGATGAGTACCCTCTGCACTTTTTGCACAATGGCCCGGCTGATGAAAGCCTCCATAACAACTTCTGCCTCTTCGCAGTTCATGCCCCTTAAATCGCAGGAGGACACCGGGCCGCCCTCTGACTCGGTATGAATACTTATCGAAAATATCTTTTCGGGTATTTTTCCTTTTTGCCGTGGATTACCGCGAAGGGCGCTGGCCTCAACAATCGTGGTGATATTGCCCATTTTGACCCGTAGTTTTTTCTTTCCCTCAGGAGATTCCATTAGGGTGGCGAGCGTTCCCAGGTTCAAAATCAAAACCGTGTCGCCGGTTTTCAGATTTTCTGCCGGCAGGGTCCATTCGTCGAGGTCTTCCACTTTGGAGGACAAGGGCATTTGGTTCATGGACTGTATTTGTTTTTCCACTTTACGGATTTTAGGAAGGTCTTTCTCGCCTTTGATCTGCTGGATCATTTTTCGAATTACATCTTTACCGGCACGCACTTCCAACTGTAGTTTTTTAGTTTTGTTTTTTTGGAAATCTTTTTCTTCATTTCGTAATCGCTGGGTCAGGATTCTCTGCTCCCTTGCCAAAGCTGCAGTTTCTTCTTTCTGCCGTTTTATTTCTTCCTGATCGCGGTGGAACTCCAGTCTCTGGCGGGTTAAATCTTCCAGTAGATTTTCCGCACGATCCTCCTTGGCCTGATACAAATTTCGTGCCTGGTCGATGATACTTTTTTGCAGGCCCAGCCGCTCGGCGGTATCGAGGGCGGCGCTTTGTCCCGGTGCGCCAAAAATCAAACGGTAGGTGGGGCTCAGCGTATCGAGATTGAACTCGGTACAGGCATTGAGGAAACCTGTATGCGTTTGCGCCAAAATTTTCAAGGTAAAATAGTGGGTAGAGACCAATGTCATCACATTTTTGCTTTTAAGATCAAGAAGAATGGCTTCTGCCAGTGCCGCGCCTTCTTGCGGGTCGGTGGCAATTCCTAATTCGTCCAGAAGTACCAGTGAGCCTGCGTCAACATGATCCAGGATATGAATGATTTTTTTCAAGTGCCCGGAAAAGGTTGACAACTTTAATTGAATATTCTGATCATCACCGATATCGGAATAAACCTTCGGGAAAAATGGAATCCTGGAATCTTCTTTGACCGGAAGATGCAGTCCCGCTCTGGCCATCAGGGCCAGTAAGCCCAAGGTCTTTAGCGTCACCGTTTTGCCCCCGGTATTGGGGCCGGAAATGATTACTACCCTGACCGAGGCGTCCCACTCAATGGTATTGGGAACCACCATTTCTCCATCCAGAACCAGTTCCGGGTTTCGGGCTTCTTTAATTTCCATGATCGAGTCGTGGTTCATGGGGCAATGTACCGCCGCCATGGTTTTGCTCAGACGGGCTTTGGCGAAAATGAGATCCAGAGATATCAGGGTTTCCAGATTCCTTTCCAACTGTTCCTGGAATTGCAGGGTTTGCAGAGCAAGCGATTGCAGGATTTTAATTTTTTCCTGCACAACTTGCAGCCGGGCTATTTTCAATTGATTGTTCAGGGGCACGATGGAAGTGGGCTCTATGAATAGAGTTTGTCCCGTTCCGGAACTGTCATGCACGATGCCGTCAACCCGGGATTTGAACTCTGCCCGCACCGGGATGACCATTCGTTCTTCACGTTCGGTGATGTAGGAGTCCTGCAGGGCCTCGCGGATACTGTCCGTCTTGAAGAGACGTTGCAGACGTTCTTCCAGTTTGCGTTTTGCGGTTTCTGTATTGCGGATGGCTTGGCGCAGTTCCGGTGTGGCGTTTTCCCGGATGTTTCCCTCATCATCCACGCAACGGGCTAGTTCCTCCAGAAACTCCCTGAGGGGGTCGAGTCTTTCCAGCCAGGTATGCAAGTGGGGATAAGCGGATTTTTTATCCCTTTCCCGGCAAAGGTTCCGGCACAGTCGCAAAAGTTTGATGAGAGACAGGCATTGGCCCGGCTCGATCATCTTTTGCTCCTCAGCGTCCCGGAAAATCGGGCTTATATCTTCAAACCGATCCATCGGGAAGGAATGCAAAGAAGCCAGCAAGGCAACCATCTCGGCAGTTTCTTCAAGCAGAACTTTTGCACAATCAAAATCGTCTTCGGGTTTTAACTGCTGGCATTGATCCTGGGTGATGGGAGAACAGGCATGGTTGGCCAACGCCGAGACCACTCTGTCCCAGCCTAGAAGGTTCATGGATTTTTCAATCAGGGATGTGTTGCTCATAATAAAGGCTCATCCAGCCGAGACAACTCTTTGCTGGCAGACACAGCTGTTGCTCGTTGCCCCTCCGGCGAGGAGTGGACCAGAGTGGACTCGAGAAGAATGCTCACTCTGGCATCATAAAGACGGTTGGGATCGCGAAAATTTTTATATCCATACAAGAGCACAGCGAGGTCTTTTTCCACTTTCTTTTTATAGCTGGTCTTTTTTTCTCCGGGAACCAACTTTTTGCTTTGAACCTGGATTTTTTGGGTGGTGATGGTGACCGGTTTATCGAAGTCAACGGTTTCGGTATTGAAATACAAATCATATTCAATGATATGCTGTCCCATCACCTCAAAAATATTGTGGCCTTTACGGGTAGCGAACAGAGTGGCGATTTTACCATCCCGTTTAACTGGATTCGGGCTTTCCGGTCCGGGCAGTTCCAACAAGGCGAGATTCTGTCCTTGAACCAGCCGCGCCCAGTGGATCGCTCCCATATGGTTGCCTTCCCGGGTCATGCGGACGACGTCAGGATTCAGCCGGCGTTTTTGCTTGCGAATCCATTCCACCATGGCGGGCACTTCCGATTCGGGCAGGAAATGGCCTCCGTGAGCCGTTCCTCTTTCCCCATGTTCCCGGTAGGTGACGGGATATTTCATGTCGGAGAGAATTTTATGAATCCGCCGACTGAGTTGGATGGGGAAAATAGGATCGTGCGCGCCCTGGATCATATAAATCGGCGTATTGCGAAGATTTACCAGAAAATGCATGTACCGGGGAGTGATGCTTCCGGCGATGGGGATCAACCCGGCAAACCGGTCCGGATAAAACATGCCGATCATGTAAGCACCGATAGCGCCATTGGACAACCCGGTAAGAAAAATCCGATCCGAATCTATATTGTATTGTTCGCGAACCTGATCAATGAGACCGAGCACCATTTCCTCGGCGGGCCGTGCCCACCAGGCTCCCATCGGATAAGTGGGACACAACACTGCGAACTCTTTTTGCAAACGCTCGACCCAGGCCGGAATGGTGTTGGCCCCGCTACCGCCCAGCCCATGCAGGACAACAACGAGCGGGATCTTTTCATCTTGTTTCAATGACTCAGGAAGAAACAAGGCATAAGGGTAGTCTTTTCCATTGTGCCTGACCTGTAAATTTTTTTGCAATCCGACAGGGCCCGTGCCTTTTTTTGCCTGTGCACGGAGGAGGGATTTGACCATTTCGTTTGAGACTTGAGCCGACTTCAAACGCTCCAGCACCTGGGTTTCCACCTCGGGGTCCTGAGTGGAAAGAAACAAGCCTACTTCAGACTTAACGTCTTCTTGCACTGTGCCAGACTCTTGTAACGTAGAACACGACACGGCAAACAGGAAAACTAAAAAAAATTTCGGGATATTCATGGCTTACACAGTATCGGACTTTAAAATCTTTGTAAAGGTTTTAGGATTGCTCTAAGTGGTTAATTTTATTGGAATTTTCTGTCGCCATGCGGTAAAATTCATTCTTGTTTAGCTGCGTAGTTTTATTCTTTAAGGAGTCCCCCAGAAATTTCCTACGGCCATGAGCGTACCCTTTGGAAAAGGAACGCGAATTGCCAGCCGAAAAAATTGGATAAATAAACACTCTTCTTATGGCCTGCCTGATGAATTCACTCAAAGTACCTGTTCAAACTCTGGTTAAAATTCTCAATCTAGGAATGCTCTCGCTTGGAAAATGCCGAATGGATGTGGGCGAATCTGCCGGGTTGACCCGGATGTTCACGGTAAAGAAAAGTGGAATGGATTTTGTGGGGCAGGTCCGGGTGCGTCCTGGAGACCCCGCCATTCGGATCGAGGTCTTCAATGAAAATTATTTTGAGGAGTTTGAACAACCCGAATCTGCTGTGCTCGACAACTTAGCTCGGAAAGTTCTCGGACGGGTGTCAAAGGATAAGGAATTACCGGAGACGTTGAAAACCTTGATCCACGAACATTTTGCCGAGCAGGACTTGCGGGAGGAAGAAAAGGAAGAAGAGGAAGAAGAGGAAGTTGCGGAAACCGTCAACGAGCGGGACTTGGATAAAATCTTTGCGTGCCTGAACAAGGAGTATTTCAATGACCGGGTTCAGGCGAAGATCATGTGGGGACGCGATGTAAAATCCCATAACAAAAGCGGGTTTCGATATGGCTCCTACGATGAGGGAAAAAAACTCATCCGGGTTCATCCGCGGTTGAAGCAGGACTTTGTACCCCTGTGTGTTCTGGAACTCACTGTTTATCATGAAATGTGCCACCAGTTTGTCCCGTCCTACAAAAGGAACGGAACCTGGCAGAGTCATCACCCTGAATTTAAAAAGAAGGAGCGGGAGTACAAAAACTTCAAGGATGCCAGGAACTGGGAAAAGCATAACTGGCACCGTTTGCTCCTTCCTTCCGTCGAGAATGCCGAATCGGCGATAGCCTGACCCTCTAGCGAGGGAGGCAGATAGCAATGACTCGTTGAGCCGAGAACGCGACTGCTCGCCAAAAAGAGCGGTTGCACGCTGGCTCCACGCCTAGTGGCTTGCAAACGCCGTTGATTTGGCCTAAATTGGTTTCACGCCATGAAAATGATCAAATGTTACATTCAGTATGAAAAGTTGGAAGCGGTCCGGGAAAAGCTTTTTGAATTAGGAGTGCCCGGAATATCAGTGGTTGATGCTAAAGGCATTGGCAAACCGATGAGCCATTTGAAATCCGACCCCGACTTGAAAGTTCCGCAGTTTCATCCCTGTGTGGAAATTTCCGTGGTTCTGGAAGCCGAAGCAGTGGAGGAAGTGCTGGACATGATCGTGGAGACGGTGCAGACCGGCAACTTGAGCGATGGAAAGATTTTTGTCCTGCCGGTTGAAGAAGCCGTCCGGGTCCGTACCGGGGAGCGGGGCAAACAGGCCCTCTATTAATTGGAACCCTTCCGTTGATTGCTGAAAATCTCGCTGAAGTCCGGGAACGGATTTCCCAAGCCACCAAAAAGTCGGGAAGAGATCCAGACAGCGTCCGCCTGGTTGTTGTTTCCAAACAGGTGGACATTGCCCACATTGAAGAAGCCCGGACAGCAGGTGCCGTGATATTCGGGGAGAATAAAATCCAGGATGCGGTTCCCAGAGTAGACCAACTGGGATCGGAAGGAATTTCCTGGCATTTCATCGGTCACTTGCAAAAGAACAAGGTCAAGTTCCTCGATGAACGCTTCGACTTGATTCATTCAGTGGATAGTCTGGAACTGGCGGAGAAAATTGCTAAATTATGCCAGACAGAAAACCGGGTACAGAGGGTTTTGTTACAGGTCAATGTTTCGGGCGAAACTGCAAAATTTGGCATGGAACCGGGCGAACTGGAAAAACAGATGCTGGCTTTTTCCCGTTTGAAAGGAATTCGGGTTGAGGGGCTGATGACCATTCCGCCTTACCATCCCGATTCGGAAAATTCCCGCAGGCATTTTTCACGATTGCGGGAACTTCGCGACCAATGCGAAAAACAGAACCGGATTTCTCTGTACGAACTTTCCATGGGCATGACCAACGATTTTGAGGTTGCGGTAGAAGAGGGCGCTACGCTGGTTCGTGTTGGCACTGCTATTTTTGGCCCCCGCCGGGCCATAGATCGGAAGTAATTTAAGAGGAGATCATCGTTGTGCTGAAAAATAAAAAAATTGGATTCATTGGCGGTGGCAACATGGCCGAAGCCATGATAAAAGGCCTGCTTTCCGCTTCGTTCATTGAAGCGAAAAATGTTTTTGTTTCGGAACCGTCAGAAGCGAAACGGGATACCCTGCATGCAGAGTACAAAATCAAGGTCAGTGCCGACAACCGTGAACTGGTGAAGAAATGCGACATCATCATTCTCGCGGTCAAACCGCAGATTGTGCAAAAGGTTCTGCGTGATATTGCTTCGCTGGTGGGACGTGACAAACTGGTTATATCTATTGCCGCCGGAGTTCCCATTGCCATCATGGATGATGTTCTGCGGGGAGGCAAAAATAAAAAGTTCAGTATTGTGCGCACCATGCCCAATACTCCGGCACTGGTTCAGGAAGGGGTGACAGCCATTGCTTCCGGCGAGCATGTTCGTAAAATCGATGTGAAAATCGCCCACCGTATATTTGAAGCGGTGGGCCGCACCGTCGATGTTGAAGAGGACCAACTCGATGCCGTGACGGGTTTGAGTGGCAGTGGGCCAGCTTATATCTTTATGCTGATCGAAGCACTCTCTGATGCCGGAGTCAAAATGGGTCTTTCACGCGAAGTGGCCAATACCCTGACCATCCAGACGGTGCTGGGTTCCGCCAAACTTGCCAGAGAGAGCGGCAAACATCCCGGCGAACTCAAAGACATGGTCACCTCCCCTGCCGGCACCACCATCTCCGGACTGCATGCCCTGGAAGAGGGGAGTTTTCACACCACCCTGATGAATGCTGTGGAAGATGCCACCCTGCGTTCCCGCGAGTTGGGCCAAATCGCCCTCAACAAAAACACCACTAAGCGTGGGGCCAAATGAGCAACTACTAGCCGTAGGGGCAAATTGAAATGGCCTATTGCCTCGAGAAAACGTATGAGCAAAAATACAACAACTTATTAGAATGTGCTTGAAGCCGGAAACGCCAGCAAATGGGAACCGATTGAAGGCACGGATGGAATGTTGCAGCAATTGACTTTAACTATGGATGATGTGACAGGGGATTACACAAGGTTAACTCGATTTCAAGCTGGAGCTGATACAAAAAAATTTGGTGCGAAGTCGCATGATTATCCGGAAGAAATTTATATAATTTCCGGTCGGCTCTATGATGAAGCTTTCGACATGTGGCTGGAAGCGGGCCATTTCGCCAGTCGGCCTCCGGATGAAGTGCATGGGCCATTTATTTGCGAGGAAGAATGTCTGGTTCTGGAAGTCTCGCATCCAAGTCAGTCGATAAAGGCTACTT
>Ga0209445_1001181_pt1 | contig 14349 bp, 7 predicted proteins | sample MarorgKNORR_S2LV_4_FD_188223 | JGI IMG/M metagenome (GOLD analysis project Ga0209445, IMG submission 188223) | Marine microbial communities from the Southern Atlantic Ocean, analyzing organic carbon cycling - NADW_A/KNORR_S2/LV (SPAdes) (version 2) | ecosystem: Environmental > Aquatic > Marine >...
AACAGGTATACGATCCACAGGCTTCACATCATCACCGACTTTAGCTGAATACTTGGTCAATGAATTGCATAAAAAATGCGGATTACATCTTGAAATAAATCCAAATGCTTCAGACAGCCGCCCGGCGAGCAGTTGGCCTGGCTGGTGGAACAGACCGTTTTCTAATGGTAAAATGCTCAAAAAATATCCGGAATTTGGCAGGATCGTATGTTACTGTGAACAAATATCGCGACGTGAAATTATTGACCATTTGGATTCGCCACTTAAACCTCAAACACTTGATGCTATTAAACGAAGAACTCGTGCTCAAATGGGAAGATGCCAAGGCTTTGATTGTCAAATACATGTAGCGGAAATTATTTCAGAACATTGTGGCATACCGCTCAACAAGATTACCAAACGTGGACCAGGAAGTGAAATAGTTGCTGCCACAAAATAGGTATGGGATACGAAGGGAAGGATGAATTCGACAAAACATTTTAGAGTTGTCATCATTGGCGCCGGTCCAGCCGGCATCGGGGCAGCGATCGCATTATCTAGGCTTGGGATCAAATCCATAGCGTTAGTAGAACGAAGCGATAAGATAGGCGGCATTCCTTCCTTATACAAAAAAAAGACCGGTGGTGTACGCACTTTCATCAGATGGTCACGAGGCGGCATTCCCGTCTTTGGTGAGGAATATGCGAATTCTCTTAAGAGAAAGTTAGCAAAAACGGATGTGAAGATTTGGTTACAAAGCCAAGTTCTTGAGATAGAAGCTAACGAAAAGAAGATAATTTTCGTGAATCCGGTTAAAGGGATAATGAGCCTGACTGCGGATGCGGTTATCATGGCTTGCGGATCAAGAGAAAAGACACTATCGGAGCGCGGATGGCTGACAGGTTCCAGACCGATACGAGTTTTTTTCACCAAACAATTGTTGCAACTGATAGATGGAAACGATCTATTACCCATGCATAATCCTGTCATCATTGGTTCTGATTTGATCGCCTACGCAGCAGCAGCAAAATTAAAGTCTGCTGGCTCGATGGAAGCGATTATAGTAGACAACGGCCGCGGACCGAAATGTTCATATTTTGAACGGCTCTACTTCCGACAATGGACCCAACCCAGTTTTCGATCATCGGCCTTTAAATCAGTGGAAGTGGTTGGCTCAAAGACGGCTTCGGGCATTAGATTATCAAAGGATAGCAACCTTATTCCATGCGATGGCATTGTGGTTTGTGGAGAGCTTATTCCTAATAGTGAACTGGCTCTGCAAGGGCTATTGAAAGTTGAACTACCTTCAAGGAAACCTATTGTGGGACGGTATTATCAATTGTCCAAACCAGGGTGGTTTGCAGCGGGTAATATGCTAGGTGGCTATCATGGCGCTGAATGGTGCTATTTTAATGGTTGGCGTGTTGCCAGAGCTGTAAAAAACTATTTTTCATAGTCCTTGTGAATTAATGGTCTATTTATCATCTATAAGGCGTTGGTCAACTAATTATACTATTGGCGCATTAGCTGCTAACCCGTTTACCGGGGTTATGGCTGATTGTTTTCATGACTACCGCAATGCTTTTTTTACCTACTTATCATTGCACTTTTGATTTCTTCCCGGCAAAGGAATCGGCCACAAGATGTCTGGTTACCAAATATTGAAAAATGTTGGAGCGAACCCAATATTACCCTTAGTCATATTGGAGCCAAAGAATATCAACCAGAAGAAGGTTTAGAAGTTTATTATAATTGATATTGGTTCAAATAACTGCTACATTAGAATGGGATTGTTGTGGAGGATAATTTCAATAATGATATTCATAATAATCAATTGGAAAAAACCTAATAACACTAAACAATAAAGGAGATAACATTATGAAAAGAACGATAAAATACATGTTTTTCATCGTTTTATTGTTTCTGGGAAGTTCTGTGGTAAAAGCGAATGTTTTCGCATCATTGGTGAAGATTACATACACTGGGACATTTCCAGCGTCTATCGAGTATTTCCTCAACCAAGACGCGACTGCTGTTCAGATTTTAATCAAAGCCCACCCCGGAGGCGCCACGGTCAAAACAATTGATCTTGCATCTGGTGCTAGCGGGACGATGCAAGGATTCAACGACGTTGCATGGGACGGCAGCTTGTCTGCTGGAGGCACCGCCACGAGTGGCGTATATGTTGTAACTATCGACGCCTCTGATGGGACTGGTTCCGATGGCTGGGAGAGGTTCAGTTATGATACCGGTCCAGATAGCTGGTACTGGTCATCCGGTGGCGTGGCAACTAACAACAATCAGCCGAGTCCTTCATTCGGCATAGTTTATGTCACCGAACGGTCCGGTGGTACCTCTGGCAACAGTGGGGGAATTCTGACAATCAGAGGTTTGTATATGCATTACCCCGATGGGCGTTATTATGGCCTATCTCAAGCTACTGCGTATGCCCCAGGGAACGCGGGGATTGATTGGAATGCTTTAGGTGCCGACGAAGGCAAGCCAACGAGCGTGTATGTAGGACCCGATGATCGGGTTTACGTGTGGAGCCTGGCCAACAATGGTGACGCAACCGTTACAGGTGGTGTGGCAGTTGGCGATGCAGGATGGTCTTTAGCCAGTATTGATACTGTATTATCGTTTTATACACTGACTAATCATAGCACCATCTCGCGGGCGATCGTAGTGGGTGAAGGAGCCGACCGTATGCTCTATACTGTAGAGCAGGTGGGCTCACGCTACGGGTCTGATAGTGAAGGTCCCACTGATGGCGATGGTTTCGATATTGCTGAGGTGCGGTCTTATGCCATTGGAACCAGTACTGGTGTTTTCACCGGTGCCCATACGGTGGTTATCGACTCGCTGACGTTGCCCAGGGCGTTTGCCCTCGAAATGGACGCCTCGGGTTATCTCTATATTGCCCAGTCACAGCAAGATACCCTGGCCGAAGCCGATTCGGTGTTTGGTCTGAGTAAATGGGATATTTCAGGTACTACTCCTGTAGAAATGTGGCATATTGGTTTAGATGATGCGCCGCCACATAAAGATACCACTCATATGGCGACAGCTTCGTCTTTTACCGGGATCGCCCTGGATGAGTCCAATGGTCGCGTCTACGTGGCCCGCAGGCAGACTGGCGGTCGCCCATTGCATAATGTTATCGGTTATGCCATGAGCGATGGCGCTTTGTTGTCCGGGTTCAGCTTTGCCACAGCCCTCTCAATCGTGGGAACCGACACAACTAACCTGCCTGGTGGCGGTGGCAACAATATCCGCGATATTTTTGTGGATGCGGCTGGGAATCTGGTTTCGGTAAACTCATCTTCTGAAGCTTTGCGTATGCATAGTCCACCTGATGGGGCGAACAGCTTTTTAACCCTCAGCCCCTATGCCGTGGATGTGACTAACAGCACTGTTATTACAACCCCGGACAGCGCATTTGTTTCCACGGATGAGACTGAAGTTCAGATGCCGAAGCATTATTCCATTAGTCAGAACTACCCCAATCCATTCAATGGATTCACTGTCATTGAATATACTCTGCCGATTGCCAGTAACGTAAAGCTTAGCATATTGGACATTAGTGGACGCGAGGTTGCTACGCTCGTTGATAATCGTCAGGATGCCGGTACATATAATGTAACCTGGCATGGTGTAGATCAGCGAGGACGCAGTCTAGCTAGTGGAATCTATTTCTACCGGATTACTGCTCCTTCAAGTGATAGGGTATCACGGCCCTTTAATCTGGTTCGCAGGATGATTTATTTAAAATAGAACCAGGAAAGCGTAATATACAATTATGGGAGGCAGGAATTATCCTGCCTCCCATAATCATGGTAGCGGTTTTAGTAGAAACCTAATTTGTATAGGAATTTTTAATTTGTTCATGAGTTCACGGTTAGGAAATAATGACGACTAACCTTACATACCATAATTCACGACGAAACTTGATTTATTTATATACCTTTATGTTTTTGTCCGTAGCCTTAATGCAAGCAGGGATAACCGGCAAGGTGAAGGGACGCGTTTGGGATTTGGAATCGGGAGATCCCCTGCCCGGTGCTAACGTTCAGATTACTGGAACCACACTTGGAGCTGCAACCGATATCGATGGTTACTACTTTGTGCTTAATGTTCCTCCCGGCCGGCACGAGATAGTCGTAACCTTTGTCGGCTACGTTAATAGTCAGCGGACTGTTAATGTGATTGCTGACTTAACCACTGTGGAAGATTTTACCCTAACCACTTCAGTTATCGAACTCGTAGGAGTTACGGTAACTGCTGAGCGGGCGGCAGTACAGATGGATAGAACCAATACCACAGCCTATATTACCGCTGATCAAATTGATGATCTACCGGTTCAAGATATCAATGACCTGATTCAACTTCAAGCCGGTGTGATTATCGACCAGTCCGGTGGTATTCATATTCGAGGTGGCCGGACCGATGAACTTGCCTATATGGTAGATGGTATCCCTATCACTGACCAATTCTCATCAGCGGGGGGTAGTCTATTCAGCGTTGAAATCGGTAATGTACGAGAACTGCAGATTATTAGCGGTACCTTTAACGCTGAATATGGACAGGCTCAGTCGGGAGTTATTAATATCATTACGAAAGATCCCGGTAGGCAGTTTTCAGGGCATCTTGCATTGTATGGCGGCGATCGGTTTAGTAAAAATTTAAGCACTTTCCCTGGAATAGATGAACTGCACCCACAAAACATACAGAATTTTGAAGGGCGCATAGCGGGCCCCTTACCATTCTTCAATAAGATTGGTATTTATTTGAGTGGCCGCTATTTCTCGGATGCCAACTATCTTACAGGTATACAACTTGCCCGTCCGAAGGACGCCTGGCAAATTGCTGCTTATGATACCTGGTATCGTCGCAAGTTTCCTAACGATCCAGCAGTATGGAGCGGCATTATAGAGATTCCAGATTTTCTTTTCACAGGCGATGGTAAAATCGTGGCAATGGATCCACTAAAGCACCTATCACTAAATGCAAAATTTGTTAGCCGCCCATTACCAGCACTCCGTACATCATACAGTATATTTGTTGAAAATGAATCCGGTCGTGATTACGATGATAATTACCGCTATACACCAGATGCTCTGAAACATGTCTTCAATAAATTTCAAATGCATACTCTAAGTGTCAATCATACCTTGAGTCCCAGGCTATTTTATTCGGTCGATTTAAGCTACTCCAAATCTAACAAAGAGGCCTATCTGTTTAGTGATCTGCTCAGCCCTGAACTGCAGACAGTCTCCCCGGCAAGAGGGCGTTTTAATCTGGGGGGAACTAAATCCGGCAAAGATCTGGTGGAAACCGATAAACTGTTAGGTAAGATGGATTGGAACTGGCAACTAGATAATTATCAGCTATTTAAATTTGGAATTGAAGGGACGACCCATCGAATCCGATTTCAAAGCCGCAGCCCTGAATTTTCGTCAGACCCTAATTTTTCCAGCAATTACTTTCCTAGTGACACGAGTTTAAGTTTCAGCGAATTCCTGGATCAGTCACAGGCTGCAGTACTTGAGCCCCCTAAATTGGCGCCCAATGGAGAGAGTGGATTAAGTGACTTGTATTATGAGCATCAGCCGCTAGAACTGGCGGTGTATATCCAGAATACAATTGAGCTGAATGAACTGATCATCAATCTGGGGTTACGCTATGAATGGTTCAGACCGGACCACGCAATCCTTGCCGACCCACGGGTGAATCCAGCTTCAGGCAGTGTAGCACTGACCAGCAATACTGATTTGCTGGATGTTGATCCGAAATTTCAGCTCAGTCCCAGGCTTGGAATAGCCTTTCCCATCTCTGATGCCGGAGTTATCCATGTCGCCTATGGACATTTTCTTAAGCTGCCACCATTTGCATATATCTATGATAATTCTGAATACAAAATAGTTGGTCTTAATTCAACTATCGTAGGCAATCCCGATCTTTTGCCCCAGAAGACCATATCATATGAGGTGGGTCTTCAGCAAGAACTGGCCCCCGGGTTGGGCTTTGAGGTTACCCTTTTTTATGCTGATTTTCGGAATTTATTGGGGTTAGAGGTGATTCGCATGGTCGGCAATGTCAACACCTACTTCAGAAGGGTAAACCGAGATTACGGATTTAATCGAGGAATTGCTTTAGCAATTAGGAAAACAAGGGGTCCAGTCACAGGGACTCTGGATTATACTTTTCAAGTCAGTAAAGGCAACGAATCGGACCCAAATAATATTGCTATTATTTCAACCGGAGGCCTGGGCGGTGGGATTATCCGTGATAGTGAAAAACAAGTTCTGTACTTGGATTGGGATCAACGACATACCCTCAATGGAACCTTGGCCATCAATACTAGAAATGCGATGACATTCAGCCTGATTGGACGTGTATCCAGTGGGCAGCCATATACTCCTGAACCTATCAGGTTAGATGTGAAAACCAAATTTAAAAACACTGAATTTAAACCTTGGAAGACCAATCTTGATCTATTTGTAAATAAAAATGTTCGGCTGGCAGGGAAAAGTGTTTCACTTTTCATGCGCATCTTCAACCTTTTAGATCGGGCCAATGAGCTGACCGTATATGCAGTAACAGGCCGGGCTAACCGTGACCATCGCTATCCCATCACCGAGAAATTAGAGCAGGCTCGCCTAGTAGGTTTGTTTACTTTGAGGGATATCGATAATCATCAAGATTGGTATTCTGAACCGCGTAGAATTCAAATTGGAATCAGTCTGAATTTAGGTGACAAATAGCACTGGTCGATCTAAAACGATTTTATGGTAAATTATTCTGGGCATTTCAAAACATGATAGCGCATGAAAATTAATGAAAGATATAAGAAAACCTTCCTGAGGTTCAATAGAACAATCAGAAGCCTAGTAAATGCAATACTTTTCATATTGCTTGTGGGTATTCCCGACACCGCATTTGCAGAGAAAAAGACAGAAAAAATAGCTCGTCGCGGTAACCTGTATAAGAGTACCTTTCCTTTTTTTCTTGACCGTACAGGTGTTCACACAGGTAATTTGATTCGGTCAGCTTACTCCAATTTCGGTAATCTTGGTAGCCGGACTTTGGTCGAGGCGCGCATGGAATGGCCGATTGGCAGTGGTGTGCTCTACGGGTTCGAATATGTCTTTTTTGTTGCTTCCGAGGTCACTACAGAGCAGGGCGACACGCTGCATATTGTTAGTGAGCGCTACACTGGCGGTTCACGTGATGTTCCCACGCCAGAGACCCACAATTGGGGTTGGGAACCGATAGCTGGCTATTTTAATGATGGTGTTCTCACCGGTGGACTGGATGAGGATTTAAACAAAAATGGCATGCTTGATCAGGGCGAGGACCTCAACCGTAATGGTATTCTCGATAGCCGCCTAATTAATATTTTAGAATATCCCGCAATGAGTCATTTACCGGAAACATGGCCCTACGATTGGCCGGAAGGCAGTCATCCTGGAGAGCCAGGGTCCCGTCGCAATAGATGGAATGGAGAATATGGGGCTTTTGTTCGCGCAGACCAAGAAAGTTATTATGTCGTAGATGATCGCACCAACGACGAATTCCCCTATTACCCGTTTCCTGAGGACTCACTACCGTTCTTAGAAGGGGGAAGCCGAGGGGTAGGCCTTGAAGTAGAAGTGCGTAACTACCAGTGGAATCATCCTCTGGCTGAGGATATCCTTATTTCCATCTATCAAGTGAAGAATGTCAGTTCTAAGCCGCTGCCCCGAAACATCGTGGGGATGTACGTGGACGCCGATCTGGGGAAAGGCGATGCTGAGGATGACGCGTCCTTCTTCGACACCATCGACGATATCACTTGGCAGTGGGACTTGGATTTCCTGGATCGCCAGGATCGAACCATTGGCTATTTCGGTTTTGCCTTCTTACAGAGCCCCGGCCTTATCGATGGTATCGATAATGATGGTGATGGCATGGTGGATGAGAGTCAGGAAGATGGTATCGATAATGATGGCGACTGGATTTCATACAGCGACCTTAACGGAAATGGCGACTGGGATTTTGAGGATACCAATCTCAATGGTTTACTTGATCCCGGGGAAGATCTGAATGGGAATGGCATTCTGGATCTGGAGCAAATTAATGATGATGTAGGCTCGGATGGTCTTGGTGCTCTTGACCTGGACTACCCTGGTATTGATAGTGATGGCACTGAGGGTAACGGAGTGCCAGACGAGGGTGAGCCTAATTTTGAGTTCACCGATAATGATGAGATCGATCAAATAGGACTGACCAGCTATTTTGCGGCAGAACCTTCTCATAACATGAAAGATGATGAGGACTTCTGGCAGACGAAAGTCCAACCCGGATTCTTTACTCCCTCTATTTCTGGAGTGGACGTGGCTTTCACTTACGGGTCTGGGTTTTTCGAGCTGTCCCCTGGATTCTCTGAGCGATTCGCCATCGCCTGTCTCTTTGGCAATGATTTTGATGATATCATTCGTAATAAAAGGACCATGCAGCGTATCTACGATGCCGACTACGATTTCACCAAGCCCCCGATCAATTCTACTCTAACAGCTATAGCGGGTGATAATAAGGTATATTTAATCTGGATGGATGAGGCGGAAGACTCCCGTGATCCAATTTACGGCGCTGACTTTGGCCTGTACAATATATACCGTTCATCTGATCCCCATTTCAATGATATTAAGACCATTACGGATGCTTTTGGCAATCCGATCTTATGGGAGCCCATTGCACAATTTGATTACAAAGATGGATTGGTAGGAGCACACCCCATTCCACTACAAGACTTAGGCGTTAGTTACGATATGGGAAGCGATACGGGACTACGGCATTCTTATGTGGATACGGATGTTGTGAACGGGAGGACCTACTATTATGCCGTTGTTTCGGTGGATAAGGGATATGATCAGGATTTTTATGAACGCGGTCTATCCACTAAGCAGGACTTATCACCTATCTCACCTACTGAGTCGAGTAAAATCATAGAAGTAGATTTGTTAGGCAACATAGCGTTTATGGATCCTAATGTAGCTACCGTGACGCCTACGGGGCCAGCCGCAGGCGTCGATTCCCCCGCATTAACAATGGGCCTTACCCACTTGACCGGACCTGCGACAGGCTCTATTATGATAGAATTGACTGTACCGGACTCAGTCAAAAACGAAGATTATCAAATCACTTTTACAGATACAACTGTGGAGCATCTTACAACCGGTTTTACTTTAACCAAAATCGGTACAGGTGATACGGTGTTATCAAGAAATGCAAATTTTGATGATTCCGTGTTGGAAATGACGATTATTGATGGGTTTAAGATTTTCTTTGATAATAACGATGAGCCGGAGATCAATACTGTAAACTGGCAAGGCAATAGCAACTTGCAAATTGATATCAGCAAGACATCCGTCGGTATTCCAATCGATTTTGAAATAGAATTCTTTGATGAATTTGTAGCTACTTCATTTTCACCAGTCTCCAGTTTTCGCATACCCGTCAAGTTTAAAATCTGGAATCTGACCGATAGCGTGGAGGTGGAATTCATGTTTATTGACTGGGAGCCAGATTTGGGAGATACTTCAAGCGTTGGACCAGATAGTACTATTAGCAGCGGGGATATTCTGACCTTGATCGCAGCAAGATCAGGTAACAATGTTATTTCAGGCTGGAAACTTGAGTTTGACGTGCCTAGCGGTGAACTACCTGTCTCACCAAAGCCGGGTGAAAAGCTGCAGGTCACAACCTTTAAACCGTTCAGTTCAAGCGATGTTTACGAATTTTCAATGCAGGGTTGGAAATCAGCAATAGATTTACATTCAGCACTGGACGATATTTATGTAGTACCGGACCCGTACGTAGTAGTGAATGTGCTGGAACCGAGACAACCGACAGCCTTGACCGGCCGAGGTGAACGGCGGGTCGAATTTGTGAATTTACCACAGCGCTGTACTATTCGAATATTCACTGTCAGTGGGAAATTAGTAAAAACGATCGCTCATGAAGTAGATTTCAAGAATGGACGTGAACCATGGGATTTGCTGACAAAAGATGGTATTGAGGTGGCTTATGGAATCTACTTCTACCATGTGGATGCCGGTAAGTATGGAGAAAAAATAGGTCGTTTTGCAGTCATTAAATAATAATCTGATGAATATTTTTATTTCGAGGAATAATAGTTGAAAAGGAACATGAATTGATTTCTCCAGAGGAAAACAGTTTCCTACAATCCAATACAAAACAGTCCATGAATTGCGTAAAATATGATAGCATAAGACGTGGATTCGTGAAACGGCGAGTCCTGTTTCTAACGTTTTTCTTGTGTCTAGTGTTCAACACTCTTATTAATGGCCAAAGTATTTCTAACGTTGGGACCAGTGCTGCATCATTTTTAGAGATGGGGGTGGGCGCACGAGCTGCAGGTTTAGGAGAAGCGGTTGTATCGCTGGCTCAGGATGCAACAGCGATGTACTGGAATTCGGCCGGTATAGGACGGGTGACCGGCCTTGAGGTGAACTTCACCTATGTCGATTGGTTTATTGATACCCGTTACATTTTTGTCGGCATCGTTTCCCCTATCCCTGGAAGAGGAGCCATTGGATTAAATGTGATCAGTTTCGGTATGGATGAGCAACCGGTAAGATTGGTGGGGCAAGAGCAAGGGACCGGTGAATATTATGGTGCACAGGACATTGCAATAGGGGCTACGATAGCCATCAACTTGACAAATCGTTTCACCTTCGGCTTCAATGGTAAATACATTCGCCAGCAGATCTGGCATACTTGGGCTGATGGCTTTGCGATGGATTTGGGTGCCCTATATATCACCCAATGGGATGGACTTCGCATGGGCGTCTGCATATCAAATTTCGGTAGTTCATTAAAGCTTAACGGTCGTGATTTGATAAATGTTCTGGATCCTGATGGGGCTAATTACGGCGTTGACAACATTAATGTAATTTACCAGACCGATGCCTTCGATCTTCCACTTATAGCTCGTTTAGGACTGGCTTATACCAGTTCCTTTTTCAGTGATAAAAGCCAGATTACAATAGCGACTGATTTTCTGCATCCAAGCAATGACAATGAGAGAATAAATATGGGACTAGAGATAGTGTTACTGAAAACGATTAGTCTTAGAGCTGGATATAAATCACTTTTTTTAAGGGATACTGTTTCCGGACTTAGTTTAGGTGCAGGCATAGTGACCCGCAATATTGGTATGGGCAAGCTAACACTTGATTATGCCTATGTTGACTGGGGTGTGCTCAATGCAGTCCATAACTTAAGCCTCGGTCTGAAGTTTTGATCTGCTAAAATAGTTCCGAATTGGCCAAGGTACATAGCATTGTACATGGATAAATAAAAGGTAATTTTGTTGATACAATTACTAGTAGTTAGTGTTGTTTTTATTTTTTGTATTGGCTGTGACATAAAAGAAATTGCCCCTGAATCTGGTATTGTTGCACATGTTGGAGAGCATGCCATCACAGCGCGAGAATTTAAACTTAATTATGAATTTGGATTTGCACATCTAAAAAATAGCCCGGATAAAAAGTTTTCTTATTTAGGATATATGATAAATGAGACCTTATTGTCCATCGAGGGGTATCGGTTAGGTCTGGACAAAACGGAGCGCGTACAAAGACTCGAGCAGACACTGTTGGAAGAATTATTGGTGGAAGAACTCCTTAGAATAGAAGTAGATGAAAAAATACAGGTTACTCCTGAAAAAGTTAAACAAGCCATAAATAAATCAAAAGTTCGATGGAAACTAAGATACTGGGTAGTACCAGACCTGGATATCGAAGAATATATTTACCAATCAATGCAAGATCAGGGTTACGAAAATGTTGTTCAAAATATACAGACCAACAATCCGGAAGCCACGTATCATTTAAAGAATTTTGAAACAGACTATTTGACCTGGTTGGATGTTCCTCCCGAGCTGTTGGAGGTAATTGAAAATTTGCAAATAACAGAAATTTCTAAACCAATCGAATTAAATGAAGTCTATTACTTATTCCAGGTTACAGATATTCAAAGAGGAGGAATATCAGATTACGATTATCAAAATACATATAAACGATTTGAACAAATTCTTTTTTATCGCCAGCAAGAAGAGAAAACTGCAAGTTATATTTCAGAATTTATAACGCCAAAGAACATCGTCACTAAAGGAAATGCCTTACGAACCTTAGCGATTGGCTTAGCTGAATGGAAACAAAAAAATAATAACAAAGGTACCTTCTCCGAAGCGCTTGAAAATGCAATAGAAACAGAATCTGCATTATGGAAATTGAAGAACCAACTGGAAGATACACTAATTACATTTGATAGAGGGCGTCTATTAATAAAAGATATCGTAAGCTTGTTTGATCCTGCTGCCATCACTGCAGATCCTTCAGCTAAAGATCTCTTCCATAATCAATTTAAACAACAAATCGCTCTAACTATTCGAAACCACTTGCTTGCAAAAGAAGCTATCGCACATGGATTACATAAATCATTGGCAGTTGAGAATCGACTACAAGCATGGCGGGATAAATGGGTTTATGAGGAAATACGGCGTTTCTACACGAAAAGTATTACCATTGATGACTTTGGTGTGGAGGACTTTTTTAGAAACAACAAGTCTCGCTACAGAACTCGCAATGGTATTGAGCCTGTATTTACCGATTTTGCAAATCAGGCAAGACAATCCGCTTATTTTGAACAAACACATTTGCTTCTGGAAAAAAAGATTCAATTGCTCAAGAAGGTGCACACAGTTCAAATTTATGAAGCGGTACTCGATACGGTTTCAGTGACAAATTTTGAGAAATCTCGCTGGGCTAATCTTTTTTTGTTTAAGAATAGCACTGGCAAAATGGCTATTCCTATTGTTGATCCAGCATGGGGCTTTGGTAATATCGGTCAAATGCATAATTAAGAATACAGTTTGTTTCCAGGGAGTTAGAATAAAATAACTTAGAAACCCTAAATGTAGATGGATTAGCAAATGACAACAGTGAGTAAAAATCTTAAGAAAGATACCAAATATGAATTATGGAGATATAAAATATTTGGCATCACTTGGTTAGCCTATGCCGGGTTTTATTTAACAAGGGCCTCATTTGCCGTAGCTAAGATTGGAATCAGTGAAGATCCGGCTATTCCCATGACAAGTGAACAAATGGGTATGATTGATGGCATCTATCTTATTGGGTATGCAGTTGGACAATTTGTCTGGGGGATCTTGGGCGATAAGCTGGGAACACGAAAAATTGTTTTAGGTGGTTTATTTACATCAATTATTGCCGGGTTTGCAATGGGAGTTTCTTCCATTCTCCTTGCTTTTGGCGTCTTTGCACTTGTTCAGGGGTTAAGCCAATCTACAGGATGGGCGCCGTTGGCAAAAAATATTACTAACTGGTTCTCTTTACACGAGCGAGGTATAGTTATGGGATGGTGGGCAACCAATTATACAATCGGTGGTATTTTAGGCGTTCCCATTGCAGGATTAGCTGCAGCATATTTTTTAGATTGGAGATACGCCTTTTTTATTCCCTCGATTATTCTTCTAATTGTATTGATCTTATTTTACCTTATCCAGAAAAACAGACCTGAGGATGTAGGACTCCCAACAATTGAAGAATATCACAATGAAACGGTTTCTGAAGCCCAAGATAAGGCGAGGAACGGTCATCCGGCCGAAGGGTCTTGGCAAATGACATTAAAAGTGATTAAAAATCCAATGGTTTTACGCTTGGGTGCAATTTATTTCTTTTTAAAACCGACACGCTACGCAATTCTATTTTGGGGACCCTTATATATTAGTGAATCCTTGGGAATTGGAGTAGCAGAATCGGCTTTTGTGAATGTTGCATTTTTTTTGGCAGGTCCATTATCTGTTTTAGCAGGGGGGTATGCATCAGATAAACTTTTCCAATCACGTCGGATGCCTTATAGTGCTATATCTATGATGCTGTTGGCTGTTCTATTATTTTTCTTCAATGATCTTGCATCCTTTGGAAACAGCAGCATTGTTTCAGCAGGTCTTTTGTTTCTGGTTGGGTTTTTAATTTATGGGCCTGATTCGCTCGTAAGCGCTACGGCTGCAGTTGATTTCGGGACACGTAAAGGAGCTTCAACTGCATCAGGTATTATAAATGGGTTGGGTTCTATTGGCGCAATTGCCGGAGGGACTATACCTGGGTTTTTTAAAGACACTTGGGGCTGGGATGGGATTTTTATTTTTATGGCAGGATCAGTTTTTATGGCAGGTTCCCTTATGATTACAAAGTGGAATGCGCTGCCTAATGATTCGGGTGGTGAAATTAAAAAATGAGAAGGAATTAGGAACTTAAAATGAATACGCAGTCTTATCAT
>Ga0209445_1001185_pt1 | contig 14302 bp, 17 predicted proteins | sample MarorgKNORR_S2LV_4_FD_188223 | JGI IMG/M metagenome (GOLD analysis project Ga0209445, IMG submission 188223) | Marine microbial communities from the Southern Atlantic Ocean, analyzing organic carbon cycling - NADW_A/KNORR_S2/LV (SPAdes) (version 2) | ecosystem: Environmental > Aquatic > Marine >...
GGACACGCTCTACCCCGGTTGTGCGCAAGATAGCAGCGGAACATGGGATTGATCTTACCAACATCGTAGGCAGTGGGCATGCAGGAAGGGTCACCAAGCAGGACATCGTGGCGTTTATGGAATCTTCTGGTGCCACGGGGGCAGACCCCCCCACAATTTCTGCGGCGCGCGCTAGAGACGGCGTCCCGATTCAATCAGAGCCATCAAGTTTGTGGGATTCCTTCTACAAAGAAGTACAACATCCAGAGTATCCGGTGCGACCAGCCGATCAGGTTGAAGGCATGGATAAGATGCGGCGGCTCACTGCAGAGCATATGGTGATCGCGAAACGTATAGCTCCTCATGTGCATTCTTTTATCGAGATTGATTTTTCAGTAATCGATCGGATTCGAACCTTAAGTCGCAGTCGGTGGGAGGCACAAAATGCTCGAGTGAGCTATACGTCTTTCGTAGCGTGGGCCGTATCACGTGTACTCCGAGACTTCCCTATGGTGAACTCAGTTGTATCTGGGAATAACGTCATCTACAGAGGGAATGTGAATCTAGGTATGGCAGTAGATTTGGATCCGGGCCTCATCGTTCCCGTAGTCCATGATGCGGATCATCTTGGTCTCGTTGGCATTGGGAACAAGATCGTGGATCTAGCGGGACGTGCGAGGGCACGGAAACTCATGCCTGACGAGATTCAGGGAGCCACGTTTACGATCACGAATCCGGGTGTCCTGGGAACGGTGGTTGGCTTACCCGTGATTCCTAAGGGAACCTCAGCGATCCTAGGAATAGGTTCTATTGAGAAGCGTGTGGCCGTGGTGACGGACCAGCAAACTGAGATGGACGTCGTAGCCATCCGCAAGCGATCACTTTTCTCGCTTGGCTACGATCACCGGATAGTTGATGGGGCGGATGCTGCCAGATTTCTTTCAGCTCTTAAGGAGATGCTGGAGAGCTTTCCCGAAGACGCATGAACTCCCCACACAGGTCTCTTGCTGTTCGTGAGCTAGGTACCATAGAGTATTCGGAGGCGTTAGAGCTACAGGCTCACCTCATCCGCGAGAGGCGAGAAGCGACTATACCTGACACGATCTTGCTTCTTGAGCATCCGCACGTCATTACGCTCGGCTCAAGCTCTGATTATGCGCATGTGCTACTTGATGCGGGAGAACTCGAGAAGAGAGGAATTGCGCTCTTTGAGGTTGGGCGGGGAGGTGACGTGACATATCACGGTCCCGGACAACTTGTCGTCTATCCTATTATGGATCTTAAGCCAGATAGAAAAGACCTACATCAGTATCTACGGGACCTTGAGAGTGTGCTGATTAAAGTCGCGTGTTCATTCGGGGTCCAGGCGAATCGAGATCCGAGTGGAACAGGTATCTTTACAGAACTTGGTAAGCTTGGAGCTATCGGGGTTCGGGTCTCCTCTGGTTGGATTACATCCCACGGTATTGCACTCAATGTTTCAACTAAACTTGATTTCTTCGAGACTATTGTTCCGTGTGGCATCCGTGATCGCGGAGTCAGTTCGCTTGAGCGGGAGCTACAGGCTCCCGTTTGTATGGCTGAGGTCAAAGAATGCATGGTAGAGAGCTTTAAACAGGTGTTTTCTTCATAAATTCATGTCGTTAACACAACAAAAAAAGCCATACATACTACGCTTACTGTGCCGTGTGTAGTGAACTAAGAACAAGGAATCTCCAAATCAAAAATCGTTGTCACTCAGTAAGTTACGTCGGCTAAATCATATGTTTACTAGTCTACCCGAATAGACCTCGAAGAAACATTTGACGGCACCGGTAAATGATTATATAACAGTGACTTAGGACGTCATTGGTAAAAATACACTTGTTTATAGATGCGATCCTTGCGTCCTCCTCTGATAGTCCCTAAATCACTCGTGCGTTTCAGATGCGGCTCATTAAAGACGATGGCGTTGGTCATCCCTATGATGAATCTGAAAGGTGAGTTGCCGAGCGTGACGGCGCAGCGGTGACACGGGCGAATCGGAACTTGGAAGACCGATAAGTCAGATGGGGGAGGTCGCTGGCCCTCATCGAAAGCCCTGAAGAGCTCTGGGGCGCTCTCGGTCGCGGACCGCGCGACAACACGAGAGTTGGAGGGAGAGAGGCCTAGCCGCCCACACGAGGGCGGATCCAAGCAAAGGCCAGGATCCCACCAGCGCAGTAGGAAAGCGGAGGTCGTGGCGTGAAGCGGCAGCCGGATTCCTCAAGAAGAAGCGGCCCGGTCGTAGCTTGCTACGGTCCGGGCCGTTTCGCGTTTATGGAAGTTCTTTTCGGAGCCACTGTGATGCATGGAGAGGATGCTCCCAAGTAGCACTCTCGTAACCGCTGGGTTCAACCTTTCCCAAAACGCGCCTTTGGGCCCTCGAATTCGAGGTAGTCCATGTACATGCCCTTCTCGCGCAGCCCGTCGAGCCATTCCTGAAATCCTGATTCGACAAGTCCACCCGACTCAGTTTGATCCTTTGCTGCTCTGGTAGCCAAGTGATTTGCATATTCATTCTCGGGGTGTCCATCATGACCACGAACCCATTTTGGACGTACATCGTGCCCCTGAAGTTCAATGTCGAGCTCTTTCCATAGTTCCAGATTCAGGATCGTGCCGCGCTTCCGTTTCCAATTATTTTGTTTCCAGCTGGGTAACCATTGCGTGATACCGTCGACGAGGTACCTGCTATCAGAGATGAAGTGTACTGTGCATCGCCGGTTCAGCACTCGCAGCCCTTCGATTGCACTACGCAGAGCCATCCGGTTGTTCGTAGTGTCTGACTCGGAGATCCAGTAGTCCCGACGCTGCCACTCCCCTTCTTGCCAGGCCTCCATAAGACCTGCTGCACCGCCCGGGTTAGCCCGGGTTTGAAACTGATTGCCTAGGCAAGATTCGTCAGCGTGGATAAAGATCGTATCAGGGCTCATGCTCACTCTCGAACTTATATCGATTGCTCAACGTAACTACGGTATAAGCTACCTGGGAGGGCACTAGATCGCTTGGTTGACCCGATATCGGTGGTCGCTAGTTTTGGCACAACAACCACATAGGCAAACAAGTGAGTGTTTTCTGATCCGCACTGCGTATCTGCTTCTAGAAGATGGACGTCGCTTTGATGGCAACCTTCTTGGTGCCGAAGCGCTCGCTCTTGGTGAGGTAGTATTCAATACCTGCATGAGTGGGTATCAGGAGGTTCTTACTGACCCGTCGTACACTGGCCAACTCGTGACGATGACCTACCCTCTGATTGGAAACTATGGAGTCAACGCAGAGGACCGGGAATCACCGATGCCTCAAGTTGCTGGCTTCATCGTCCGTGAAGCGTCCAGGGTCCACTCTTCATGGAGGTCACAGGAAGGACTGGATGAATATCTTCGTCGTCACGGTATAACAGGTATCTCTGATTTGGATACCCGAGCCCTCACTCGCCATATAAGGTCACAGGGCGCCATGCGAGGAGCGATAGCGCCAGCTGACATGCCAGCAGAGAAGGTGATGGGTAGAATCCAGGACCATCCTCATATGGAAGGACTCGATTTGGCATGTGGAGTCTCAACCTCGGAGCCCTACGAAATTTCCGCAGTCGGAGACGAGCGTTTCCACGTGGTAGCGTACGACTTTGGTGTAAAGGCTCATTCTCCAAAACTTCTTTCTGAACGGGGTTGCCGCGTGACAGTGATCCCTGCTGATACACCGGCAGAGGAGATTCTCTCGGATCCTCCGGACGGACTATTTGTATCGAATGGCCCGGGTGACCCGGCAGCTGTAGAGAAGGCAGAGGCTGCGATTCTGGGACTTGCTAAAGCAGACATACCGGTTTTTGGTATCTGCTTAGGTCATCAACTCATCTGCCGCGCATTTGGGGCGAGCACCTTCAAGCTTCCGTTCGGGCACCACGGCAGTAATCACCCAGTAAAGTTCCTTGAACAGCAGACAGTCGAGATCACCTCTCAGAATCACGGCTTCGCAGTCCGGAGTGGTGTAGGAGATGAAATACCTGGAGCGCCCGGTCTCCGGCTCACCCATGTTAATCTCTACGATGGAACAGTTGAGGGAGTAGAACATCGAACCTTACCAGTGCTATCAGTCCAATATCACCCGGAGGCTGCTCCAGGCCCCCACGACAGTCGTTATCTTTTCGATACCTTTCTGAACCTGATGGAAGAACGGAGAGGCTGTTAAGTCGCTCTGTCACAACAACTCCCATCACCTTGCGGCCTCGATTTTGCCTTGTTACAGTCTCTGCCCCCTAGCTAAGAAGCCAGGGACTGATGACCCTAGAGAGACGTTCCTGCGGAGGGACCATGACTAAGGCAGACCTGGTCGAGCAGGTGACCGACGCGATCGGTCCCGGGATCACAAAGAAGGATTCTGCTATGGTTGTGGACGGCTTCCTCAACGCAGTGAAGCTGGCGCTCAGCAAGGGAGATAATATTGAGATCCGTGGATTTGGCACCTTCAAGGTGCGCAAAAGAAAGACACGGATGGCTCGAAACCCACGTACCGGTGACCCAGTTGAGGTCCCGTCTCGCTCCGTGCCTGTGTTCAAACCTTCAAGGCATCTACGCGCTCGTGTTGCACAGCTAGACGAACTGGCAGACTAAAGAGACCCGCTCTCAAACTTAGTTCGGGCACAAAGCGAGCTTTAACGTTTCTTGTCTCCGGTGCATCTGAATTTCAATGCTCGGATCTATGGAAGGCGCTGCGGCGAGAGTGAATTACCTTGATGGTATTCGGCGCTTGAGGGAATTATCGGTGAATGATCATGAACGGTTCTTAGCGGTTCCTGCTGACGAGGAACTCGTAGAACGGGGTAAGGCTGGAGACGACTCAGCCTTAGACGTCTTGGTCAAACGCCACCATGCAGCGGTATATCGAGTAGCGCTCTCGATATTGAGTGACGAAGGCGCTGCTCAGGATGTGGCCCAGGATACTTTTATTAAAGGGTTCCGAGCGATAGCAGGATTTCGGGGAGAAGCATCGTTTCGGACGTGGATCCTCACTATAGCAGCTAACGAAGCACGAGGTGTGATAAGGCGAATAGGGCGGCGAAAGGAGATATCCATAGATATGGTGGGACCGGTGTACTCCGAAGCCAAAGGACCAGATGAAAGGGCGGTGATTGCTTCAGAAGCTGCCCGAGCAAGGATGATGATGGAGCAGTTACCCGAGAAGCAGAGGCTCGCCATAGCATTCAGGGTAGATGAGGGGATGAGTTTTAGAGAAGTGGGAGAAATGATCGGATCTAGTGAAAGCGCTGCCAGAGTGAATTACTTTCACGGTATTCGGCGCCTGAGGGACTTAATGGAATGAACAGAACAAAGTGCGAATGGATTCGGGAGCTAATTCCTGACTACGCAGCAGGTAGGCTTACTGACGACGAAATAGCATTGGCCGGCCTTCACTTTGCGGATTGTAATGAGTGCCGTGACGAACTCGATCTCGTGCATCTCGTATTCTCGAGTCGCGCGATGGAGCCGGAAGGTTTGGCGATCAAGATTAACGCAGCTGTGCACAGTCGCAGGGTTACTGGTCATCGCCAGTGGTGGGGAGCCGCGGCAGCTGCTGTAGCTTTATTGGCTATTGGACTCAATATGATCTTGGACCGGTCTGGGCCTGGCGATCTTCCGTTGGCCGAATCTGAATTCGAAATCGAGAGTGAGAATCTGTGGCTGACTGATGACGCACTTATCGCCGGTGCACCGATGTTGGGAGGACTGTCGGATGAGGCGTTAACGCAGCTTTTGGAGGAACTTACAGTAGGTACGTCTGGAGGTGCTGCATGAGGTTTGCATATAGGACTAATCTGATGCTCTTGGCTGGGCTCGCTTTCTCGCTCATGACTGTTACGTCCCTTGAGGGGCAGCGTGGACGGCGCGGTGGTGGCAGGAGAGGACCACCTCCGCGTTCTGAACGAGCAGGGCTTGAGGAGAGGGTTCGTGTGCGCATGGATCAGAGGATTAGAGAGCGACTTGGCCTGAGCGAAGACGAGTGGAGGGCGATAGGCGACCAGGCGCGCGATTTCGATGAGAAACGGGGTGAACTCATGCGGAACGAGCTGGCACTAAAGCGCCGTGTAGATGCAATAGCTGTAGAAGGTCGCGAAAACGATGAGGAAGCGGGCGAGATCTTAGATCAATTAATCGTTCTCCGAGAGCAAGAACTAGAGCTATTTCAAGAGGAGCAGGAGAGACTTCTTGAGATTCTTTCACCATCTCAATTAGTACGTTTCCAGGCTATGCGGCAGCAACTCGGGGAGCAGATCAGGCGTCTTCGCGGCGGTCGCGATGGTGGTAGTCCGGGTTGGTGAATTGGATGGGCAAGAACCCTTCTGGGATCGTGAAGCGAACATTCTTAACGATCTAAGGCCAACTCTGGGGCGTTGACGAGGGGTTCAAGGGGTTTCAATCTCCTCTGACCGGTACTCCTCTATTATCTACTATCTATGTCAGTCCCCGTCCGAACTCTGTTCTTCGCTGCGTACCGAGACAGACTAGGCGTCTCCGAGCTCTCGATCGACTTGCCGTCTGGTTCAACAGTAGCCGACCTCGTCAATGAACTCAGAGGTCGGGGAGCACCGTTTGATATGCTTCCCGAGAAACCTGCTGTGGCGATTAACCAGATATACTCGTTCTTAGATGAACCACTTACGGCAGGTGATGAAGTGGCCTTCATTCCACCAGTGGCGGGTGGTTAGAAGTGATCTTTGCCGAAGTGTCTTCCGACCCGATCGACACGGCTGCCTTGCTGGCTAAAGTTGGATCTGATGAGGATGGTGCAGCACTTCTCTTTATTGGTGTTGTTCGGGACCACGCTGAAGGAAGAAAAGTCACAGGTATGCGTTATGATGTGTACGCTGAGATGGCCACGGAGGTTCTTCGGGAGATTGCATTAGAGGCTAGCATCCCCTTAGGCACTGATCGGATTGCGGTGGCGCATAGATTCGGTGAGTTGAAGATTGGGGACATTAGTGTAGGCATTGCTGTCTCGAGTCCACATCGGGCAGAAGCTTATGAGGCGTCTCGGTTTGTGATTGAAGAGATCAAGAAACGGCTACCGGTCTGGAAGAAGGAGCATTACGTGGACGGTGTATCAGAATGGGTGGAGGGCACTATTCCACCGGGCGCTGGCCTAGAGGGCTCAACACATGTAGTCCCCTTAACTGATGAGGGACTAGCATGATTGATCAGTTCGGCCGTCGCGTCGAATATTTGCGTGTGTCCGTCACGGATAAATGTAATCTCCGCTGCATCTACTGCATGCCGCTTGAGGGACTGACCTGGTTGAAGCGGGATGAGCTTCTTAATTATGAAGAGATTGAAACCATCGTAAGGACGATGGCCGGAATGGGGCTCCGCCGAGTTCGAATTACTGGAGGTGAGCCGCTAATCCGGCGGGATCTCCCGGATCTTATCCGTAAGATTTCTGCTATCCCAGAAATTGAAGACCTCTCGCTCTCTACTAACGCGGTTCTGCTGGCTGATCAGGCACAAGACCTCAGAGATGCGGGTATTCAACGCTTGAATATCTCGCTTGACTCCCTGCAACAGGATCGGGTTGATGAGATTGCACGTCGGCCTGGTTCATTCCCAAAGATTTTCGAAGGGCTTGAGGCAGCTGAGCGCGTGGGTTTTGCACCGATCAAAATCAATGTCGTCCTGATTCGTGGAAGAAACGATGACGAGATCGAAGATTTTGCTCGTATCACTAAAGAGCGGCCATGGCATGTGCGTTTTATTGAGATGATGCCCACGGGATCGAACCTCGATCTGAGTGCTAATAGTTTCGTATCCTGTCAGGAAGCCTTAACTCGCGTAAGAGCCATCGATCAATTGGAACCAGTTGATGGGCCTTTTGGGAACGGACCTGCGGACTACTATCGATTCCCAGATGCACCTGGGACCGTTGGAGTCATCACTCCGATGAGTCATAACTATTGTCATCGTTGCAATCGTATGCGACTCACTGCTGCCGGACAGCTTCGTCCATGTCTATTCGGAGAGATCGAGACGAATTTGCGTGATCATCTTCGAGCTGGTCGGGACCTCCGTCCGCTTATTGAGGAAACACTCCAGATTAAGCCTGAGCGCCATTACTTGGTCCAGGGAAGTGAAATAGGGTCAGGAGGCCTCGTGGCTCTATCTCAGACTGGTGGGTAGACCTCTTCGATCAGGCCTTTTACACTCCACTTTCTCAATCCTAACCTGGGCTGGTCGTCCGGCCTGGGATCAAACTACTCAAGCATAATTTTCTGGTGACTACAAAAAAGATCGCTGTGGTCGGAGCAGGGCATGTTGGTGCTACGTGCTCTCAGCTTTTGGCTCAAAAAGAACTAGCACAAGAAGTCATCCTTCTCGATATCGTCGAGGGGATACCTCAAGGGAAGGGTCTGGACCAGTGGGAGAGTGCTCCGATCGAAGGTTTTGATTCGCGAGTAATCGGAGCTAATGCCTACGAGGAAGCAGAGAATTCAGAAGTCTTCATCGTGACGGCTGGAATCGCTCGAAAGCCGGGAATGAGCCGAGATGACCTTCTCAAGACAAATGCAGGAGTTATCGGTTCTGTTAGCCGAGAGATTAAACGGGTCGCACCTAATGCAATCGTTATCGTAGTCACAAATCCACTAGATGTGATGGCACAGGTTGCTCTCGAGGAAACCCAGTTTCCTCGAGAGCGGGTTATCGGAATGGCTGGAGTGCTTGATACCGCCCGTTACCGGTCATTCATCGCCCTGGAGCTTGATGTAAGCATCGAAGATATCCAGGCGCTGGTGCTTGGTGGCCATGGGGATACAATGGTTCCACTCGCGAGTTATACCTCAGTGAGTGGCATACCTCTCTCACAATTGCTTTCTCAAGATCGTATTGATGTACTAATCGAGCGGACTCGGAAGGGCGGTGGTGAGATCGTGAGCCATTTGAAGACGGGGAGTGCATACTATGCGCCGGCAGCTGCCGCCGTACAGATGGCAGAGGCGATAGTGAAGAATAAGCGTAGGATCCTTCCTTGTGCTGCTTGGTTGCAGGGTGAGTATGGTATGAGGGACCTCTACTTAGGGGTTCCATGCATGCTCGGTGAAAATGGAATTGAGCGGGTTATTGAGGTAGAACTTGATGGAGAGGAACGTGCGGCACTTGAGAGTAGTGCTGAGCATGTCCGATCAACTGTTGCAGCGCTTAAATCACTGGATTAGGAAGTGAGATCTCTCCTTGATGGATGGGTTGGGATTGACGACTTAACGACACCGAACCACACTTGGTCTATGAGCGACATAAAGGACTGTCAGAATACCAACTCTAATCCCTACCGGGATCGCGAGATACTCGTGTAGCTGAAGATATCCAGCTGGCGAGATGGCCGCGATTCCTTAAAGAATCGCGGCCATTTTATTGCCATCTAAGTACATCTGCTCTTGGTATGGATGTTGTATGCGGGCTCAGTAGAACAACACAGAACAGATGGGGTGTAGCTCAATTGGCAGAGCGCCTGGCTGTTAACCAGGAGGTTGGAGGTTCGAACCCTCCCGCCCCAGTAGCAATCAAGAAGAGTCCTTCTATTTATGCTTGCTCACTTCAGCACTGCCCAGTAGGGTGTGGCTGCTATTGGCAAGATCCCGGTAGGATCTGCCCTGATCCTCGAAATGCGACTCATTGACCTGGACTAGGAGCTATAAGAGTGAGAGATCAGCTTCACAACAGCGACCTCGGGCTATGTGCGCTTCTCCTGGGATTCTTAGTAGCGAGTTGTGGTGATCCGTTTGCCCCCGAGGTAATTGAAGAGACTGACTTCGCCGCTTCCCTCGGCATTGATCTCTCTGCAATGACCCGAACTGCCACGGGTCTTTATATAGAAGAGATTGAGTTGGGGACGGGAAAGACAGCGACTGCCGGAGATGTCGCAACTGTTACTTATACCGGCCAATTATCGAATGCTGCAACATTTGATGCAGGGACATATTCCTTCACATTAGGCAGTGGGGGTGTGGTCCCCGGATTCGACGAAGGTGTTACCGGTATGCGGGTAGGAGGAACTCGAAGGGTTGTGATTCCTCCAGAGCTCGGCTACGGAAATAGCGGAAGTGGCAGCATACCACCGGGCTCGATATTGATCTTCCGCTTCCATCTTGATGCACTGGATTCAGATCTATTCTCAGGTCACGCCAAGAGCTCTCCGACTCACATCTTAGGCAGGGTCACTCCAGTCTGTTCCATGTATTTCCCCTGCCGATCTGCGTAAGCTGTCTCTGGTTCTTCGTCACCCTCAAAGAAGAGAAGCTGCGCTATACCTTCTCCTCCGTAGACCTTGGCGGGCAAGGGCGTTGTGTTCGAGATCTCAAGTGTGAGATATCCCTCCCACGTAGGTTCAAGCGGAGTAACATTCACAATCAGACCACACCGCGCGTAAGTCGATTTGCCAACGCAGATGACCAGCACGTCTCTCGGTATCCGGAAGTACTCTTCCGTGCGTGCCAACGCGAATGAGTTAGGTGGTATGATACACTCGGACCCCTCGATATCTACGAAGGAGCGGTCGTCAAAATTCTTCGGATCTACAATGGAGTTGTAGACGTTCGTGAAAACTTTGAATTCCGATGATACACGGATGTCGTACCCGTAGGAGGAGAGACCGTAGGAGATATTCCCGTCACGGACCTGACCCGGCTCGAACGGGTGGATCATGTCATAATTCTCGCACATCCGGCGTATCCACTTATCACTCACGGTGTTTGAGATCAGCGGGGCAGGGAGCCGGGAGGGCTTCGCCCCCGAGGACGCGGCGCCCAAGATATACGAGTGCCTGAAGATCGTGCAAATCAAGTGGAAATACTACCAAATCAGGCCGTGTCCAGTTGACACTTAAGCGGCGTCTCGGATACCTTTTCTCAACACTTAGTGAACAATTTCACAAACATAAGTTGAGTCATGTCGGGAGCTTATCTCCCCCTCCTTCTGCTCTTCGGCATTTCCGTCGTTAATGCGATCGGGATGGTGGTCACATCACACATCTTGAACCCGCTTCGGCCGACGCCCCAAAAGCTCATGCCCTACGAGTCAGGCATGATTCCTTTAGGGGACACCAGAGCCCGTTTCAGTGTAAAGTTCTACATGGTCGCGATCAGCTTTATCGTGTTTGATCTAGAGACGATCTTTCTGATACCGTGGGCTGTTCAAATGCGTGAATTGGGTTGGAGCGCTTTTGTTGCGGTGTCACTGTTTGTGATCGTTCTTGCGGTTGGCCTTCTATACGAATGGAAGAAGGGAGGGCTCGAATGGGATTAAGGGACGTGCTGCCTGGGGGTGGGACATCGTCTGTAACCGGAGGAATGTTCGGCGATGGTAGCCCTACCTTCCTCACGAGCAAGATCGACTGGATTATCAACTGGAGTAGACGTAACTCCTTGTGGCCAATGCCATTTGGTACCGCGTGCTGTGCGATTGAGATGATGGCGTCTGCTGCTTCCAATTATGATTTAGCCCGGTTCGGTATGGAGCGGATGTCATTCAGTCCACGTCAGGCTGACGTCTTGATCTGCGCTGGCAGAGTGCCGTATAAGCTAGCTCCGGTGCTTCGACGGATTTGGGATCAGATGCCTCAGCCGAAGTGGTGTGTCTCAATGGGAGCGTGCGCGAGTTCTGGGGGGGTATTCGATGTTTACTCTATGGTCCAAGGTATAGACACGATCATTCCAGTCGACGTCTATGTTCCAGGCTGTCCGCCTCGCCCGGAAGGATTGATCTACGGGCTGATGATGATCCAGGAGAAGATAAGAGAGGAATCACTTTCCAGGCACTTCGAACACCGTGCTGAGGATCCAAGTTCGGTAGCCCGACCCCACGCGAACGATGCCCAGGTAGTTGGGCTCACCGGACCATTCGGTAACTCGACTCAGCAAGAGGAACTCTCGAACAAAGAATCAGGAGCTACGGAAGAACCTCCGGAAGAGCTGATCCCGTGACGCTTGATGAAACGAAGGCGGGCCTTGATGCCGTAGAGGAGGGTCCGCACCCCTCAGAAAGATCAACGGGTAGTTCAGATGGCAAGATAGATGATCCGGATGGCCATCCCTCGGTTGTTGCGCTCTTGTTGCGATTTGGAGATTCGGTATCAGGTCATCGGGTGTCCGCGGGTACACAGCACGTCGTTTGGATTGATTCAGCGCGCAATCTAGAGATTCTGCACTGGCTTCGTGATGATCAGGACCACCAGTATGATATGATCTCTGATATCACTGCAGTCGATTATGGGGCAGGGCGCCCAATTGATGTCGTCTATCAGCTATTCTCAACAGTTCACAAGCGTGCGCTGAGAATTCGTTGTGAACTCCCGCTCGATGGCCTGGAAATTGATTCAATCGTAGAACTCTGGAGCGCCGCCAACTGGCTCGAAAGAGAAATTTATGACCTGTTTGGTGTGACTTTCCGTAAACATCCTGACCTCCGGCGTATTCTAATGCCGCATGACTATGAGGAAGGACATCCTCTGAGAAAGGATTTCCCATTGAGGGGTCGGTTTTCACGCGCGGAGCAGACACGTCGAGCACTCGATCAGTCAGTGGAACACTCATACATCGCTGAAGAAATGGACCTTGGACGTGACCCGCAGCAGGCAGCCCCGATCATCGGGACGAAGGATGGGGATGGGTAGCGAGATTTCCGATGAGTAAGAGGACTGTGGAATTCAATGTCGGTCGTAACCCAGAGATGGGAGTTGATGGCTCTGTGGTGGACAGCCCGATATTGCCCTTCGATATGCCAGAGCCTGACCTCGGTACCGAGAACATGTTGATCAATATTGGGCCGCAGCACCCAGCAACACACGGTGTACTTCGACTTGTTTGTGAACTAGATGGGGAAACGGTAAAGCGTGTTATCCCGCATATCGGGTACCTGCATTCCTCTTTTGAGAAACTTGGTGAATACCGCACCTGGAATCAGATCGTCACGCTGACTGACCGCATAGATTACCTAGCGCCTCTGATCTACAACTGCGCGTACGTCATGGCGGTCGAGAAGCTCATGGAGATAGAGGTCACCGAAAGGTGTAAGGTCGTGCGGGTGATCTGCATGGAAATAGACCGGATTTTTAGTCACTTGCTCTGGCTTGGTACGACGGCGATCGACGTCGGAGCGTTTACCCCGTTCCTTTACGCGTTCCAGGAGCGGGAACGTATCTACAAGCTTCACGAAGCTTTTACCGGTGCGCGGATCACGACCTCGGCGACCCGAGTCGGTGGCATGATGGCTGATCTACCAGAGGGGTGGACCGACGGGTTGCAGGACTTCATCGATACGTTTCTGAACACGCTCGATGAGATCGATCGCCTACTGACCAGGAACCAGATCCATATTGGGCGCAGTCAAGGTGTGGGGGCGATCAGTGCCGAAGAGGCGATCAATTCCGGATTCACTGGTGCGAATCTTCGAGCATGCGGTGTGGAATACGACGTCCGCAAAGACCAACCCTACTATGACTACGAGACATATGATTTTGAGATCCCTGTCGGGAAACACGGAGATTGTTATGACCGCTATCTGTGTAGGATGGAAGAAATGCGGCAGAGTGTCTCTTTGCTCCGGCAGGCACTAGAGCGGTTACCCGGTGGCCCGATTGATGTTGAAGACCCGAACATCTCTCTGCCCTCCAAGACGGATTGCATGTCCGACATGGAGAGTATGATCCACCACTTCAAGCTTATCACCGAGGGGATACCGGCCCCTGAGGGTGACTGCTACATGGCAATCGAGGGTTCAAAAGGCGAACTCGGTATGTATATCGTTGCAGAAGAAGGTGGAACAAAGCCCGTGCGTTGGCGGATCCGCCCACCTTCTTTCGTGAACCTATCAGTGCTCCCGAAGCTTGCAGAGGAGCACCTCGTCTCCGACCTCATCATGATCAACGCAAGTCTGGACATCGTGCTTGGAGAGATCGACCGATGAGTGACGTGCCTCTCAAGAATCCGGGTTGGGCCGGAAATACCGGTGAGTTTGACCTTACAGAGGAGCAAATAAGGGGTGACGACTTTGTTGGGGAGCGCCCCCTACATGGGGGACACTCGTCGGTTTCGGGGACGATGCCCTATATGCTGATTGAGAAAAACCCTGAGGCTGGCCTGTTCGAGGGGGAGTATCAGGAACGCCTCGAGAAGATTCTTACCCGTTATCCGAAGAAACGAGCGGCACTGCTTCCGGTACTCGGGATGGTTCAGGAACTGAGAGGATACGTGAGCCCCGAGTCGATGGACCGTGTCGCCGAACTACTCGACCTTTCTCCAGCATACGTTCGGGGTGTCACGACT
>Ga0209445_1001200_pt1 | contig 14208 bp, 12 predicted proteins | sample MarorgKNORR_S2LV_4_FD_188223 | JGI IMG/M metagenome (GOLD analysis project Ga0209445, IMG submission 188223) | Marine microbial communities from the Southern Atlantic Ocean, analyzing organic carbon cycling - NADW_A/KNORR_S2/LV (SPAdes) (version 2) | ecosystem: Environmental > Aquatic > Marine >...
TATTTCTCCATTTATAACTTTCGATCCTGCAACTTTGCCAATTTTTGAAACTTTGAAAATCTGCTGAACTTCTGCCGATCCTACTATCTCTTCTTTTACATCTGGTTTTAATAAACCTGATAATGAGTTAGTTATAAAGTCCAAAGCCTCATAAATTATGTTAAAAAATTTAATTGTAATTTTTTCATTTTCTGCCAATTTTTTTGCTTCTTTGTTTGGCCTTACATTAAAACCAACAAGAATAGCATTTGAAGCTTTTGCTAGTGTTACGTCTGTCTCGGTAATTACACCAATATTTGATAAAATTATTTTTGGAGTAACTTCTTCATGCTTAATTTTTTCAATCGCATTTTTTAAGGCTTCGCTGGAACCATGAACGTCGGATTTAATAATTATAGGTAACTCTTGCGGTGCTGAGCTGTCATCAAAAGCCGACTCCCTATTTACTGAAATTAAGGGAGCTTGCTTTGACTCGCTGTGTTTAACTCTATAATCATTTATTTCTTTAGCTTTGTCTTCAGATTCTACAACCACTAAATCGTCACCGGCAAGAGCGGAATGATTCATCCCTAAAATTTCAACTGGGGTTGATGGTATTGCTAAATTAATATTTTGACCCTCATCATTTATCATTGCTCTAATTTTACCCCAAGTGTTGCCACTTACAAAAAAATCTCCTTTTTTTAAACTTCCATTTGTTACAAGTACAGTTGATACAGGTCCTTTTCCTTTATCAATTCTTGATTCTAAAATTACTCCTTTGGCGCTTGATTCATAATCGGCTTTTAAATCAAGAAGATCCGCTTGTAAAATAATATTTTCTTTTAACTTATTTAAGTTTTTCTTTGTTTTAGCTGAAACTTCCGCAAATAGAGTGTCACCACTTAATTCTTCAGCAATAAGTTCGTATTGTAAAAGTTCGTTTTTCACTTTTTGAGGATTTGCAGCGGGTAAATCGCATTTATTAATTGCAACAATAATTGGAACTTTTGCAGCTTTTGCATGTTTTATCGCTTCTACAGTTTGAGGTTTAACTCCATCTTCAGCTGATATTACTAATATAACAATATCTGTAACTTTTGAGCCTCTTGCTCTCATTTCTGTAAAAGCTGCATGACCAGGAGTATCAATAAACGTAATATCTTTTCCTTTTTCCGTTTTTACTTTGTACGCTCCAATATGTTGAGTTATGCCCCCATGTTCCCCTGCAATAACATTTGTTTTTCTTAAGGCGTCCAATAATGAAGTTTTTCCATGGTCAACATGACCCATTACTGTTACGATTGGTGCTCTTGGTTTTAAGTTTTTGTTTTCTTCTTTATTTAACTTTTGAATATTTAAATCTGGTTTTTTTTCCCTAATAGGTACATTCCCAAACTCTTTTACAAGATATTCAGCAGTATCTGCATCGATAGTATGGTTTATAGTTGCAACGACACCCATTCCTAAAAGATGCTTTATTATAACGCTAGACTGCATTGCCATCCTATTTGAGAGTTCTTGTATACTGATTTTATTCGGAATATTAACTTCATGAACAATTTTTTTTATTTCAATTTTTGTTTTTTCTAAATCTTGGTTTTTCTTTTCTTTAAGCCTAGCACGCTTTACTGATGCTAAACTTCTTTCTCTGCCATCTAAAGCTTCATCATCTAAAGCTTTTGATAAAGTGAGTTTATTTTCTCTTTTTGAAGTAAAACTTTTGTCCTTTGCTAAGTTGCTCTTTTTTTGTTGAATAATATCTTCTTTTATAGTTTTAAATCTCTTCGTGGCTCTCTCTTCAGCCATTTTTCTAATATCATAATTTCTGTTTATTGGTGGTTTTTTGGAAACAAAATTTCCAGTTGATTTAGGTTTATTTAAATTGTTATCTCGCGGTTGAAATTTTTTCTCATCCCATTTTCTTGATGGTTTTTTTTCTATAACAACGGAAGTTTTTCCACTACTTTGTACATAATTCGAAATATTATAAGGTTTGCTTGATGAAACGCTTAAAGTAAGTTTTTTTTTCTTTATTTTTTTTTTTTCCATAAAAAAGCATGTCCTCTATTTAAATACAATATTTCTAGCATTTATTATTAATTCGTCTGCTTCATTTTTTGTTAAAGCAAACTCTTCAAGGTATCCATCAATTTTAAATTTAACACCTTTTTTTTCATCATAACCACCAATTAGTTCATCTGTAGAAAGATCTGCAAAGTCTTTTAAATTTTTAATTTTTTTTTCACCTAGTGTTAATAGCATGCCTGGAGTAAGACCTTTATGATTTATTAAATTATCATCTATACCAAGATCTTTTAATTTTTTTCCAATATCTACTTTTTCTTTAATAAGATATTCTTTAGATCTTTCTGTTAATTCTTTTGCTGTATTTTCATCTATACCTTCAATTTTTGAAATGTCCTCTATTGAAGCTTTAGAAATTTCTTCAATAGTTGAAAATCCTTCGGCTACTAAAAGTTGTCCTAGAGTTTCATCTACTTCTAAATTTTTTACAAAAGTTTCTGTCTTTTCCTTAAACTCAGATTGTCTTTTTTCCGATTCTTCATTTTCAGTTAATATATCTATTTCATAATTAATTAGCTTAGATGCTAATCTAACATTTTGGCCTCTTCTTCCAATCGCCTTGCTTAAATTCTCTTCTGACAAAATTACTTCTATTCTTCTATTTTGTTCATCTATTATAACTTTTTGTATTTCAGCGGGAGCTAAAGCACTTACCACAAGGGCTGCAGGATCTTCTGTCCACTTAACAATATCTATTTTTTCGCCGGATAACTCATTTACTACTGATTGAACTCTGCTTCCTCTCATTCCAACACATGCCCCAACAGGATCAATGGAAGAATCTTTTGAATTAACGCAAATTTTTGCCCTGCTGCCAGGGTCTCTGGCTGATGCTTTAATTTCAATAATGCCATCATAAATTTCCGGCACTTCTTGAAAAAATAATTTTTCCATAAATTTTGGATTAGCTCTAGATAGAAATATTTGTTGTCCTTTATTTTCTCTAATTACATCATAACAATAAGCTTTTACTCTATCTCCTGTTTTTAAAATTTCTCTTGGTATAGCCTCTTCCTTTCTTATAATAGCTTCAGATCTATTTAGATCTACGATTATGTTCCCATACTCTAATCTTTTTACAATTCCACTTAAAATTTCATCTTTTTTACCAATAAAATCATTATATTGTCTTTCTCTCTCAGCAGCACGAACACTTTGTGTTATGACTTGTCTTGCTGATTGAGCTGCAATTCTACCAAAATCTACGGGCGGCAACTCTTCAAATAATTCATCACCAATTTTTAAATCATTTTTTTTTTTAAACTTAATTGCATGTTCAAGGGAAATTTCTGTATCCAAGTTTTCAGGTGAATTTACTACTGTTAATACTTTGTGTAAGCTTATATCTCCAGTCTCTCTATCAATTTTTGCCCTTATATCATTTTCTGATCCAAACTTAGTTCTGGCTGCCTTTTGTATTGCTGTTTCCATTGAACTTAAAATAATTTCTTTATCAATAGACTTTTCTAGAGCAACGGCTTCTGCTATCCTTAAAAGCTCCACTTTATCTGATCTTTGATTCAACATCATATATTTTTTTGTTTACTCCTAAAAAAAAATGGGCAAAAGCCCATTTCTAATTTTCCAGGTATCTTGATAGCTATTTAATTTATATTAAAACTTTTTTCAAGTTCTACCTTTTAAAAATATCTATTTTATCTGTTTTCTCCCAGGAAAAAGCACCATTTGCACCTGGTTTTCTACCAAAATGTCCATAAGCTGCTGTACATTCATATATAGGTTTGTTGAGAGATAACATTTCTCTAATACCTCTAGGGCTAAGATCAAAATTATTCTTTATCAATTTTTCTACATGTTTTGATTTGTCATCATCGCCATCAAAAAGATCAACATATATGGATAATGGCTTTGATACACCAATCGCATAAGCAAGTTGAATTAAACACTTGTCTACAATCTTTGAAGCAACAATATTTTTTGCTATATATCTTGCAGCATAAGCTGCAGATCTATCAACTTTACTTGGATCTTTGCCAGAAAATGCTCCACCACCATGGGGAGCTGCTCCGCCGTAAGTATCAACAATAATCTTTCTGCCTGTTAAACCTGAATCACCATCTGGTCCTCCAATAATAAATTGACCAGTTGGATTTACATAAAATTCCTCTTCTTCAAATTCTAATAATAATTCTTTAGGAATAGCTTTTTCCAAATAAGGTCTAACAATTTCTTTTACTTGTGATTGATTTACATCTGGAGAATGCTGTGTAGAAATTACAATGGAGGTTACTTTTGTAGGTTTTCCATTTTCGTACATCATAGTAACTTGACTTTTTGAGTCTGGTTCTAGCTTATCCGCAGTTCCTTTTTTTCTGTCAGCAGCCATTAGTTCTAGAATTTTATGAGAGTAATAAATTGGTGCTGGCATTAAAACTTCTGTTTCATTACATGCATAGCCAAACATTATTCCTTGGTCTCCTGCTCCCTCATCTTTATTACCTTTTGAATCAACTCCCATTGCAATATCAGCTGACTGAGAATGCAAATGAACATCGATATTACAATTTTTCCAATGAAACCCTTTTTGTTCATATCCTATATCTTTAATGCAATTTCGTACTTTTTGAATTAAATTGTCCTTTTTTATTTCCGGCCCCCTTGTTTCCCCGGCTAATATAACTTTATTTGTAGTTGCTAAAGTTTCACAAGCAACCCTTGAAAAAGGTTCTTTTGATAAATAGGTATCAACAACCATATCAGAAATTCGATCACAAACTTTATCTGGATGACCTTCAGATACAGACTCGCTAGTAAATAAATATGATTTTCTACTCATTAAATTTCAAATTTTTTAAAAATTAAAATTAGCAATATATACAAAAAAATTATTAAAAAAAATATTTTATTTCCATAATTTGAAAAAAATGTGGATTTATTAAAGTAGGGGAAATTTAACTGTATATTTCCTGACTCACTAGCATTAAGTGATTTAAGTACTCTACCATTTGAATCAATGAAAGCAGATATACCTTTATTAGCAGATCTTGCAATAAAAATCCCTTCTTCAATTGATCGATAAATTGCTTTTGAGAAATGTTGATAGGGACCTATTGATTTACCAAACCATGCATCTTCGGAAATATTAATTACTAGGTCAGGAAGTTGATTTTTATTTTTAATTTTCCCTGAATAAATTATTTCATAACAAATTAATGGTAAAATTAATTTTTTATTAAATTTTGAACTTAAATTGATTGTATTTCTTTTATCACCAGCCGAAAAAGATGTATATCCTCTAGTTATTTTTTTAAAACCATATTTAGACAAAATTTTTTCAAAAGGTAAAAATTCACCAAATGGTACCAGATTAACTTTATTATAAAGTGATAATATTTCTAATTTATGATTTAAAACTACTAAACTATTAAAATATTTTTTATCTGAAGAATTATTAATATTTACAAAGTGATTTATTCCTAAAATAATTAAATGATTTTCTGAGAATTTTTTTTTAAATAAATTTTCATGCTTTTTAATATCCTCTAAAGAAGATTCATAAAATATACCTTCGGGCCAAATAAATAAGGTTTTTTCGTCTTCTCTTGGATTGCTAATTTTTATTAATCGTCTTAATTGAAATTCTTCTGTTTCATTTTGATAATCCTCGAGTAAAAAATTCGGAGAAATTATCTTAACTTTAATTTCGTCATCATAATGATGATTATTATTTAATTTAAATTTTCCATATGAATAGTTACAAACAAAAATTATTAAAAAAAACAAAAGAAACAAAATATTTTTTTTAATAATTTTTTTTTGAAAAAAAAGGAATGGAATACAAAAAAAAGTAATTGAAATTAAACTTAATGAATACGTGCCAATTAACGATAATACTTGTATAGTTTCGTTTGACCAAGACCAAGTGTAAGAAATTAAATTCCAGGGAAACCCAGTAAATAAATTTCCTCTTAAAAATTCAAATATAGAAAAAAATAATGAAAAAAGTAAAATAAATGAAATATTTTTTTTAGCAAACATACCTGCTAATAAAATTGCCCATCCAAAAAATAATGATAAAAAAAGTGGTATTAAAATAAGTGCAAAAGGAATTAAACGTTTAAATTCTTCATCATGTGTTAAAGATATAGATATCCAATAATTGCCAAACAGGAAAAAACCAAAACCAAAAGCACAACCTAAGTAAAAAAAATATCTAAGAGTATTTTTTTTCCTATATTTAGATTCTGTTCGTTTTTTAATTAATAAAATTAAAAATAATAAGATTGAAAATGTAAAAAAATTTATAAATGTAAAATTATATGGAGCAAATCCTAGTACTGATACTGCGCCAATAAAAAAGGGGGCAAAAAATAGAACAATCCATTTATTATTTAGTAGAGCGTTCAAATTGAATTTAAAATCCTTTTTTCAATTTTATTCATTTTATAATAATCCTTATTTTTTACATGGTCGTGACCAATCAAATGCAAAAAACCATGAACCCAAACTTTATCAAATTCTGCAAGAAATTTTTTTTTAGATCTTGAATTAATAATTTCATACGATGCAGCTAGATCTCCTATATAAATTTTTTTCTTTTTTATGGATATTAAGTTTTTTTTTGAAAATACAGGAAATGACAATACATCAGTAGATTTATTGCGTTTTCTAAATTTCTTGTTGAGCTTTTTCATATTTAAAGAATTTGTCAACAATATAGTAAAAGTCATATTTTTATTTTTAAACAGTTTAAGCATTTTAGATATTTTTTTTAATTTTCGATTAAAATATTTTTTTGGATTTTTGATTTTTTTATGCCAAGATTTATTATTTATCTCAACATTAACCTTTATCATTCGTATTCTTTTTATAAGCCTCTACAATTTTCGTGACCAATGGATGTCGAATAACATCATTTTGATCAAAATTGATAATTGATATCTCTTTAATTCCTTTTAATATATTTTGAGATTGAACTAAACCAGAGTGACTTTTATTTAATAAGTCAATTTGTGATGGATCTCCATTCACAACTAGTTTTGAATTTTCTCCTATTCTTGTTAAAAACATTTTAATTTGTGTTTGTGTAGCATTCTGTGCCTCATCGAGAATGGCAAAACAATTTTTTAATGTGCGACCTCTCATGAATGCAAGTGGAGCTATTTCAATTTCTCCAGATTCAATTTTTCTTTGTATTTTGTCGTAGTCAAACATGTCATGAAGGGAATCGTATAGCGGCCTTAGATAGGGATCTATTTTCTCTTTCATGTCTCCAGGCAGAAACCCTAGTTTCTCGCCAGCTTCAACAGCGGGTCTTGATAATATTATTCTTTCAACCTTTTTTTCTAGGAGCATAGATAAAGCCGCAGCTACAGCTAAATAAGTTTTGCCAGTTCCGGCAGGCCCTAGGGACATTATAATTTGATTTGTCTTGAGTGCTTTTACATACTCCTTTTGTTTTTTTGATCTGGGTATAACAGATTTTTTGGGTGTCTTAATTACTTCTTCTAAAGGTTGAACTGACGATTGATTTTTCATATCTTCGATCATATCTTTATTTAAAGAGGCAACTATATCATTTTTATCTATTTTTTTATCTAATTTAAAACGCTCAATTAAATACTCAATTGCATCCCTAACTTTTTCATTTGCATTTTTTTCTCCCTTAATTGCAATTGTATTGCCTCTAAAATAAATTTTTGAGCCACTAATTTTTTCTAATTCTTTTAAATTATTGTCAAAGGATCCTGCAATTTCCATTAGTATCTTATTATTAAAAACATTTATATTTATTGAATTATCATCTCCATATATTATAGAAACTTCTTTATTATTATTACTGTGTTCTTTATTTATTTTCATTTAAATTAGGCAGCCTTTTCATTATTATTTGTCTTATGAAAACCAAATAAATTATTTTTATTAAAAGAGGTAATTTTTATATTTACTATCTCACCATTTTTACAATTATCTGATCCAAATATTACTGGAGTCATAAACTTAGTTCTTCCAAAATATTTTTCTTGGTTCGAAAGTTTATTCTCTACTAATACTGGACAAAATTCGTTGATGTACATTTTATTATTTTTAAGTTGTAAATTTTTTAAAGTATTTTGTAAGTTTTTAAGTCTTTTTTTACTTATTTCTAAATCATTTACTTTCATGCTTGCTGCGGGGGTACCTGGTCTTGAACTAAAAATAAACGAATAAGAATTAATAAAACCGATTTTTTTTACAAAATTAATTGTATCTTGATAATCCTGTTCTGTCTCGCCGGGATATCCAATAATAAAATCACTTGAAAATTTAATATTCTTATTAGTCATTTTTAATTTTTCAATAATCTCTATATAATATTTTATATTATGCCTTCTATTCATTAATTTTAAAATTCTATCTGATCCACTTTGAATGGGCAGGTGTAAAAATGGCATTAATTTTTCACAATCTTTATAACAATTAATTAAATCCTCAGACATATCTTTTGGATGAGAAGTTGTATATCTAATTCTTTTCAAATTTTGAATAGTATTTAATTCTTTTATTAGTGATGAAAGTTTATAATTTTTATTATTTTCTGAAAAACTATAAGCATTAACATTTTGACCAAGCAGAGTAATTTCTCTAGAACCTTTGCCAACTAAAATATGTGCTTCATCTATAATCTGGCTAAATGGTCTAGAATATTCGGGTCCCCTCGTATATGGAACTACACAAAAATTACAAAATTTATCACATCCTTCTTGAATTGTTAAATATGAAGAAATTTTATTTTCAGAAATTACAATTTTTTTTAGTTCGTCAAATTTTCTAATAACATCAAAATCTGTTTCGTTTACTTTGGTTTTTTTTCTTTGATAATTTAAAATTAGATCTGGAATTTTATGGTACGATTGTGGTCCAATCACCATATCAATATAAGGCTCTCGTTTTATCATTTCCTCTGATTCTGCTTGCGCCACACAACCAGAAACAATTACCAAAGGTTTTTCTGAATTTTTAAAACTTTTTTTAAGCCTTCCAATTTCATGATAAACTTTTTCTGTAGCTTTTTCTCGTATGTGACAAGTATTTAATAAAAAACAATCTGCTTCAGCTTTTGTATTGGTTTTATTAAATCCAATATTTGCTGTTAAATCATAAATACGATTTGAATCATATTCATTCATTTGACACCCGAATGTTTTGATAAATATTTTTTTAGACAATTTTTTTACTTTTTATTTTTTGTACCATACAATTCTAGTCTATGATCAACAAGTTTATAACCAAGTTTTTCAGCAACTTTATTTTGCAATTTTTCAATATCTTCATTTACAAATTCTATAATTTCACCTGTATTAACATCTATTAAATGATCATGATGTTCTTGAGTAGTTTGCTCATATCTAGCTTTTGTTCCCTTAAAATCATGTTTAGCAATAATTCCTGCTTCTTCGAACAACTTTACTGTTCTATACACAGTTGCGATACTGATTTTAGAATCCAATTTGCTAACTCTCTTATGTAACTCATCAACATCAGGGTGATCTTCTGATTCTGACATTACTTTAGCTATTAATTTTCTTTGATCAGTAAGTCTTAGGCCTTGTTTCAGACATTTGTCTTCAATTCTATTATCCATAAAATATTTTTATATTACTAGAAAAAATCATATTTTCAAAAAGACTTTAACTTAAATATAGCGGTTTAATCAAATCTTCATTTAATAAACCTTGTAAATGAAGAAATTCCAACTCCTTGTGATTCAATTCCACGATATTTAGATTTTTGAGTTTTAATATTTTTTTATTAAATTGATAGCTTATATTTTTTGGTATAACTTTAAATTCATTATTATAATTTTCTATTATTTCTTTCTCTGCAATTTCTTTTGGTTGCAAAATAACATTTAGTTTTTTGTCAAATTTTTGAATAAAATATTTTTCTCTAATTTTAATAAGACTATAAATAATATCTTTTTTATTATAAAATTTTGCACAAGACCATCTGAAGCTATCATAACCATACAATTTTATATTTCTTGATATGCTTATGCCTTTAGCAATTGCCAATGATGTCCTTAATCTTGAAAAACTTCCTGGTCCTTGATTGACAAAAATCTTTGATAAATCTTCGAATTTTAAATCATTTTCTGCTATAAAATCTAAAATGTATTTTACCATTAGATCATTAATAAATTTATCACTTTGCAAAACCTTACTAAATGTTTTATTTTCAACTTTTATAAACAATGAAGCAGTTTCAGTGCTACAATCAATGGACAAAAAATTCATAATATCTGTATTGATACTACTATTATTATCGACAAGTAAATCCTTTGGTGTAAATTTAAATGAATTTAATCCTGATAAAGGTGTAATAACTTTAATGTATCACCGTTTCAATGAAAATAAATATCCATCAACAAATATAAGAAACGAAATTTTTTTAGAACATTTAGATGAAATAAATAATTCAAAATTTGAATTTATTTCTTTTAATAAATTTAATGAAATTATTAAAAGTAAAATAGAAAAAAATTATTTACTTTTGACAATTGATGATGGTTTTGAATCTTTTTATTTAAATGCTTGGCCTGTGCTTAAAAAAAGAAAAATTCCTTTTATTCTTTTTATAAGTACTAGAGAAGTAGGCAAGAATGGTTACATGACATGGAAACAAATAAAAGAAATTGAGTCTAGTGGTTTAGCTACTATAGGAAATCATAGTCACACTCATGAATACTTAATTGATTGGGAAGAAAAAAAAATAAGAGATGATTTAGAAAAATCTATAAAAATTTTTGAAAAAGAATTAGATTATTCTCCTAAATTATTTTCATACCCTTTTGGAGAATATAGTACCGTCTTAAAAAAAATTGTAACTGATTTAAATTTTGAATTTGCTTTTGGACAACATTCAGGTGTTATAGACTCAAGTAAAGATTTTCTTGAATTACCAAGATTTCCAATAAATGAAAAATATGGTGAATTAAAAAGATTTAAATCCATAATTCAAACTTTGCCTTTTCCTTATGAAAAAATAACACCAGAAAACCGATATATTAAAGGAAATGAAAATCCCCCAAAAGTTAAAATTAAATTTTTCAAAGATTTAATCGATATCAAAAATATTAATTGTTATTCAAACGAAGGAAATATCTGGAGAAAATCAGATATTGAATTTACTAATGAAAGTGAATTAAAAATCTTGCTTAAAGAAAAATTTAAAAGTGAAAGAGGCAGAATTAACTGTTCTCTTTGGGCAGAAAAAAATAGATGGAGATGGCTAGGTATTCAATATGTGATAGCTGAATACTAATAATACATTTTATAATGCTATTCCCGTTTTTAATTTTGTAGGCAATAAATTTGCTTTATCAAAATCTTCTAATGAATTTATGGTAATTATATCTTCAAGTATTTCAACATATTTATCTCCGATTGAAGCATAATTTTTTAAGTATTTAGTTAATTTTAATCCAAGAATTTCTTCATTTCTCTGTCGTAATTGAGCTCTTGCTTCTCTAAATTCTTTATATGCGTTGTGAGTGTTTAAATTATTTTTATAAGCCCTAACTGAAGCTTTAAGAACTTGAAATTGTAAAATTTTGTGTGACTTGTTTGGATCTTTATTTTTTGGAGAAATACCCTTTTTGCTCCAAGTCCATTGCCCAAATAGTGCATTTCCTTCTAAAGCAAATCTAGACGTGCCCCATCCACTTTCATTTGCTGCCTGAGCTAAAGCTACAGATACAGGAATTATATCCATTCTCATTTTAAGTTTTGATAAATCCCCATCCTCTATTTTGTACTCTTTGAATCTTCTTCTAAGCCAAACTCTCTCACCTGCTGTATTAAAATTTTTCGCTAATACTTTAAAAAGTCTTTTTCTATCTTCAATAATTTTATTATTTTCAGAAAGTATTAGTGGTAAAATAATTTTAATAAATAATTCTCTTTTCTTTTTTGTATCACCTAAAGTTTTAAGGTCCTTTGGTAGTTTGGTAAGATATATTGGCTTAACTTTTTGTCCAGCTCTAACACCTTTAAGATCATAACCCAAATCATAAAAAAGATTCGCAGTAGTTTCTGCATTTAAACTAACTGTATTATCATATTCTTCTTCAACAACTTCAGATTTTTTTTCTATCTTTGTTCCAGATTTTTTTTTCTTTAATTTTTTAGATTTTGTAATTTCTTTAGATTTATATTCTTCCGCAACATAAGTAAATTTAACTTCGTTTACTACTTTTTTTATATATGGTCTTGTTAAAACTAGGCATCCTATAAAAAAAATAACAAATAAAGATAGATATGCATTTGTTATTGAATTTTGCTTTAATTCATGTTTTGCAATTGCCCTATCGCTTGAGCGATTAACTGGCAATTTTATATGATTTTTTATTAATAATAATTCTAACTGAGAGATTGTAAGTCTTTTAGAACTTCTGGCATAACTCTTTATCTCCACCACTCCATATAATTTTGCAAGGTGGAGTAACTGCTCTCGGTAAGACTTAAATAATTTTTCTATATTTTTTGACAATTTCTAAATCGCCTCCACGCTTTTTACTTCTGGTATGTAATGGCACAAAAGATTTTGAACTCCTTGTTTAAGAGTCATAATTGAACTTGGACACCCTGAACAACTTCCTTTAAGTTCAACAGTAACTACACCATCTTTAAAAGATTTAAATGTAATATCTCCCCCATCTTTCGCAACCGCAGGTCTAATTTTTGCATCTAGTACTTCATTAATTTTATTGATTATCTCATTTGATTTAGTAGGTGTTGATGTTTTATCATTTTTGTATGAATCTTTTTTTACAATTATATCATTTCCTTTTGCATAGTAATCATTAATTTCAGAAATAATTCCATACTTTAAATCTTTCCAATTTAAAATTTTTTCTTTTTTAACGGTAATAAAATCTTCACCAAAAAAAACCATTACTGTTCCCTCCAAAGATAATATTTTACTTGCTAAGGGAACTTTAATGTTTTTATCATTTTTTAAAAATTCTATCGGGCCTATTTCTGAAACTTTCTTTCCAGGTAAAAATTTTAGAGTATCAGGATTTGGTGTATGTTCTGTTTCAATCATAATAATTCTTTTTTATTATACAAAAATTCTCTTATCAAGTGAACTTTGTGAGACCAACTATATCATAAATTTCTTTAAGATTGTTGTTTGCTATCAAATCTGCACTTTTTGCACCTTTTTCTAAAATCTTATTAAGATAATTTTTATCTTTTAGCAATTTTTTAATTTCATTTCCAATTGGACAAATTTTTTCTATTATTGATTCGCTTAACTTGCTCTTGAAGGTTGAAAAATTCTTACCCCCAAATTCCTTTAAAACTTTAGCTACTTCAATTCGATTTATACTTGCATAAATTGATATGAGGTTAGCGGCTTCATATCTATTTTTTAGTCCATTTATTTCTGAAGGAATTGGATCACTATCAGTCTTTGCTTTTTTTATTTTTTGATCAATTAAATCTCTATCATCTTTCAAATTTATTCTACTTTGCTCAGAATCTTCTGATTTGCTCATTTTTTTTTTGCCGTCCCTTAAGCTCATCACTCTAGAAATTTCTTTTGAGATCAACGGTTCTACTATTGGAAAATAATCTCCACATCTAAAATCATTGTTAAACTTTTTTGCAATATCTCTTGTTAGTTCCAAATGTTGTTTTTGATCCTCACCTACAGGAACATGAGTAGCTTTATATATAAGTATATCAGCTGCCATTAAATTAGGATAAACCAATAGACCCACACTAGCATTTTCTTTATTTGCTCCTGCTTTTTCTTTAAATTGAGTCATTCGATTCATCCATCCAATTCTTGCAACACAATTAAATATCCACGCCAACTCACTGTGCGCCGCCACGCTGGCTTGATTAAATATAATATTTTTTTCAGGATTTAAACCTGATGCAATAAAACTAGCAACTGTTTCTAAAATATTTGATTTTAATTCTTTTGGATTTTGATGGTTGGTAATTGCATGTAAGTCAACTATACAATAAACACACTCAAATTTATTTTGCAAATCAACAAAATTTTTTATTGCACCTAGATAATTTCCTAAGTGCAAATTTCCTGTAGGCTGGACTCCTGAAAATACTCTTTTTTGATGCATATATAAAATTTTTTATTTTAATTTAATATCTTTAAATTTAAAAGCTC
>Ga0209445_1001202_pt1 | contig 14200 bp, 7 predicted proteins | sample MarorgKNORR_S2LV_4_FD_188223 | JGI IMG/M metagenome (GOLD analysis project Ga0209445, IMG submission 188223) | Marine microbial communities from the Southern Atlantic Ocean, analyzing organic carbon cycling - NADW_A/KNORR_S2/LV (SPAdes) (version 2) | ecosystem: Environmental > Aquatic > Marine >...
TAGGTTCTGGTATATAGCTGTCGATCGCGTCCATTAGATCCTGCACACACTCGGCGTCCGGACCTTCACCCCCAGCCGCCAAGGCCTTCAGTGCAGAACCCTGGACCACAGGTATGTCGTCACCAGGAAAATCGTATTCGCTTAGCAATTCCCGAACCTCTAGTTCCACTAGTTCCAGCAGCTCATCATCATCTACCATGTCGACCTTATTCATGAACACGACGATGTAAGGCACATTCACCTGCCGGGCCAACAAAATATGTTCCCGCGTCTGTGGCATGGGGCCATCGGCAGCACTCACCACCACAATCGCCCCATCCATCTGTGCTGCTCCCGTGATCATGTTCTTCACGTAGTCAGCGTGACCAGGACAATCTACGTGTGCATAGTGGCGGTTCTCCGTCTCATACTCCACGTGCGCAGTCGCGATCGTGATCCCTCGCTCCCGTTCCTCCGGAGCCTTATCGATCTCATCAAACGCAACCACATCTCCACCCCACTTCTTCGACTGCGACACCGTGATCGCTGCAGTTAACGTCGTCTTGCCGTGATCCACGTGACCAATCGTTCCTACGTTCACATGTGGCTTCGTACGTTCGAATGTTTGCTTAGCCATCACTCATCCCTCTGCTTCAGGTTATGCGTTATCAGTCTGTTAATGTGAGTTGCCATTAGCGGCCATAATCTCAGTCGCCTTTGACTGAGGCACTTCTTCATAATGTGCAAACTGCATAGTGAATACTGCCCGGCCCTGGCTTAGTGATCGAAGAGTGGTTGAGTAACCGAACATCTCGCCCAAAGGCACTGACGCTCCAATGACTCGTGCGCCGGCCCGCTCAGTCATGCCACCAACTTTCCCTCTGCGCGAAGATAAGTCCCCAATGATATCACCCAGATAGTCAGCTGGCGTCACGACTTCCACATCCATTACAGGCTCCAAAAGAACTGGGGTTGCCTTCTTAATCCCGTTCTTGAGTGCCAGGGATCCGGCGATCTTGAATGCCATCTCACTTGAGTCCACGTCGTGATAAGATCCATCAATAAGCTCGACCTTCACATCGATTATTGGGTAACCAGCTATCACGCCTGAATCAAGCGATTCGTGAATACCAGCCTTGACTGAACTGATGTACTCACGTGGGACGCTCCCACCAACCACCTTGTCCTCAAAAACAAAACCTGTTCCCGGCTTACCCGGTTCAATGTTGATCACCACGTGTCCATACTGTCCACGCCCGCCAGTCTGGCGCACAAACTTACCTTCAATTTTTTCTGCCCGGCTTCGAATTGTTTCTCGATAAGCTACCTGCGGCCTGCCCACATTCGCTTCGACATCAAATTCTCGCTTAAGGCGGTCTACGATGATCTCGAGGTGGAGTTCACCCATGCCTGAGATAATCGTCTGGTTGGTCTCCGGATCTGTATGGACTCGGAAGGTTGGGTCCTCCTCGGTAAGCTTCCCGAGACCGCCCCCCAGTTTGTCTTGATCAGCTTTCGTCTTGGGCTCAATCGCTACAGCGATTACTGGCTCCGGGAACTTCATCGCTTCCAAAATAATCTGGTCCGTCTCAAGGCAGAGCGTGTCTCCAGTTTTCACGGCCTTGAGACCAATTGCTGCGGCAATATCCCCAGCAAATACCTCTTCCCGCTCTTCTCGCTTGTTGGCGTGCATTTGAAGAATCCGGCCAACGCGTTCTCGTTTCCCTTTAGTAGCGTTATACACGTAGCTACCGGAAGGAAGCGAGCCTGAGTAAACGCGGAAAAAAGTTAACTTGCCTACATATGGGTCGGTGGCAATCTTGAAAGCCAAGGCCGCAAAAGGAGCGTCATCATTCGCTTCACGAGTCTCTATAGTCTCGTCATGCTGAGGCAGGTGCCCCTGAATTGCGGGGACGTCAACTGGTGATGGCAAATAGTCAATCACACCATCGAGAAGAGCCTGAACTCCCTTGTTCTTATAGGCGGATCCACAGAAGACAGGGAAAAGGGCCCCTTTGATGGTTGCCGCCCTGATAGCGTGCCGGAATTCATTATTCGTAAGCTCTTCTCCACTCAGATACTTCTCAATCAAGTCATCATCATGCTCAATCGCCGCCTCAAGTAACGCTTGGCGCAGCTCTTCGACCTTGTCCTTAAGGGCGTTTGGAATCTCACTCTCTGTGAACTCCGAGCCCATTTCATTTTCGTAAATGATGGATTTACGCTCTACGATATCTACTACCCCCGTGAACAGCTCTCCCTCGCCAAGGGGGTACTGCACAGGATAAGCATTCGCACCTAGTCGGTCCTTCATCATCTCTACAACATTCCCAAAGTCCGCACCGATTCTGTCCATCTTGTTTACCAAGGCAATCCTCGGCACGGTGTAGCGGTCTGCCTGCCTCCAAACAGTTTCAGACTGTGGCTCGACACCGCCCACAGCACAGAAAACAGCGACTGCACCATCTAGTACACGCAAGGAACGTTCAACTTCAGCTGTAAAGTCTACGTGGCCGGGGGTATCGATGATATTGATCCGGTAATCAGTATCTAGACGATGCCAATAGCAGGTAGTCGCGGCAGATGTGATCGTGATCCCACGCTCTTGTTCTTGCTCCATCCAGTCCATAGTCGCCGCACCATGATGTACTTCACCTACCCGGTGCACGCGTCCTGTATAGAACAGGATACGTTCGGTAGTCGTCGTCTTACCGGCATCAATGTGCGCCATAATGCCAATATTTCGAAGCTGCGGCAGTGGGGTGATCCTAGGCATCTATCTGCGTCCTTCTCTCCCAATCCTTTCTATCTCGAGTACTGAGTTCATCATCGCCTTTGGGCACAAAAAAAAGAGCACGGCATTTGCCGCTGTAACCCTCTGACGGGTTAACAGTCATCCGCGCTCCTGTGATCGGAGAGGGCCTCTCCCTTAATAGAGAGGCCATCGCGTCCCTAATTTTTCGTCTTTAAATCCTTACGGTGATCTCTACCAGCGGTAGTGGGCAAACGCCTTGTTCGCCTCTGCCATCCGGTGCGTGTCTTCTTTCTTTTTTATGGTGTTACCCTCGCTACGACTCGCGGCTAGGAACTCTCCTGCTAGGCGTTCAGCCATACTCTTTTCAGAACGAGCTCGTGCGAATCCTATAAGCCAGCGCGTAGCAAGCGCCGTGCGCCGTTCCGGTCGAACTTCAATCGGAACCTGGTACGTCGCCCCACCCACCCTACGGCTTTTCACTTCAAGAGCGGGCTTAGCATTGCTCAACGCCTTCTCAAAAGCCTCCAAGCCCGACTCGCCTGAACGCTTTTCAACAATCTCAATCGCATCATAGAAAATTCTCTCCGCCACTGATTTCTTGCCATCAAACATCAAGTTGTTGATGAACTTGGTGACGGCGGGAGACTGAAACCGAGCGTCGGGAGGCGTCTCCCTTTTTTCAGCTTGTGAACGGCGACTCATTCGAAATCAGCCTTACCTTGGCCGTTTAGCGCCGTACTTGGAACGACCTTGCCTTCGGTCACTTACTCCGGATGCGTCTAGCGTGCCACGTATGATATGATACCGCACACCCGGAAGATCCTTCACACGACCACCTCGGATGAGAACGATCGAGTGCTCCTGGAGATTGTGACCTTCCCCACCGATATACGCGGTCACTTCAAAGCCATTAGTAAGGCGCACTCTAGCCACTTTCCGCAATGCGGAATTCGGCTTCTTGGGAGTCGTAGTATATACACGTATGCACACCCCCCGCTTCTGCGGGTTCCGTTGCAGGGCTGGAGCTTTGTTCTTTTTTTGAACTGCCTTCCGGCCTTTCCTAACTAGCTGATTGATCGTCGGCATTAGGTGGTAGTCCACAACCTCATGATCTTGAAAAAAAACGCGCCTCTCGGCGCATCGAAGGGTGACTCACTTTTATTGAGAGTACCCGTTCAAACTATAGCAGAAAAAAATAGAAAAGGGCTAAGATGGTGTCAACGGCGAATTCCGCTTCATTGAGCGGTGTTTCAAGGGTCATAGCAAAATACATTAGTCAATTTTCGAAGGAAGAACTGTGCCCAAATTTACGCTCCACTACCCCTTGAAGGTCTTGGGTTCTATCGAAAAAGAAAGACGGGGCCTCCCTGACTGCCTAGGGAGCCCCCGTCTTACCTCATTATCTGGAGCAAACCCCCCATATTAAACACAGAGCTTTCCAGACAAGTTCACGAGGCACCTATTTTCCGGTGGTCAGTCCCGACACCAATTCTCCGGCCTCCGTGAGGGGGACGATCTCTTCGTCATAATAGGACTGCTCAACCATGAACTCCACCGATTGATAGCGATGGGCACCAGTACCTGCGGGTATTAGGTGTCCAATTATGATATTCTCTTTTAAGCCCTTGAGTGCATCATTAGCTCCCCGCACCGCAGCATCAGTAAGTACCCGTGTTGTCTCCTGGAATGACGCCGCAGAAATGAACGATTCAGTCGTGAGGCTTGCTTTCGTGATTCCTAACAGTAGTGGCTCAGAGCGCGCTGGCTTCGAACCCTCTTGAATTGCGTTCTCGTTCACAGACCGGAACGTTCGGCGGTCGACGTTCTCTCCCTCAAGAAGATCCGTGTCACCTGAGTTCGTTACACGCACCTTTTGGAGCATCTGTCTAACAATCACACCGATATGTTTGTCGTTGATCTTTACACCCTGCAACCGATAGACCTCTTGGATCTCATTTAGCAGGTATTCTTGAACTGCCCTGGGCCCTTTGATGGCGAGGATATCATGTGGGTTGATCGGGCCCTCACTCAGCCGGTCACCTGCCCGGACACGGTCCTCCTCATGCACTCGCATGTGCTTGCCCACAGGAACAGGGTAGGTCCGATGATCGCCCATCTCTGGGGTTACGTGAACCTCACGCTTTCCTCTCTTGATCCCTCCGAAAGACACTACACCATCGATCTCCGTGATAACAGCGGGATCCTTCGGTCTACGTGCCTCAAAGAGTTCGGCCACCCGCGGTAGGCCGCCAGTAATATCGCGGGTTTTATACACCTCACGGCTAATCTTGGCAATGATGTCACCGGGATTTATCTCGTCGCCGTGGCGTACTGTGAGCTGCGCCCCAACCGGCACAATAAACTCTCTTTGTTTCTCATCTTTTTTCGTCTTCTTCTGGATTTGGATCGTTGGGTGGAGCTTTTTCTCGCGATCCTCAATGATGGTCATCTGTCGGCGACCGGTGGATTCATCAAGCTCTTCACGCATCGTTTGTTCATCAACGATGTCAATGAACTTCACCACACCCTTCACATCCGCAACAATCGGCTCTGAGTAGGGGTCCCAGCTGAACAATAAATCACCAGATTTGATCGCCTGACCTTCCTTGACCGTCAGGGTCGCTCCATATGGAACCGACAGACGGCTCCGAATACCACCTTCGCTGGTCTTAAGGAGAATCTGACCCTCACGTGAAGTGATGATTTGATCTTTATCAGGTGTCTTCACAGTCGTAACGCGCTCAAGCTCCACAACTCCATCTATTTTCGATTTACGCTGTGTCTGCGCAGCAATGCGGGCAGCTGTTCCGCCAATATGGAAGGTGCGCAGTGTCAGTTGGGTACCAGGCTCTCCGATCGACTGTGCAGCAAGGATACCCACAGCCTCCCCAATATCTACCGGCTTCATTGTCGCAAGATTTCTTCCATAGCACATCTGGCAGATTCCCCGCTTCGACTCACACGTTAGAACTGATCGAATGCGGATCATCTGCAAGCCTGCATCTTCAACCAAATTCGCCGTATCCTCATCGATCAACACACCAGCTTTCACAAGCAACTCGCCATCGATCGGGTCGTAGACGTCCTCAAGAGCTGCGTTACCGACGATACGGTCAGCCAACGGTTCTATGATATCCTCGCCTTCCTTCAGCGCGGTCATCTCAAGTCCGAGGATTGTGCCACAGTCTTCCACTGCAACCGTTACATCTTGTGCAACATCGACCAGACGTCTTGTCAGATAACCTGCATCAGCAGTTTTCAGGGCGGTATCCGCCAGACCTTTCCGGGCTCCGTGGGTAGAGATGAAATATTCAACTACAGAGAGGCCTTCACGGAAATTCGCCTTGATTGGGCTTTCAATGATCTCACCAATTCCACCCGTCAACTTCTTTTGTGGCTTTGCCATGAGACCCCGCATCCCCGCAAGCTGGCGCATCTGGTCCCTATTACCACGAGCACCCGACGTCATCATCATGTAGACTGGATTGAAACCATTCTTGGATCGTTCTAAATGCTGGACCATCGCGTCCGCAACATCGTTGTTGGCGTGCGTCCATACATCAATAACCTTGTTGTAGCGCTCACCATTTGAGATGAACCCATCCCCATAAGCTTTCTGGAACCGCGCAACCTCCTCCTCTGCTCCCTTCAGAATCGCTGCCTTCTCATGCGGCACTTCAAGGTCCGAGATTCCAACGCTGATCCCGCCCATCGTCGCATAGCCAAATCCGAAATTCTTTAAGTCATCAAGAAATTCAGTTGTCTTTCCAAGACCCGTGTTCTCAAAGCAGTCAAACACAAGGTCCCCAAGTTCTTTCTTGCCAAACGTTTTATTCAAGAAACCTAGTTCGTCAGGCACGATTGAATTGAAAAGGACCCGCCCTACTGCAGTTCTAACCCAGTGACCATTCTCCTCACCGTGCTGCTCACCAATCCAATACCAAACGAGTGACTCAAATACGAGGTACTCCTGAGCGACGGCCATCTCGACCTCTCCATAAGTAGAGAATCGAGGTGCATCCTTATAGAGCTCATCGAGTTCTGCGTCCGCTTCACTGCGTCGATCTTTTGGTACCGTGGGATCTTCCACCAACCGTTCAAGATCCGTGATACGGATTCCGGGATTGGTGAGATAGTAGCACCCTATCACCATATCCTGTGTCGGCGCGGCTACGGGACGTCCATTAGATGGTAGAAGGATATTGTTTGAGGCCAGCATAAGGACTCTGGACTCAAGCTGTGCCTCAAACGAGAGTGGCACATGGACCGCCATCTGATCACCGTCAAAGTCGGCGTTGAATGCCGCACACACGAGAGGATGAATCCGGATTGCCTTACCCTCGACAAGGACCGGTTCGAAAGCTTGGATGCCCAGCCGATGCAGAGTCGGAGCCCGATTTAGTAGAACTGGATGGTCCTTGATTATATCCTCAAGAACCTCATAGACCTTTGGATCGTTCTGCTCAACAATCTTCTTTGCACGCTTGACCGTCTCCGCCTCACCACGCTTCTCAAGCTCATGTATGATGAATGGCTTAAACAACTCAACCGCCATCGCTTTCGGAAGCCCACATTGGTGGAGTTTGAGCTCAGGTCCAACTACGATGACTGAGCGGCCCGAGTAGTCCACACGCTTACCCAGTAAGTTTTGCCGAAAACGTCCCTGCTTGCCCTTCAACATGTCACTGAGTGACTTGAGCGGCCGCTTGCCACGACCCCGTATGGCCTTCGAGCGCCGACCATTATCAAACAGAGCGTCCACAGCCTCTTGGAGCATCCGCTTCTCATTGCGGAGGATGACCTCTGGAGCCTTCATATCGATCAGCTTTTTGAGCCGATTATTACGGTTGATAACCCTCCGGTAGAGGTCGTTGAGATCCGAAGTTGCAAACCTCCCGCCATCGAGTGGAACCAGCGGCCGCAGGTCAGGGGGGATAACTGGAATCACGTCAAGAATCATCCACTCCGGGCGATTCCGACTTTCAGGCGTGTTACCAGAGTTACGAAGAGCATCAACGACTTTGAGTCTCTTTAATTTCTTCTTCTTCCGGTGCTGCGAAGTCTCTGTCGCGATTTCATGTCGGAGCCATTCAGCAAGCCGGTCAAGGCCCCTGCCATCCGCATTTCGATCCTTGATCTTCTTATCGGGTGTATCAAGTAACCCCAGTAGTGTCCGTGCAGCTTCCGCACCGATTTCTGCTTTGAACTGCTCGTCCGCTTCATCGCGTGCCTTAACACGCAAGTCATAATATTCGTCTTCATCGAGGAGCTGTTGAAACTCCACAGCTACTCCATCAATGTCCTGCTTACCCGGGTGAGTAACGACATACGATGCGTAGTAGATCACCTTCTCAAGGTCACGTAATGACATGCCAAGTAGATAACCAAGTTGGCTTGGCAGGGTCTTGAAGAACCATATATGGGCCACTGGGACCGCAAGTTCGATATGACCCATACGTTCTCGGCGCACCTTCGACAACGTCACCTCGACACCGCAACGGTCGCAGACATGCCCGCGAAACCGAATCCTCTTAAACTTGCCGCAGTGACACTCCCAATCTTTCACAGGTCCAAAAATGCGCTCACAGAATAGGCCGTCCCGCTCAGGCTTAAATGAGCGATAGTTGATCGTTTCCGGCTTCACTACCTCGCCGAAAGACCAATTCCGTATCTCATCCGGGGAAGCAAGCCGTATTCGTATGTACTCGAAGTCCGAAGTTTCCTGATCCCTAGTCCTAGGAAAATCAATCATTTATTTCTCCTGACCCAAGGTGACGCTCAGACCAAGGGCTTGTAGTTCCTTTACGAGCACGTTAAACGACTCCGGTATACCAGGCTTCGGAAGGTTATCACCCTTGACGATCGCTTCATAAACCTTTGAGCGGCCTTGTACATCATCTGACTTGACGGTGAGAATTTCTTGAAGCGTGTGCGCGGCCCCGTATGCCTCAAGCGCCCAGACCTCCATTTCACCAAAGCGCTGACCACCAAACTGAGCCTTACCAGCCAGGGGCTGCTGAGTGACTAAAGAGTATGGCCCAATGGAGCGTGCGTGGATCTTGTCATCTACGAGATGGCTCAACTTGAGCATATAGATCGCGCCAACTGTGATCGGATGATCAAAGCGGCGACCACTACGTCCATCCCTGAGCCAAATCTTTCCATTGGGTAAGATTTCGCAGTGCTCCATCAACTCATTGACTGCTTCATCAAGGCCGGATCGGATCACAGAGCGACCCTTTAGTTTGTGGATAGCTGGGAAGAGGCTTGTGAATTTCTCTCCCTTACGAGCAGCGAGTTCACCTCCGGCTTCCACAAGAAATGCTCCCAGTCGGTCAAAAAATTTCTTGTGCTTTTTACTGGTATCCAGTGACAGATAGGCATCTAATGGCTGTCCAATTCCATGTGTCTCACCATCAGGGCCGGAACCATTTCCATTTCCTTGACCAGCCATGACAACTGGCAGTTGCCCTGTCGCCGCTACAAGTGTTTCGATGTCCCCTAACCCCACCGGAGGAGAAGCCTTTAGGTCGTAAGCATCATGAACCCACTTAAGGCCGGCCAATTTGAGTAATCCTCCGACCTCGTTCTCGGTCGCACCTTGGAATACAGGGGTCTTAGCTTCAAAACCCAGAACCCTCCCTGCCCATCCCAAGTGGGTCTCTAGTACCTGGCCAACATTCATTCGAGATGGCACACCTAGTGGGTTCAGCACAATCTCAACCGGTGTCCCATCTGGGAGAAACGGCATATCCTCTTCAGGTGCGATCCTCGCAATGATCCCCTTATTCCCATGCCGTCCAGCCATCTTGTCGCCCACTGAGATTTTTCGCTTCTCAGCTACATAGACCTTAACGAGCTGGACTACACCGGGCGGGAGTTCGTCCGGCTGAAAGACTTTATCAATTTGGTCCTCCGTGCTCTCCTTTATGCGTCCAATCCGCCTTTGGGCCTCATCCACTACGCTACGAAGACGTTCACTCGCAGACTTATTCTGTAGCTTGAATGTCTCAAGATCGACCTGTTTGAAATTGATCTGTTCAATCTTGTCCTTCGTGAACTTCGCGCCCTCTTCCATAAACAGCTCGACGGTACCCTTCTTCAGCATTAAGCTGACCGTTTGGCGAATCAGGATCTCGCGAAGTTCCTCATCACGAGCGTCTTGGATACGCTTGATCTCGTATCGTTCGAGACCCCTAAGATCTCCAATCTTCACCCCGTGCTCTTTTTCAAGCAGTGGATCATCGATCCGGCGGGAGAAAATTTTCACATCGATGATCGTTCCAGTCATGCCCGGAGGAACCCTGAGAGATGAGTCTTTAACGTCCTTGGCTTTCTCACCAAAGATCGCTGTCAGCAGCTTCTCTTCCGGTGAAAGTTCGGTCTCTCCTTTTGGGGTGATCTTCCCAGCAAGAATATCACCTGATGCAACCTTCGCTCCTTCACGGATGATTCCTCGTTCATCGAGGTCTGCCAGGTTTTCCTCTGCGACGTTCGGGATTTCGCGCGTTATCTCCTCCATACCTCGCTTTGTATCCCTGACGTGCAGTTCAAGCTCTTGGATATGGATTGACGTGAAAATGTCATCTTTGACTAATTTCTCACTGATCACGATCGCGTCTTCAAAGTTCGATCCGTACCAAGGCATGAATGCGACCAGAATGTTTCGGCCAAGTGCCAGTTCACCAGAGTCGGTACTCGGTCCATCAGCGATGATATCCCCGGGTTTGACCTCTTCGCCGACCTTCACGAGGGGACGCTGATTGATCGCTGTATCCTGGTTCGTACGCCAAAACTTCTTGAGTGGATACCGGTCAAATTGAGTAAGCTTCGCAAGAGGCTGTCCGGCACTTCCTGGTTTTATGGTTCCTGTGTCAATCACTGTCTCGTCTGCCGTGACCTCTACTACTTTTCCAGCACGGCGAGCAGTAACCACTGCACCCGAATCAGATGCGACCTTCCCCTCCATCCCCGTTCCGACAAGTGGAGCATCCGTATACAAAAGTGGGACGGCTTGGCGCTGCATGTTCGAGCCCATCAGTGCCCGGTTAGCATCGTCATGTTCCAAGAAAGGGATTAGTGCTGCCGCGACAGACACAAGTTGGACTGGTGCAACATCCATGTAGTCGATATCGGCCGGGCGAAGTAGCGGGAAATCTCCTCGCTCTCGGCAAAGTACGAACTCATTTTCGAAGTTACCTTTCGGTCCTAAGGGTGCATTGGCCTGCGCAATGCGCTTCTCTTCTTCCTCATTCGCTGACAACCATTCTATCGTTTTTGTGACCTTACCATTCTTTACACGCCTGTAGGGTGTCTCCACGAAGCCAAGGTCGTTGATCCGAGAATAGGTCGTAAGAGAAGTGATCAAACCGATATTGGGACCTTCGGGCGTCTCGATCGGACACATCCGGCCATAGTGGGAGTAGTGGACATCACGCACTTCAAAGCCAGCACGTTCTCTGGTTAGTCCACCCGGGCCGAGGGCCGAGAGACGACGCTTGTGGGTCATCTCCGCAAGAGGATTGGTCTGATCCATAAACTGGCTCAACTGACTGGAGCCAAAGAAAGCTTGGATCACAGCAGAGACCGTGCGTGCGTTCACCAGTTCATCAATAGTGATCTTTGATGGATCAGTGTTGATCGACATCCGCTCCTTGACGAGTCTCGCCATCCGGCTAAGGCCGACACTGAACTGGTTCGCGATGAGCTCGCCGACCGTACGAACACGGCGGTTACCGAGGTGATCAATATCGTCTGTGTACCCTCGGCCTTCGTTTAGCTCGATCAGATGTCCGATAATGGACACGAAATCTTCGTTGGTTAGGATGGTTTGCGTCTTGGGCAATTCAACACCAAGACGTTGATTCATCTTATAGCGCCCTACGCGCCCAAGGTCATAGCGTTTAGGACTGAAGAAGACCTGTTCCAGAGCAGTACGAGCTGTCGCGACATTGGGCGCGTCACCGGGGCGTAAAAGCGAGTAGATCGCATATAGCGCCTCTTCTTCAGATTCCGTCGGATCCTTCCTAATTGTGTTCTTGATCATGGGGCTATCGCCCCGGGGGGTCTGCCGATCTGTCGTGTAGATCTTAAGCTTCTTTACCTTAAGCCGCTCGAGAATCTCAATGACTTCCTCGCCTATTTCCTCACCGTTCTGAATGACTATCTCACCTTCTGAGAGGATCTCTCCAGTTTCTGAATCGACGGCTTCCAAGTCGACGAAATCCTCAGCTACTACTTTACCTAGCAATTCATCAGTCGTGATCGCCCGCTTTCCAGTGAGACTAAACTCAGTCACGTCATAGAAGAGTCGGAAGATCTCAGCGTCGGAGCTGTATCCTAGCGCCCTGAGAAGGGCAGTTGCCGGAAACTTTTTCTTCTTATCGATGTGCACATAGCAGATATCGTTTATGTCGAGTGTAAATTCGACCCAAGACCCACGGAACGGGATGATTCGTCCACTATAAAGCTTGGTACCATTGGGATGAATGTTCTCTTCGAACACGACCCCAGGAGACCGATGTAATTGACTCACGACCACCCGCTCTGCGCCATTAATAATGAAGGTCCCAAGATCCGTAAGGAGCGGGAGGTCTCCGAGGTATACTTCCTTCTCAATAATATCTGTGGGACGACGGTCCTCTGGGGGAGGAGCCTTTCTTCTCTTCCTCTTTTTAGCCGCGCTTTCTTCTTCGTCAGGCATCTCCCAAACGATGAGACGCAGCATCGCCTTGAGTGGGGCGGCATAGGTCATATCCCGCTCGATGCATTCTTCAACCGAATACTTCGGCTCTGCTAACGACGCGCTAATAAACTCAAGCGTGAAGTTGTGGTTGATATCCGAGATCGGAAAAATTTCTCCGAAGACGCGCTCCAGACCGAAATCCCATTGACCACCATCGTCCGTCCCAGAACCGATCAGCTTCCCAAATGAGTGAAGTTGAACATCCAACAAGTTCGGCATCGGCATGACTGACTCAAGCTTAGCAAAATTGAGGATCGGTCGATTATCCTTGCGCAGTTCCAAGGTTTGTCCCCCTTCTTACCTAGCCACCTGCAACGGCGACCAGTATGTATTGTGTTGATCAGGCGAGCACATCAATTCTTGGCCCGTGGGAGCCCCCAACAGAGATGGGTGACCCCTCGGGCAAGAACCAATGCTAGCCCAAAAGTGTCGAGCGGTAGCGATCAAGGGTCGGTTGTCGTCCAAAAGCACTACTTAAGCGCTACGGCCGCCCCGACCTCCTCCAGCTTAGCTTTCATTTCTGCAGCTTCCTCCTTCGTGGCACCTTCCTTCACAGGGCCCGGAGCACTGTCTACTACATCTTTAGCTTCCTTGAGACCGAGCCCGGTGAGCGCGCGCACAACCTTGATAACTTGGATTTTCTTGTCACCGATGCCCTCGAGGATAACATCAAATTCGTGTTGCTCTTCAACGGCTCCAGCATCTTCACCTGTTGCTGCCCCTCCGGGCATCGCCATCGGAGCTGCAAGAGCTGTGACGTTGAACTTGTCCTTAAAGGCATCAACGAACTCAGAAAGCTCGAGAACGGTCATGCTGCCAATGGTTTCGAGCAGCTCTTCATGATTCGTCGCCATCTTCCCTTATTCCTCCTAATGCACTCCGGCTAAATCGCCGGCGTTTGGGTTTGACTCTACCTGTATTAGAAATACATCTGTATCTGACCAGCTATATCCTCTCCTCAAGAAGAGGGGCTGATAGTTAGTCATCCTAATCTTCAACAGCTTCTTCCTCAGCTGGCTCTTCAGCAGCCTCTTCCTCAGCTGGCTCTTCAGCAGCTTCTTCCTCAGCTGGCTCTTCAGCAGCTTCTTCCTCAGCTGGCTCCTCGGCAGCCTCTTCCTCAGCTGGCTCCTCAGCAGCTTCTTCCTCAGCTGGCTCTTCAGCAGCTTCTTCCTCAGCTGGCTCTTCGGCTTCCATCACTCCCGCTAGCTCGTCTCCGTGCTCAGTCACGGTGAGAATAACCCCACATCCCTCACACCGGATCAGAGCCTTTCCATGTCTAACTTCATTCTGAAGCTGAGGAGGAACGATCCCAAAACAATGACTACAGGCTCCATCTTCGGTCAGAGCCGCAACTGCGGTAACCCTTCCACCTCGCCTGATGCCTTCATATAACCTGAGCTCCACTGCATCCATTGCATCAACGAAGTTCTCCCTGTCCTGCTCCATTGCATCAAGTTCTTTCTCAGCCGTGTCACGTCCAGATCTCAATTCCTCTAATCGCGGACCAACGAACGCCCGGGCCTCAGTTATCGCCTCATCTAATTCCTCTAGACGACCCTCCATTCTCCGGATCTGATCAAGTATCGATAGGGCCTCCTGCTCATCATTCTGCAACGCCCGTTTCACCATCTCGAGCTCTGCACTGACCGCTGCTTCTTCTCGGAGATTTCTTACTGACCCCGATCGTTCATCTAATTTTTTCTGGCGTTCGCGTTTCTCCG
>Ga0209445_1001203_pt1 | contig 14173 bp, 16 predicted proteins | sample MarorgKNORR_S2LV_4_FD_188223 | JGI IMG/M metagenome (GOLD analysis project Ga0209445, IMG submission 188223) | Marine microbial communities from the Southern Atlantic Ocean, analyzing organic carbon cycling - NADW_A/KNORR_S2/LV (SPAdes) (version 2) | ecosystem: Environmental > Aquatic > Marine >...
TGACGAGGTGGTTTGAAACGAGCATTGGTTGTTTTATTTGACTTATATTCTCCAAAATTCTTTTTTATCACATTATCAGGAGGTTGAGTTGCAAAGTAGAGTTTGATGTATGGATTAATCAGAGCCACATGTTGAGTCAAAGCACCGTCAATAGGAAAAAAAAGTTTATCGTTTCTAGCTTCTAAGTTTAAACTCAAGAATACAGTGAAAATGACTAGACTAAAAATATAATTTTTCATTTAAATTCCTCCATTTTTTAAGACACAATAAAATTATAATCAAAAGTTCATGATTTTTCTCATTTGAATAGCTTACTCCATTTTCTGAATTACCTAAATTGTCCAGAATATAAATATTACTTGTAAAGGTTGTTTGTTAAGATAATTGAGAGAATAAATATAGGTAAATTTTACTTTAAACTCAGTTTTTAATAAAAAATGGATATTTCTTTTGCTATTTCAGAATGGTCAGGTTGGAAGTCTCAAACCCTCAACAATATAGCCAAAGAGAAGACCTTTTTATCTATAGGTAAAGATCCAGACGTTTCTTCCATTCCCCCACTTTTACGCAGGAGATTGAATTTGTTGGGAAGGGCATGTGCTAATGAGATTCTTCAACACATAAAAAAAGATGAAAACATTCCAGTTGTTTACTGTTCTCAGCATGGAGATATAGAGCGTACTTTCGGTATTCTCTCAAAAGCAGCCAAAGGGGAACCTACTTCTCCTATGAACTTTAGCTTATCTGTACACAATGCAATTTTAGGAGTTCTTTCAATCCATTTAGGTCTTACCGCTAATATAAGTAGTATTTCTTCTGAACAACATGGCTTAGTCCCCGTGTTGTTAGAAGGAAAAGGGATTTTAATGTCTGGTTCAGAAAAAGTACTTTGTGTTCTTTGCGATGTAAGTTTGCCGGAAATTTATCTCGACGATGAAAGTTTGCCAAGAAATTCTTATGCAATTAGTTTTATTATGACAAAATCAGAAGGAACTAGCCTTAAACTAATTCAAACAGAAGAAGAAGTAAATATGAAAAAAACTGAAGAATTACCAACTGCTTTAATAAAATTTTTGTCATCAGATAAGAAAGAAATCTATTTGAATCACAATGGTTTAAAGTGGGAGTTATTAAAGGGATAAGCTCAGTGTTAGAGAAAGTGAACTACTGTTGGCGTTTATTTGCTACTGCCAGTGTTTATGCTGTTTTTGGTGTTGGTTGTGTCTTCTTACCTTTATTAGCTTTCCCCCCCCTTTATTTGTTTAGTAGAGATCAGTATACCCGTCAAAAAAAAACTCGCCTTTTAGTACATTGGACTTTCAGAGGGTATGTACATTTGCTTAAGTTAGTAAGAATACTGGATTGGGAAGTCCAGGGAATGGAGAGGTTAAAAAGACCTGGAATACTAGTTGTTTCTAATCATCCAACGTTATTAGATGTAGTTTTTTTAATTGCTTTCATGCCTAACGCAGATTGTATTATAAAGAGCGATATACAGAAAAATCTAATAATGAGTAGAATTGTTTTACTTTTAGGTTATATCAAGAATGATAGAGGAGCGTTGTTAATTGAAGATGCAAAGAAATCTTTGAATTATGGAAATAGTTTAATTATCTTTGCCGAAGGAACTCGTACCAAACCAGATGAGGAAGTATTTTTCCTAAGAGGAGCGGCCAATATCATTATACGCACTAAGAACGCAACCACCCCTGTGATAATAAACTGCTTTCCTAACCCCTTAAGCAAGGAAAATAAATGGTATGATATCCCCAACAGAAGACCAAAACTTACTGTCAGAGTTCTTGAAGAGATGGAGTTGAATAGATTCTTGGTGTTGCCTCCCAGTATTGGAGCCCGGCAATTAACGAACCATATGGAAGATTTTTTTCGAAAAGAGATTGCATTAAATGAGTATTGAGATACTGGAACAAGAATTAAAGGAGCTAATAATAGAAACTCTTGAATTAGAGGATATAAGCCCAGATGATATAGACAGTTCTGAACCGCTATTTAATGAAGGGCTTTCGTTGGATTCAATTGACGCACTTGAACTTGGAGTGGCTTTGCAAAGACGCTATTTAGTTGAATTAGATGCCGAGGTAGAGGAAAACCAAGAACATTTTGCTAACGTGAAGAGTTTAGCAAAATTTGTTGAAGAACATAAGAATTACAAGAAGTAAATTATGTATACAAGAGCAGAAGTTTCAAAAAAAATAACCTCCACCTTATCAGACCTTTTTGAAGTTGATCCTGAAGCAATCTCTGAGAGTGCTCTTCTGTATGAAGATCTGGACATAGATAGCATTGATGCAGTTGATTTGATAATTGAACTTAAATCTTTTACAGGGTTAGTTATCGATCCCGATAATTTTAAATCAGTAAAAACTATTGAAGACGTAATCAATATAGTATGTAAGCTTCTAGAGAATGACATTAATTCTAAGAGTAAGCTCTAGTTTAATTATCCTACTTTATCCTTTTTTAATTTATTTTGGATTAAGAGACTTTCAACCTAGGGTACTCTCTTGTCTGCTATTGGCATTTGTTGCACTACGTCTGGTAAATTGGAAAGTAAGCAAAAATGAGGACTATCAGAAGACAGTTAACCTGTATTGGATTACAGCCGCGTTAATTGCGATTCTATTAACCGTTGCAACTGGTTCTAAAATAGGATTGTATTTATATCCGCTTTTGGTCAATCTTGCTTTTTTTATTTTCTTTTTTATAAGTATTTTGAATCCTCCAACCATTATTGAGCAAATAGCCCGAGGGTTTAGCACTGAGTTCCAAGACCATGCTGTGATTTATACCAGAAATGTTACTAAAGGATGGTGTTTGTTCTTTATTTTTAACGGGTCTATGTCTTTAGTCAGTATTTTTCTCTCTGAAGAATGGTGGTTGTTATATAACGGCTTTATATCCTATATTTTAATTGCATGCATGTTTGGAGTGGAATATCTCTTCCGAATTAAGTTTATGAAGCAAAGAAATGGTTAAGTCATTACCCTTAGACATCCTTACGGAGAAATTCTCAAATAATCATATCGTTGCTTATTCCTTGGAAGGCCAGCCTATTTATTGGACGGAAATGCAAGAACGACTTGATTACTGGAAAGCTAAACTACATGGAGTATCTCAAATTAAAGTAGCAGTTTATCACAATGATGCCATTGATTTTTTGTGCATACTTTCCATCCTATGGAGCTTAAAAAAAATTCCAGTCATACCTGAAAATACACTAAAAACAACTTTAAAAGTTGTAGAAGAAGAGACAGATTATTTTATTGGAGAGTTTCCTAAATTTAAGATTTCACATAAAACTGATGTAACTAAGAAATTATTTTCTTCAAACAAGGAAACAAATGATTTAGCTTTGATAATCTTTACGTCTGGTTCGTCTGGTAAACCTAAGGCAGTTTATAAAACCTTCAAACAATTAAATTCTGAATTAAAAATACTTGAAAATCACTGGGGAAGGCTATCAAAAGATACTTTGACTTTAGGTACAGTGTCTCATCATCATATGTTTGGTTTGCAATTTCGTTTATTTTGGCCTTTTGTTTCTAAAACCCCTTTTGTTAATCAGGACTTAGTTTATTTAGAGCAGCTTCAAAAGTTATCAAAATTTAAAATTAATCTAATTTCCAGTCCTGCACACCTTGAAAATTTGCCTGAGACAATGAAATGGAATGAAATAGCAAATTCGATGAAAACAATTTTTTCTGCGGGGGCACCTTTATCTAAGAAGGCTTCTCTCAAGGTTTATGAAAAAATAGGAGTGCCTGTCACGGAAGTCTATGGAAGTACCGAAACAGGTGCTGTTTCACAGAGAGAACAAATAAAAGACCCTTTATGGAATCCTTTAAAAGGAATATCCATAAAAAAAATAGATAAAAAACTCGCTATAAGCTCTCCTTCAGCTAAAGACAAAGGGTGGTATATATCTGAAGATCTTTGCGAAATACATGCAAATGGAAGTTTTTCTTTAAAAGGTAGAGTGGACAATATCATTAAGGTTGGAGGGAAACGGATTTCTAAAACAGCCATAGAGGAAATTCTAAACAAGCATTCGTTGACAGAGAAAGCCTATGTGGTGTTTCTTAAAAAAAGGAAAAATAGAGTTGGGGCAGTTGTTCAATTAACCAGAGAAGGAAATGAAGAGCTTATTGATAAGGGAAAAGTTGTTCTTCAAAAGAAACTATCTAAAGGCTTAAAAGAAGTAATTGAGAAAGTAGCCTGGCCAAGATATTGGCGCTTTGTTTATGAAATGCCTATCAATCAACAAGGAAAAATTACATTCTCGACACTTCAAGAACTGTTCGATGAAGAAAGTAAATTAAAGTTTCCAGATTTTTTGTCTCAAGAGTTTGACGAGAACACGCAGGAGTATGTTATAGAATTCATCCTGCCACAGAATTTATTTTATTTTAAAGGACATTTTCAAGGAAGACCGGTTTTGCCTGGGTTTGTTCAAATTAGTTGGGCGATTCATTATGCTCAAGAGTTATTTGGAGAACTCGGTACTTTTGTAAGGCTTGAAGCAATAAAATTCCAACAAGTAATCCAGCCTAGAGAAAAGATTAAGCTAAAGCTTAGATGGGAGGAAGAGAAACACAGGCTGTTTTTTGACTACAGCAATAAAAATAATACAAATTCGATGGGTAGAGTAGTATTTAAGGAAGAAACTTAAACATGAATTTTCAACCTAAGTTATGTTTTATTATTCCCGTATATGACCACTCGAAGAACCTTTCTACCTTTATAAAGGAACTAACTAAAAAAAATTTTCCTATCATTTTAGTGGATGATGGAAGCCATAGCGCTTGTAAAAAAATTATGATGCGACTTGATCAAGAAATTGAAGGCGTAACCCTTAAATCACATGTTCTTAATTTAGGCAAAGGAGCGGCTATAAAAACAGGTCTGAAAGAAGCTAAGAAGTCTGGTTTTTCGCATGCTATACAAATAGATGCTGATGGTCAGCACAATATTGAAGATATATCGCTTTTTGTACTTGAGATGAATAAACAGCCCAATGCACTTGTATCCGGATTTCCTAGTTTTGACAAGACTGTACCGAAACTAAGATATTACAGTCGTTATGCTACACACCTTTGGGTTTGGATTAATACTCTGTCTAAAGATATTAAGGATTCTATGTGTGGATTTAGAATCTACCCTGTAGACCAAAGTTGTCTATTACTATCTACACAGAAAATGGGAGACAGAATGGAATTTGATAGTGAATTTATAGTCAGGTGGCATTGGACAGGCAAACCAATAGTGCAAATTCAAACCAGAGTTATTTACCCAGAGGATGGCATTTCACATTTTAACCTTTTTAGAGACAATTTATTGATTGCTTGGATGCACGCAAGATTGTTTTTTGGTATGTTGAAACGATTACCAAAACTTTTAAAACAAAAAATTTCAAGTTCATGAATCAAGAAAATAATTGGGCTTTTATCAAAGAAAAGGGAACATTAACAGGGATGAGAATCATGTTAGTTGTTTACCGAATAGGCGGACATACATTATTCAGAATCTTTTTATTTCCAGTAATCTTTTTTTATTTTTTATTCAAGTCTGAATTACGTAAGAACTCAAAAGACTATTTACTGACAGTTGAAAAAAAGACAGATGACCTTCCAAAAGTAAATTTTTTATTATCCTTTCGGCATATTTTGGAATTTGGTTCCTCATTAATCGATAAATTTTCAGTTTGGATGGGAGAAATAAAAATAGATCAAGTTAATGTTCACGGCTCTGAATTATTTGACGAACTTTTCTCAAACAAACAAGGAGCAGTAATTGTTATTTCTCATCTTGGCAACTTTGAAGTCAGCAGCGCCTTGTCACAAAGCAATCCCCAGATGAATTTAACTATTCTACAATACACTAAGCACGCACAAAAATTTAATCTCTTACTTAATAAATTTAAAACGAACAGCAACATAGAAATGTTACAAGTAACTGATCTTGACATCTCTATGGCTATGAAATTAGGTGAAAAAGTTAGACGAGGAGAATTTATTGCTATTAGTGCAGATAGACTTTCAATAAATCACCCTGAAGCTTCGGTTACTTGTAATTTCTTTAACCGACCTGCAGATTTTCCGAATGGACCTTACGTTTTAGCTAGTATTTTGCAAGTGCCCATAATGCTATTGATCTGTGTTAAGCGTAAAGGAAAGTATAATATTTATTTTGAAAAAATAGCAGAAGGACGCAAAATTTCTAAGCATGAGCGACAGGATTTTATAAAAGATAGTGCGCAGTTATATGCAGAAAGACTTGAGTACTATGCTAGCCAAAACCCCTTACAATGGTTTAACTTTTTTGATTTTTGGAAATCAAATTTTTGACTTAATTATGAATTATCAAGGAAGTTTTTTAAGAAGAAATAATTATGGATTTTGAAGCAGAAATAGAAATTGAGATTCCTTTTTATGACGTGGATTTAGCTGGGATAGTTTGGCATGGTAATTATGTAAAGTATTTTGAAGTAGCTCGTTGCGTATTACTGGATAAGTTGAACTACAACTATATTGATATGAAGGAATCTGGGTTTTTCTGGCCGGTTATTGATATTCGTCTTCGATATGTAAATCCAGCTAAGTTTAAGCAAAAAATTAGTGTAAGAGCAGCCATAAAGGAATGGGAGAATAGATTAAAAATTAATTATCTGATAGTTGATACTGAAACTGGTAATAGATTAATTAGGGGATATAGTGTCCAGGTAGCTGTAGATATAATGAGTGGTGAAATGCTCTTTGCTTCGCCCCCAATTTTGTTCGAAAAGCTTGGTTTAAAAGCACCATGAAACTCAAACCTCAAAAGGTGCGCTTTTTCTTATTGCTCACTGTGGTTAGCTTCTCTACTTCAACTCTTGCTACTTTACAAGACACAATTTTCAACAAAGCAAAAAACACAGAGAGTATAAACAGCTTGTTTATTCAAGAAAGAAAGATCTCTGTATTACCTTTGCCATTGATATCCACTGGAAAATTTCAGTTTCATTATCAAGAAGGCTTATTATGGGAAACACTAGAACCAGTACAAAGTAGGATCATAATTTCTAAGAAAGGTATTCAAGTAGAAGATAATTTTGCTAAAACCGAAATTAAAGGTTCTTCACAACTAGGCAAGATACTACTCAGTTTATTTTCAGGCGACTTAGCTTCTTTAGAGACATATTTTTTTATTATTATAAAAGGCGATGTCAATAAATGGAATCTACTTTTGAAACCTAAAAACAGTCTTGTATCAGCACAAATAGCTTCAGTTTCAATAGAAGGCAAAGAATCAGTAGAGTCAATTTACTTCGTTGAAACAAATGGAGATTCCTCTAGCCTCAAATTTATTTCAAGTAGAGTTAATCTCTTAAGCGAAGATCCTTAAAAATAGCATTTTATGGGAGGAGAAAAAATTTTTAGAAATAGGATTTCATTATTGCTCAGCATTCTTTGGGCTTTTGTAATTGTGGGCAGTAGTCTTTATTCATTCTCTAAAATGAATTCTAATGATAACTTCGAAAGTAATATTTTAAGTTTAATTCCTGATCAAATATTCCCTTCAGAAGACCCATTGCTAAAAGAGAAGCTTCAAAAAATAGCTGATAGAAATTTTGTTGTACTAGTAAAAGGAGAGGATGGAACAAAGGGCCTAACAATGGCTAAAAAGTTGGTTGAGGAATTTCAAAAAATAGATGGCATCTCATTAGTGAAATCTAATGCAGAAGTAGCAACAGAAATAGAGGATTTTTATTTTCCTTTCCGACATCAATTACTGAGACCAGAAACCCGTGATTTGCTACAAAGATTGAACCCACAGCAAATTGCAGATAGAGAATTACAGTCTATCTACAGCCCCTTGAGAAGATATAGTCCTTATAAATTTCAAGACGATCCTTTTAATCTTGGAGGTATTTGGATTAACTCTTTATTTGAAGGAGGGGGTAATTTTTTACCGACGGAAATTCCATCTATCGAAGACCAAGAAGGTAGGTGGTACTTAGTTTCAGGTAAATTACTTATAAGTCCTTTTAACCTCGGACTGCAACAAAAGCTACTAAAGTCTATAAGAGACTTTAGGTCAGAACAAAACAACGAAAGTTTGGAACTAATAACCTCTGGTTTGATCTTTCACGCTGCAGAAGGAACTAAAATTGCAAAAAAAGAAATTTCGACTGTAGGTGCTGGCTCACTCTTAGCTATAGTCCTATTAGTTCTAATAGTCTTTAGATCTTGGAGCAGTTTTTTATTTATTGGGACTGTCCTTGCTAGCAGTACGGTAATTGCCATCTCAGTTACATGGTTATTTTTTGATAAAATACACCTTGTTACCCTAGCATTTGGTTCCACTTTGTTAGGGTTAGCTGCTGACTATTCTTTTCATTTTTTAGCTAAATTTAAAGCAACTGGTGATTCAATAATTACAAGAAATCTACTCCTAAAGGGTCTTGTGGTTAGTACCCTTTCTAGTATCTTTGCTTACTTATTTTTGTTATTTTCTCCTTTTCCTGGATTGCAACAATTCTCAATTTTTGTTGCTTCTGGATTAGCTGCTGCTTGTATTACAGTTTTAATAATTGGACCTTTATTTAAAAAGAGTTCACCTAATTCCATTGAGTTTGGGAGAGTTTTTAATAGTTTCTTTAAGCCTCTTTATATCAGAGCAGCAACAAAGCGTGGACCGATATTAGTAGTTGGTTTAGCAGTCACATTCTTAGCTATGGGAAATATTTATTTAAAGGGTGTTGATGATGATATACGCCAATTGAACACTTCTGGAGATTTTTTATTGGAATCTGAAAAGAAGGCCCAAAAGCTATTAGGTAATTTCAGCAAGCAAAGATATTTCTTTATTGAAGGAAAATCTCAGCAGGAGGTGTTGGAAAGAACAGAATTATTACAATCTGAATTATCAAGGATACAGCCACTTCACTTTCCTAAAACTCAAGAAATTTTTTACTCTCCAACTGCTGCCATACCTTCCTTGCATCAGCAGAAATTGGACTATGAATTAATTAAGCTGAAGATTTTCTCTGAAAAAGGCGCTGGTTTTATACTTTGCAAGCAACTTAAAAGTGACTGTTTTTGGATGGAAACTCAATTCAAATTTAATCCTAATTTGTTACCTACTTCTTTGCCTAATATTATCTCTGAGATCAATCCTGCAATTGACCTCATAAGGACAAATAAAAGTATAGTTTTTTTCAAGGAAACGAACCTAAATCACTCATTTTCTCCATCTAATATCTCTATTTCTGGTATTTCCTACTTTGATCAAGTTAACAATCTAACATCTATTCTGGAAGGATTTAGAAAACAAGTTTCTTGGCTACTAGTTGGCTTTGTTCTTTTTATGATAGTTGCTAGCTTTCTATTATTTGGTAAAAAAGGGATTCTAATTATTACAGCTATTTCCTTTTCGAGTATTATTGCTTTGTCTCTTTCAGTTGGGACTGGAATAACATTATTTCATTTATTAGCTCTCTTATTGGTAATAGGAATAGCAGTAGATACAGCTGTTTTCTTTATTACTCCTGGCCTCAACAGAGATACTTGGTCAGCATCTACGTTAGCTTGTCTTACTTCTGCAATAGCTTTTGGATTATTATCTTTAAGCAACGTGCCTTTACTACATTATTTTGGGTCTGTAGTATTATTCGGACTTATATGCACTTGGCTAATCACCCCCTTAATTTATTTTTTATTAAAAGAACAATAATTTAGGTAATATTTTGACTGATTTAATTCAATGTTGAATGGAGATACTTTTAGTATCACTTCAATCTTACTATGACTAAAAATAACCAACTAGAAAAGAAAAGTGCTATACAGGCAATGTTCGATGCTCAGAAAATTGTCTTTGGTCCAATAGTCTTCCAAGCAGCTAAAGCAATGTATGAGTTGGGAATACTAGCAATGATTTCCACTACAAAAGACAAAGGAATTACTGTGGAAGAAATTGCAGAGGAATTGGATCTCAGCATTTACAGCATCAAAGTATTGTTAGAGTTGGGTTTGAGTGCAGAAATTGTTCTTCTTGAGGATGATAGATATTCTATATCAAAAACTGGTCACTTCTTACTAAACAATAAACTTACTCAGGTCAATTTAAACTTTGTGCATGATGTCTGCTATCAAGCAATGTTTAATCTGAAGGAATCTATTCAACAACAAAGACCTGTCGGACTGAAGGTATTCGGTGAGTGGGAAACAATTTATGAAGGATTATCCTCTTTGCCAGACCAAGTTCAAAAAAGCTGGTTTGAATTTGATCACTATTATTCAGATATGGCTTTTCCTAAAGTATTACCTTTAGTTTTACAAACCAAGCCAAAATTAATTCTGGATGTGGGTGGTAATACTGGCAAGTGGGCTATCTCATGTGCTAACTATTCTAAGGATGTAAGAGTTATCATCTTAGATTTACCAGGGCAATTGAAAAAAGCCATGCACAATGTAAAAAATCAGGACTTACAGGAGAGGATAACGGGAATTTCAGCTAATATATTGGAAGATTTACCTTCTATCCCAGACGAGATTGATGTTATCTGGATGAGCCAGTTTCTTGATTGTTTCTCGGAGACAGAAATAGAATCAATGCTTAAAAGATTTCATGCACGCATGGACGACCAAACCATTCTTTACATCCTTGAACTTTTTTGGGATAGACAACGTTTCAAAGCTACAGAATTCAGTTTACACAACACCTCATTGTACTTTACTTGTATTGCAAACGGTGTAAGCAAGATGTATCACTCTAAAGATATGTTGAGGTTATTAAAATCAGCTGGATTCAGAATAACTGCTGAAACTGATCACATTGGTATAGGGCATACTTTGTTAGAATGTAGAAGAAAATAGCGAATAATAAGTATTGCTTTTAAAAAAAAGTCTCTTGAAAAAAGCGTGTTTAATATAAAAAAAAATACGTTCCGCTTCTTAGAAATTATTATTTTATGTCTATTTATTACAAGTTGTTCTAACTTTCACGGTAAGTTTGTTGAATACAAAAGATTACTTCCAGACCCTAACTATTTACCATGTTGTTGGCAGATTAGAGAGAAAGTAGAAATAATATCTAATTCCAAGCAGATTTCACTTTCTTCTGTAACTGCAATTTCAGAAAATAAACTTGTTGTAGTTATATTTGATCCTTTAGGGAAGAAGCTATTAAACATCTCCCAAACAGGAAGACATGTCAAGGTAGAAAAAGAAAAAGAGATAACCTTGGAGTTGCCAATAGAATTGCTTCTACTTGGAATTTTTTTACGCGATATGCCTAATAGTGGATGGTCATTTGAAGGATCTAATTGGCTTGTGGAAAGAAGTGGGGATAAGAAAATTTTAAAGCATGCAAATAGAACTGTCATAAGCCTGACCGAAGTAAATTTTCCTCTAGAAAAATTACCAGAAAATAAATTTGAAAATCGAAAGATTAGTAATCTGTATTACCATGATCTAGATTTGGTTGTAGAAATAACTAGATTGAAAAAACAGAGATTATGATTTTAGATCAAAACACTCACGAAAATGCTCCAGTTTTTTTAAATTCAGCTTCAATCATTTGTTCTTTAGGGTCAGGACTTAGTTCTGTAGAGAAAAGCTTATTTAATAAAAACATAAGTTTCTTAAGGCCTTCGGGAAAGCATTTTTCTAATGAAAAACTTCTGGTGGGTAAAATCAAAGAAACCTTGTCAGAAGTAACTTTGTTGGGAGAAGATACTAGAAATAATCGTGTTTTAACTACGGCTTTGAACCCTCTTGTTTCAGACATTAGTTTATTAAAAGAGAAGTATGGGCCCAAACGGATAGGTGTAATAATTGGTACAAGTACATCTGGAATTTCTGATGGCGAGAAAGCTATAAGATTTCATCTTGATCAAGGAAAATTTCCAGAAAATTATCACTATAGAAAACAAGAAATTTCTTCTCCTTCTCGATATGTTTCAAATTGGTTTGATCTTAAGGGACCAGTTTTTTCTGTTTCGAGTGCATGCACTTCAGGAGCTAAAGCTTTAGCTTCAGCTGCTCGTTTGCTTAGATTAGGGGTTTGTGATGGAATAATTGCTGGAGGTGTAGACACTCTTTGCAATTTGACTATTGAAGGGTTTTCTTCACTTTCCGTAACTACAGATGGGGTTTGTAACCCTTTTAGTGTAAATCGTAAAGGTATAAACATAGGGGAAGGAGCAGCGCTTTTTTTAATGACACGCGAACCTAGTATGGTTAGATTGTGTGGAATAGGCGAGACTTCTGATGCTTATCATATATCTTCACCGCACCCAGAGGGAGAAGGGGCAGAGAAGGCTATGCTTTTGGCAATAAAGCAAGCAAAAACTGATCCAGCAAAAATAGACTACCTAAATTTTCATGGAACAGGAACAAAACAAAACGATAAGATGGAGGCTTTGGCAGTACACCGTGTTTTTGGTGAAGAGGTAGCATGTAGTTCTACCAAACCTCTTACTGGTCATACCCTTGCAGCAGCGGGGGCCATTGAGGCTGTTTTTTGTTGGTTGGCATTACAAAGAAATGACAACAAATTACCTCCACACCGTTGGGATGGCCAACAAGATCCAGATCTACCAAGGCTGATTAATATTGCTGCAAGTAAATCTCAAAGTAAACCTAAGTTTGTTATGAGCAATTCGTTTGCCTTCGGAGGCAATAACATTTCTTTAATTTTAGGTGCAGAATGAAGAAAAATTTTAGAATTCTTGATGTTGTTCCACACCAAACTCCAATGTCGCTTCTTGACACGGTAGAGAGTTATTCAGATAAAACTTTAGTCTCAAGTGTAACTATTAAAGAAGATAGCCTATTTTATGAAGAACTCGGTGTACCTACTTGGGTTGGTCTTGAATATATGGGTCAATCAATAGCTGCGTTTGGAGGAGTTGAAGCACGAAATGAAGGTAGACCAGTAAAAATAGGTTTTTTAGTTAGCAGTCGTCGCTATGAATCTCCGCAGAGCCACTTTAAATTAGGTTCTAAATTGATAGTATTTGTTGAAAAGGTGATAAATAATCCTTATGGATTAAGTGTGTTTAACTGTTCTATCACTTGGAGTGATTTTATAATACAGGCAAATCTAAATGTATTTTTACCAGACAAGGTAGAAGAATTCTTAGAAGGAGCAGTCTGAATGAGTGAATCTGTTTTAGTAACTGGTTCTAGTAGAGGGATAGGAAAAGCAATTGCATTGGAACTTTCTAAGAGCGGATACCAAGTTGTAGTCCATTACCTTTCAAGGCAAGAAGAAGCAGAAGCTGTACTTAAAACTATTGCTAGTTATGGTGGAGAAGCAAGGGTGCTACAGTTTGATGTTTCAGACAGAGAACAATCAAAAAAAACTCTAGAGAAAGATATGGCTCAGCATGGAGCTTATTATGGAGTGGTATGTAATGCAGGCATATCTCGAGACTCTGCCTTTCCTTCAATGTCAGGAAAACAATGGGACAAAGTTATTCACACCAATCTCGATAGTTTTTATAATGTGCTAAATCCCATTACCATGCCCATGGTACGTAGACGTAAACCAGGAAGGATAGTTACCCTTGCATCTGTTTCTGCGATAATTGGCAACAGAGGTCAAACAAATTATAGTGCAGCCAAAGCTGGCATTATCGCTGCTACAAAATCTTTAGCAATAGAACTAGCTAAAAGACAGATAACAGTAAATTGTGTTGCTCCAGGGGTTATTGAAACAGAAATGATTAAAGATTTACCTATTGATCAAGTCCTAGAATTAATTCCAGCTCGAAGAGTAGGAAGTCCAGAAGAAGTAGCTGCACTTGTCGACTTTTTGGTTTCTCCGCGTTCTTCTTATATAACAAGGCAGGTTATATCCGTAAATGGAGGTATGTTCTAGTGAGGAGAGTAGTAGTTACAGGCATGGCAGCTATAAGCCCTATTGGGAGTGACTGGAAGACTATTTCGAGGAATTTAAATGCCGGTAATACAGGCATTAAATATATGGAAGACTGGGAATGTTATAACGAAATGATCACACGCCTAGGCGCACCGGTTAATAATTTCAAAAAACCAAAACACTTTTCACGTAAACAAGTTAGAAGCATGGGTAGGGTTGCACTTATGGCTACTGTAGCTACCGAAAGGGCATTGGAAGATTCTCAGTTACTTAACGACCCCATTATAAG
>Ga0209445_1001207_pt1 | contig 14119 bp, 7 predicted proteins | sample MarorgKNORR_S2LV_4_FD_188223 | JGI IMG/M metagenome (GOLD analysis project Ga0209445, IMG submission 188223) | Marine microbial communities from the Southern Atlantic Ocean, analyzing organic carbon cycling - NADW_A/KNORR_S2/LV (SPAdes) (version 2) | ecosystem: Environmental > Aquatic > Marine >...
GTCCGGAATTTCAACAGTTAGTTCATCCAGCAGTATGGTCCCGGTTTTTTCATCTTCCAACTTCGAAAGAAGCTGCCGTAATACCCTGAATGAAGATGGCACCAATCCACTTGCAGACCCTGAATGAACTCCTTCTGTTAGCACATCAACACGAACGGTACAGCCAATGAGGCCTCGCAATGATGTAGTTGTCCAGAATTGTTCATAGTTACCTGCACCAGAATCCAGGCAAACCACTAGATTAGGTACCCCAATAACTGCGCTGCAATGATCCATGTAAAATGGTAGATCTGGCGAACCACTTTCTTCGGAAAATTCAATTAAAATGAGTATCCTTGGGTGTTTCATACCTTGTTTTTTTAATGAACGGACAGCTGCTGTAGCAGCGAACATTGCATAACCATCATCTGCTCCACCCCGGCCATACAGTTTATCTCCTTCCATAACAGGGGTCCAGGGACCAAATCCATCCCGCCAGCCTTCCATTTCCGGCTGTTTATCCAAGTGGCCATACATAAGGATATTTCCTTCTGCTTCACCTGGACAATCGATCAATATCAATGGTGTTCTATTATTTTCCTGAAAAACATGGACAGTACTGGGCTCCGGTTTATGTTTTTCAGCCCATGCTTGAGCCAACTCCAATGCTGCTGCCATATGACCACTTTCAACCCAGTCCGGATCAAAATCCGGTGATTTATTAGGAATCCGAATATAATCCACTAGAGTTGGGACAATATGGTCATCCCAAAATTGGTTTACGTAATCCTCATTTTTTATTTGATCCATCAGCTATTAATATAAAATATAGGGTCATAATTTCGCTTTTTCTGATCAAAGGATTCAGTAATTATTTTCTGCCTAATTCTGAGGCGATTATATTCAACCGATAGATATATATTGAATAGATAATAATGACAAAACACCCATTACTAAATGAAGTACAAGATGGCAGTAGGTTAAAAAATGTTTCCGAGGAGTTTGGCACACCACTTTATACCTATTTTGGTGAACAAATACGCAATAACCTGGATCGCATTGATACGGCATTACGCGCAAATTTTAAAAAATATCAGATCTATTATGCTGTAAAATCCAACAACAATCCAAACTTACTCGCTTTCATGCATCAGCATCTCCCAACTCTGGGGGCTGATTGTTCCAGTCCCGGAGAATTGCTGGCGGCCGAAAGGGCCAGTATTCCCTTTACTAATTGTGTTTATACTGGTAATTATGAATCTATGGATGATTTACAATGCGCTGTTGATAGCGGCTGTGAAATAAATCTAGATGATGAGACATCATTCACGCGACTGAAAAATATTTGTATTCCAGAACATATAAGTTTCCGACTAAATCCTGGCGTTGGCAAAGGTCGTTTTGCTGAAATAGTTACCGGTGGTCGCGAAGCCAAATTTGGTATTCCTGTTGAAAATATCGCTGCTGTGTATAAATCAGCCTTAACAGATGGTGTAAAAACTTTTGGATTACAATGCCATTCAGGATCAGCTATTCTTGATCAAAAACATTTCAGAGAAAACACCCAACTAATTCTTAAAACAGCACGCCATATAGAGGATATTATTAACCATAGATTATTGAAAATTTCCATCGGTAGCGGTTTCGGCATTCCCTATGTTGATGATGAAGATCCACTCAATTTTAATGATGTATTTGATCTGGTAGCCGAAGTTTTCAAAGAATTCTATGGACAGCATCAACATGATTGGCCTATCCTATGCATCGAGCCTGGTCGCGCACTTGTAGGTGATGCGGCTATACTTCTGGCCCAGGTGACTGGTATAAAGGATAGTTACAAAACATTTATCGGATTGGATGCTGGTATGGAAACACTAATGCGTCCGGCACTATACGGTGCAGTCCATCGCATCTACAAGGTTGGCGCCGTTACAGAAAAACAAAATATAACTGTTGATGTCACTGGTCGCATATGTGAGAATACAGATCGCCTAGCAGTAGATATTCCCTTTCCAGATGTAGTTGAAGGTGACTTAATTGCTATCATGGATACCGGTGCGTATGGATATTCCATGGCCCACCAGTTCAACACGCGACCACGACCTGCTGAGGTACTTGTTGATAAGGGTGCACCACGCCTTATTCGATCTCGCGAAACAATAGAAGATATTTTCCGTAATTGTGATAATTAGTTAAAGGGATGCAAATAGTACGTCCAATTATATTGGTCTTTATAACAATGTCATTGTTCAGCTTTGGGCAGGAACGCCCCAGCATTCACCAAATTCAGCTTGAATACTATAATGAAAACTATACTGCACCCCCAGATCAACGCACTAACGAACCAATTATACCCGTTCAACCACGCAATCTGACACCAACACATGAAATGTTTGGTTATCATCCTTACTGGATGGGAACTGCTTGGCAAAACTATAACTACAACTTGATTTCAACCATCGCCTTCTTTAGTGCTGAAGCGACCGCAACTGGCGGTCTAAGTAATCTTCACGGCTGGCCGGTCACAGGCTTAATTAATACTGCCCACGCCAACGGTGTGGATGTGGTGCTTTGCGTTACCCTTTTCAGCAATAGTGATCTGGTAACTCTGCTGAGTAATGCAACTTATCGGCAAAACCTGATTGATAACCTGCTAACACAAGTACAAGCTGGCAACGCCGATGGCGTCAATGTAGACTTTGAATCATTCCCTGTGTCTCAGAAACAAAATATGGTGCAGTTCATCACTAATCTTACAAACACCTTTCACAATGAAATTCCAGGTTCACAAGTTACACTTGCTACCCCTGCCGTGGATTGGAACGATGGCTGGGATTATAATGCATTGGCTACTATAAGTGATGGGTTGTTCATCATGGGGTACGATTACTATTACAGTGGTAGCTCCAGTACTGGACCTAATGCGCCGCTTACTGGAAATGGATATACGGTTTCCTGGACAGTAAATGATTATTTGAATAAGACCAATAACCAGGCTGATAAATTAATCATTGGCTGCCCTTATTTCGGTTTTGAATGGCCGGCTACATCCAGTTCAGCTGGTGCATCTACTACAGGCACTGGTTCAGCAAAATTCTATGCAGAAATGGAAGGGAATGCACTATCATACGGAAAACTATGGCATGAATCATCACAGACACCATGGTACCGCTATCAAAACCCTAACTGGATACAAGGCTGGTATGATGACAGTTTATCCTTATCCCTGAAATATGATTTTGCTATCAATAATGATCTATTAGGGGTTGGTGTTTGGGCAATGGGTTATGATGGCAGCAACCCTGAACTCTGGGACTTGCTCTCTGCTAAATTTGGCGCTAATGCACCGCCGACAACACCAAGCAGGTTGATTATCAAGAATGTTGGTAGTGGTGATGTAATGATAGACTTTCAGGGAGCGCAAGCTGCTGATATCTACATCGCACTACGAGGTTACCTTGATAACAACACTCTTGATACATTGGGTATTTACACTCAACGACCAATTATTATTGATAACCTGACCGCAGGTGAACCTTATTTTCTTTCTATTTCCGCTAGGAATGACTTCGGTTCCAGTCCCCAGACAGAATTGCTGGGTGTAATACCAACAACTGGGAATGTAAAGTGTTTGATCATAAATGGCTTTGATCGGGTAAATGGCACTACCAATACATTTGACTATATAAAGCAGCACGGCAGTGCTTTTCATGCACAAGGTTATCCTTTTGATAACGCAACCAACGAAGCAGTTATAGACGGCTACATTGACCTCGATAACTATGCAGTTGTAGACTGGATCCTCGGCGAAGAAGGTACAGCTACCAGCTCATTTACGGGAGCAGAACAAGACCTGGTGGAATCGTATTTAGAAAATGGGGGGTTTCTTTTTGCGTCTGGTTCAGAGATTGGCTATGACCTTGCTAGTCAAGGCAGTACCTCTGACGGTCAATTCTTCCAGAACTATCTGAAAGCAAACTATATCTCCGATGCGGCCGGCGGACAGCAAGGAACCTACAGCGGCTATGGTGTAACCAATTCATTGTTTGATGGAATATCCGATATCACCTTTGATAACGGAACTCACGGCACTTATGATGTGGACTGGCCTGACGGCATTAAACCAGTTAATGGTGCTGAGGTATGCGCAAAATATAATGACGTAGATTATACAACCCGCGGCGGCATGGGTATCAGCTATACCGGCACATTCGGCAATAGTAGCGAAAACGGCGGTGTTGTATTTCTATCTGTTGGTTTTGAAACAATTTATCCCGAATCAAAACGGGATCAATTGCTGGATAGGATTCTCAACTTCTATGAAACTGAGCTCAGTATTGCAAATAATTCACAAGTTGCCTTACCGCAAGCAGTATCAATTCATGCACTGTATCCAAATCCAACAAATTCATCCCTTACATTAGAATTCCTAACAGATCTAAACAACGAGGTTGTGCAGATTGCAATCATCGATATTTTGGGGCGGCAAGTAAAGACCGTGAATATTTCGTTGGCGGGTACATACAAACAAACGTGGGTGTGGGATGGGTTGGACGATCACAACAGAGAATTACCAACGGGTATATACATCTTGACTTTAACCAGTGGTCAAACCATCGATACCAGAAAAGTTACCATTTTAAAATAATGGAATATTTTAAATGGAAATTATTTTTGGTTTTGACTATCACTTTTCTATCAGCCCAGACTAGGAAATCCACTCATCAGATTCAGGCTGAATATTATAAAACCATCACAACACCTCCAGTGAACAAGGTTACGGTTCTAACTGGTTTAGATGTACTGCTGGAAAAAAAGATTGATTTGATCACTGGTAAAGCTATCGCCCTGATCACCAATCAGACTGGAATCGATCGCTATGGTATACCAAATTATAAACGAATGCTGGCTTTGGATGAGATTCATCTGAAAGTGATTTTTTCCCCTGAACACGGTCTATTTGGCGAGGCCGATGAAGAAATAACATACGATAAAAAGATCGCTGACCTTCCTGAGGTATTCAGTCTATATGGTACCGTACGCAAACCAACGCCGGAAATGTTGCAGGGTGTAGACCTGATCATCTATGATATTCAGGATATCGGTGCGCGCTTTTATACCTATATTTCAACTTTAGGTCTGGTCATGGAAGCTGCAGCTGAGTTACAAATACCAGTGTTGGTATTGGATCGCCCCAATCCAATCCGCAGTGATATAGTCGAAGGTCCATTATTGGATTTGAAATATCAGTCCTTCGTTGGCAAATATCCCATTCCCATCCGCTATGGTTGGACCGTAGGGGAACTGGCCCAAAAGATTGTTGCAGAACAATGGCTTGCTGCCACCCCATCCCTAAGTGTCATATCCATGGAAGGTTGGTATGCTTCCCTCTGGTATGATGAAACAACTTTGCCCTGGGTCAAACCTTCGCCTAATATACCTGACGTAGGTACCGCATTAATATACCCGGGTATGTGTTTGCTGGAAGGAACGAATGTTAGTGAAGGCCGCGGCACAGATCATCCATTTAAATGGTTTGGCGCTCCCTGGATTGATGGTAAAATACTTTCCCAAGAGCTGAATAAACTGCAGTTGCCTGGTGTCGTTTTTGTACCGAAATCATTTACACCTGTATCCATACCCGGTGTAGCAGATAAACCCAAGTATGAGAATCAGCTCTGTAACGGCATTGAGATCAGAGTTATTGCTAGGAATGAGTACCAAAGCCTTAACGTAGGAGTAAGTGTAATAAAAAAACTAAAGGAATTTTACCCAGAAAACATTGTCTTTAAGGAAAATCGATTGAACAGGTTATGGGGTAGCGACACGCTGGTTAAAGAGCTGCAGAAAAAGCGGATCCCTATCAATTTCTATGCCGCTGGAGGGCTTACGATATTTCTTTTACTGACTTTATTAATCAACTAGGATAATTAAATGACTGATAAATCTATATTTCGTTTATTCACAAAGTCATGTTCCATCATATTACTACTATCCGTATTTATAAATTCTTGCAGTTTTACACTAGGGCAAACACCTGCGAATAAACTGGTCAAAGTAAAAGAAATTATACCTGACATTGAAATTGAACTTAAATACGCGACTGCGGAAAACTTTACCAAACAAATATTGTACCCAACAAATACGTGTTTTCTAGCATTTGGCGCCCTTGTAAATCTTAAACTGGTCCAGGACAGCCTCCGCAATTTACAATTCCATAATGGGATGAATTATGCTGGTGGTCTGGGATTGAAAATCTGGGATGGTTATCGACCTCGATCTGTTCAATACCGCATGTGGGATATTGTACCTGATCCACGCTATGTGGCTGATCCAAATATTGGCTCTTCTCATAATCGTGGTGGCGCAGTTGATCTAACCATAATTGATTTTTCCACAAAAAAAGAATTAGATATGCCCACCGTTTTTGATTTCTTTGGCGTTGAAGCACAACATGAATACATGGAACATCCTCTCCATGTCATTGTAAACCGGGAATTGTTGAAAAATCTAATGACCAATGTAGGCGGTTTCTCAATATACGCGGAAGAATGGTGGCACTACAAATACCCACCATCGGATAATTTCCCCCTGCTCGATTTTCAACCAAAATGAATATCGAGAGTGATTACAATTAAAATCGTAAGCCGATTGTCACTCTTTGAATAAAATCAAATCTGCCAAAGTCTGTATAGGAGTAATCGAGTTTAAGCTTCGTATTGCTCTTTCCTAAACGGTAATAAATACCTCCGCCGAGGGTCAATCCCTCTTCTGTCGCATCCCGGAAAAGGGTGGCGTAACCACTACGTAAAAAGAATGTTTCTGCATAAGCAAATTCCAGTCCAGCATTCATGCTTTCCGTATTATCATTAGGGTGCAAGGCATCCAGTCCAAATGATAACCTCATTTTTTCGTTTTGAAGCAGTTCCCCTGCAATCCCGACACGAAAAATAAGCGGCAACGGGAATTGTTCCGTTTCATACAACGCATTAACAAATTCTACATTACCTTCATTTTGCTTATCAGGGTCAACGCTAATGATCATGTCTCTCCCATCCATCTTCAAACTATTACCGAAATTGGATAAGCTGGCCCCGATTCGAATGTCACGAAATGGTGTAACAAATAGCGCTCCCAGATCAGCAGCAATTGCCTGAGCCATGGAATGCCAGATCTTTTGTTGTACAAATTTAAGATTACCGCCAATTGCAAATTTATCTGTTAACCGCCGTGAATACGATAACGTTACGGCCAGATCACCAGCTTCAAAACGTTCGCCTGTACCTTCCGGTTCTTCCACCGTACGTACAATGTCTTCCGGTACAGTTAGACTAGTTAAACTGAACCCCAAGGTACCAATACCATGGGAATTGAAGGCAAACGCTAGATAGTTGAATTTAGTTTCTGCGATCCAGGGGCTATTAACAATCATGGCCTGGATACCATCTAAGTAGGCCAGGCCAGCAGGATTCCAATAGATATTACTCAGGTCTCCATACATAGCGGTAAATGCATTACCCATTGCAGTAGCACGAGCATCTACCCCAATTTTTAGAAATTGCGCTGCTGTTGTTCCACGTTTGGTAATGGTATTGGTATTTGTGTTTTGGGAATAGATCAACCCTGTATCAAGCACAATAATAAACACGATAGTAATGATTTTAGTTTTTAGACCTATATATTTCATTTTATCACCGCAAACCTGCCAATTGATTCACCCAGATCTTCTGCATCTACATGATATAAATAAATACCGTAGGATATTGGGAAATTATCCTCCGTTGTTAAATCCCAAAATTCTTTGCCATCGTCCATGCTGGAATGGTGGGCCAGTGTTCTGACAAGTTCACCAGTAATTGTATAAATCCTGATGGTACAATCCTTGGGCAGATGATTAAAGTATACTCTTCTTGGTCCGCGATCACGAGGATTCTGTCTATCCAGCGGTTCCAATACATTGGTAACAACATAAGGATTGGGGACGACGCTAATCTTGTCCAATTCATTCATTGCTTGCTCATTATTGATTGTAGAGGCACTTGTTGTAAATTGATATTTATCACCTTCAGTAAATGGTCTGGTGGTGGCTATATAATAGATATCACCACTATTGGGAGGAATTCCATCTTCTGCCGGTTCGAGAAAGGTAAATTCCCAGGAAGTGGAAGATGTTTCATCTCCCTGCAAAATCACTGCCCGGTCTCCCGGTGTCCACAAACTGTCCTCAGGAGGCAATTCAAGTATGATTACTTTCCTCTGTTCAGGAACCAGACCTGCTGTAGTTTCCCAAACCTGAAATTTTGCTTTGATATACCCATAATTAGGTCTGGCACTGGAATCTGCAATATCATCAAAAAACCGTATTTCATAATCGGCGGGATACATTTTTGTACCAATATTATTAAATGGTTTTACTTGTGGTTCCCAGTTGGTTGGAGACCCTGCACTCCATTCCATCTGTGTTTCATTCAGTGCTAATATCTGATCTTGAGCAAAGATCTTCAGACCATCAAAAACTGGATTGGATTCTTCCATGTTCAGCAAGTTGCTCGCTACAACACCATAATACATATAAGATGCCAGGTATGTAACACCATCTAATAATGCACCACCAGGTATGGCGCGGATCTTTCCTGATTGCGGAATCAATTCATAATCGATGCCAGAGTCATAGGTATTAATTCCATTTAAATCTGAAAGACTAAAAGAAGTGCTATCAATATTGCCATAATCCAGGCGTACAAATTGATCCAATTTAGCAACCAGTTCATCCGCTACCGTTTTCATATCCTTAACGGAATAACTTGTTGGACTGTCCATGAAGGAAACTTCAAACATATTTGCATCTTGGATAGCCCGGGGATCAATAACTTCTATAATAATTGTTCCGGTGGCAACACCATTGACATGTTCTACGTAATTATCATTGATGTTACCAGGCACATAACCAGCAGTTGGTACCCTAGGGATGATTTGCTTAGTATTTAGATCCAAGATCACCTCATTTGTCTCAGGATTTAATGTAATTGTTTTCGAACACTCAGATGGAGCAATTCCTAGACTATCATCCCCATGATCATAGGATACAACTGCATAATAATAGGTTTGACCATTGATGACATTATTCGAATCAATAAATGAATGCCTGAGCCCCGTATTACTGCCAAGATTATAATATACTCCCCGTCCGCTATAGGGGATACTGCTCAATCCGCTGTAATCATTAACAAGGTCAAAACGGGCTGGTGCTCCAGTTGCCATTTTTAACGGTTCGAAAAGGAATCTTGAACCATTAGCATCGGTTATGGTCTGCTGATCCAGGAAGGAAGGTTCAATACTGCGGTAGATTACATAACCTTCGAAGTCGTAGGATTCACTAATCAGATCATACGATGTTTCAGCTTCAGCATCCCAATACAGGGTTACCTGTTCATTGCCTGGGACCGCCATGACAATGGGTTTATCAGGTGGTTTTGCAAATTGATAATTTTTTTCATATATATCCTGTGCGGTAATAGCATTCAGTGTCAGATCTTCATAATCCTGACCTACCAAAAGTGCGATCGAAAATCGTCGCGCTTCTCCGGCCGGTAAAGACATAGGACCTGAACTATAAATGAAAATGTAATCACCCGCCTGGTCGACATTGGCAGAGTCAAATTTCCCTGCCTGCAAGTGATTTTCCCACACATAGTGATCATTTGATATCCTGTTTTGACTAGTGAATGGTGGTGAAGCGAATCCGGTTAAACCCACCATATCAGATTCGTCAAGATCGGTCCATTCAAAATTCGGTTCTCCTGGCTGGCGTGGATCAAACGGATCTCCAGCTGTAGGTATCCCATCATCCTCCCCCGTATCACCAGTATTTGGTATACCATCTATACCAACATCATGTTTCTCGACGTCCCAATCACCATCATCATCAATCCCATTACTGCGGCTTTCATCTACCATACCATCATTATCATTGTCAATGCCGTCATAGGGTTGACCGGGGCTTTCTAAAAACTTGTAACCAAAATACCCTGGCGCCCGGCCAGCCACATCACTTATACCATCCTCATCCCAGGCATAGACCATGTTTATATTTCTATCAAAATATGAAAGGTCATCCTGCCAGTTCGAGGGTCCACCAATATGGGGATCACCCCACATACCAAAGGTCACCTCATGCAAATCGTTCTCACTTTTATTGGTTACCTTGTATATTAAAAATATGATGTCTTCTGCTAATGGGTTAGCCCATTGATAATAGCGGGACTCGATTTCCAGACCCAATCCTTTACGAGACGAATCACCTGGAAATGGATAATATTCAAATTCCCGGTTAGTACGATCATCCGTAACAAAGAATATTTCTAGATCCGAATTGGAAGAACCCTGTCGAAGAGCCCCAGGCCAAACATATTCTTCAAGATCAACATTATACCAACCTGTCGGCCAACTGTCCGGTTTGCCATCACCATCGCGATCGAAATCATTGGATGTTGGCAATTGGTCACTATTTGGCTCAGCATAGGGAATGGTGAAATCATCATTCCAAGCTAATGGCTCCCAGCCCCAAAACTCTGTTCCATCGGGAGATACTTCACCGCCCAGTGAAGTAAGCCCATCGCTTATCACACGAGCGTACCATGTAGTATCACCATCAGCACTCACTTGCCAGTAGGCGTCCTGATGACTACTTGGAGTAATTTCAACTTCAGCACAGATAAATGGACCAAATTCATAGCCATAACCCAATCCTTCCCAAACAATGTCAGTGACCTTATTGCCCGGACTGGAAATGGATCCATAGTTCCAAATCTCCGCTGTAATCTTATTTCCGTTCATTATCGCTTTTTGCCGTCGTAGAACCTGAGGATCATCGTTCTGGATAGCCATGGCCCTGTATACACCTTCCTGCCAATCAAAGTATTTCTTATGGTCAGAATCAGACCAGGATTTTTTGGGTCCCTGTAAGTACCATTCCTGTGAACCTTTTTTTACCTTTTTATTCTTTGCCGTTAACGGATGGGAAAATCCCGACATAAACAGTAAAAAAATAATGATTAGCCTGATCAATCTTTGTTGGGCCATCTTTAAAGATCCACTGTTAGGCCCACAGAAACAGATCGTGGAGCCGTATAATAATAGGGCCGGGTCATATACTCATTCCAGGTATGTATACCCGGCTCATTATAGTGGCGAATCAATTCATCGGTTTCCTGGCTTGATTGATAGCCATATGTATAGCCCGACCTGCCGGTATCATCGAACACATATCTTTCATTACGAGTATCAAACAGGTTATAAACTTTAGCAAATGCCACCAAGCGGAAATTCCGTATATTGAACGTTTTCTGGATGCGCATATTTACATTTCGTTGCCAGGGTTTATTGTCGCTGTTTGGTTCTGGTACATAATTTGCGTTGGGTATATCCGGTGTATAGGGCCAACCACTGCTCAATTTACCAATGAAACTGATCGACCATTTTCTTGGATCGCCAACCATCAAAGTGGCGCTCATAATTTGCCGCTGATCCCAGCTAAGTGGTGCAATACGTTTTTCTTCCTCCTCACCTGTGAGAGAATTGAAGAAAAAAGAACCTGATCGAACACTGTTACCTTTAGCAACTTGGTAAGTATAATCAGTCCAAGCTGACAATCGCGTTACTGGATCATAGCGTTTGGTTAAACTAAAGGTGATTCCTTTCACCGAGCCATAATCCTTATTGAGATATATTGCATAGTCAGATGGGCCATATTTTGCCGATTCATAATGGATCGATTGTAGGGCCAACAGATTGCGGATATCCTTGTAAAAGATACTCATATTAATGGCCAGGATACTGGTAAACTGTTGTTGTAAACCAAATTCATAATTTACTGTTTTCTCTGGCTTGAGATCAGCGTAACCGATACTTGGGGCAAGACCTGCACCAAATATGCTCGTTTTATATAACCTGCGCAAGGTAGGCATCTGGTAGAAGTGCCCATAAGAAAAATGTAAAATTCCCTCATCTGTAATTGGAAATGATATACCCAAGCGCGGTGATACCATATGCTTGGGATCTGCTACAGTTTTGCTGCCTTCTGGATCCAGAAGATCCGTTACATAATCCGATTTTGGATCAAAATAATCATAACGCAGCCCCAGGTTCATAACCATATTAGCATACTCGATCTTATCTTGGATATACCCCGATAAAAACATGGCCTCATTATCATAGAGATTATGATATGGCGATTCATTCGCGGGCAGGACAGTTGGTGTACGGTACTGGTCATTATATAATACGGTGTAGTTTTCCTCCGTTAAATTGTCTATCCGTACACTGGTGCCAATTTTAATCTCATGCTTTGATGTTATTTGGCTGTTAAAATCAAATTTCCCACCCACGGAATTTGATTCACGATAACTATGGCCCATTTGTGTGCCGCCAAAAGCAAAGGTAGCTGAACTAGGTTCCGTATTGATCCAGTCCGTACGTACGTAATTTGGATCCAATGGATCCTCAAATAAGAATTGGCTATAATTCGTTGTACTAAAGAAAAAATTGGTCTCATAATAGCTCCTAAGACCGATAGCATGATTAATCTTGACGGAATAATTGGCATTTTGATTCGCATATTTATAGGTACCGTCAGGATTATACTTATAACTATGTACATATGATTTCCAATTACTCTCAGCGTACAATAATTGGCCAGATAATTTCAGCTTAGGAGTAATGCGGAAGGTCAATTTGCCTAAGCCATTAAAATTATTACTGGGATTCATTGGTACAAATTTTCCGTCACCGCCCATTTCCACATACCAATCACCGGAAGGAGGAAAATATGCGTAATCATCGGGGTTATGCTCTCGTACGCCATAGAGATAACCTTCATTACCGCTTAATCGTCCACTTATATTAAATGTAATGCGGCCATCTTTACCTATTAAGGGTACCGGACCTGATATAGCACCATCCAGGATTGTGTTTGCCAGCGGATTCACATCATTGATATTGGTGTAAAGTTCCGTATCATTGGATAAATAATCGCCCGTGTACGCCGATATACTGCCTTCATAATTTTTACCGCCTTCTTTTATCTGCAGGTTTACGATGCCGCTCATGGCGTTGCCATATTCAGCATTGAACGCACCACTGACGACTTTCATCTCTTCCAGCGCTTTATTGGATATATTGATCGCAAGTGAATTGGTGAAAAATGGATTGCTTACTGCTACACCATCAATATAGTACCCGATCTCATTGGATCGCCCTCCGCGAATGTGCAGCGCACCATCGGCTCCCTGATTCACCCCCGCTTGGGTAGTTAGCACACCCAGAAATGATTCCACAGGCATTTCCTTCATTTCCGCACCTGTGGTAATCTTTTGGGTAGAGGTGAGATCTTTCTGGACCATGGGCCTGTCTGCCATCACAATGATTTCTTCGCCTTCCAGGACCTCTGCCGTCATGGTAATATTCTGAAAAGTAGTCTGATCAATATTGACCCGCAAGTTTTGAACCCTTTGGGTAGCATACCCTATATAGGATGCTTGCAGGGTATAATCACCGGGCGGAACATTAATGATAAAATAGTATCCATTTACATCCGTTGCAGCGCCCAAAGCTATGCCTTCAACAACCACATTTACTCCAGGCAGTGGTTCTCCGGTTTCTTTGTTAACTATAATACCGGTGATTTTTCCGTTGCCAGCAAATAAAACGCCCAAGATGTTTATCGTGATAAAAAGAGTTCTCATATTATTAGAAACTAAAAGGGGAGTGCCATCCAGCACTCCCCTTTTATATACTTGCTATAGAATGGATTCTCTGGCTTATTTGACCAGGGTCATTCTTTTGACCTTTTTCATTCCAGCCCACTCCAGGCTGTAAAGATACATACCTGTGGAAACTGTTCGACCATAATCGTTCTTTCCATTCCATACTACCTTATGGGTACCAGCATTAACCAATTCGTTGTCAACCAAGGTCCTTACCAATTGACCAGTTATATTATACACCTTGATCGAAACCTTTCGGTTGAGTGGTATAGTATATCGGATAGTAGTATTTGGATTAAACGGATTCGGGTAGTTCTGTTCCAAACGATAGTCTTCTGGAAGAATGAACGCCATCGGATCAACGCCAACTACTTCAG
>Ga0209445_1001211_pt1 | contig 14103 bp, 13 predicted proteins | sample MarorgKNORR_S2LV_4_FD_188223 | JGI IMG/M metagenome (GOLD analysis project Ga0209445, IMG submission 188223) | Marine microbial communities from the Southern Atlantic Ocean, analyzing organic carbon cycling - NADW_A/KNORR_S2/LV (SPAdes) (version 2) | ecosystem: Environmental > Aquatic > Marine >...
TCTTTCCGGCGATAGCTGGAACTCCAGGCGGGTGTTCTCCTGGGCCTTCGCGCCTGCCTCGAAGAGTCCACTGGATTCCGGCCTTACGCCGGAAAGACCCACAAGAAGCAACTTTGGTGGCACGGTTTTCCATAGATAAAGAATAAGACACGATTGCGCTTGATTCGGAGGTGTTTAGAGAGAAACCGGGCAACTAACTAGCTGGGGGTCAACTTACCCTTGGTTGCTGTCCAAGGGTGAGTCATGTTAGTTGGGCGGAGTTCAGCGAGGCAGGCGAGGCAGAACCAACCACCCTTCTTCATTGGTGCCCAACATATCGGTTTCCTCCTGGAAGTGGAGCAGGGCGGTGTAGGCGTTTATAACCGCGTCGCAGGTATTACGGTCCAACTCGTCCACGTGTTTGTCCAGCCCCTTCACCAAAGGCGTGAGGCTGTCTTTCATGAAAGGCAAACTGCCGGGGCTGTTTTTCGGAGGCACTTTGTCGCCAAAGAGGATTGTCTTGGTGGCGTGGGGATAAACCTCGATCACTGTATGACCCTGTTCAGTTAATTTACGGCTGATGTCGATGCCCCGGTAGATCAATGTGCGGATGATTGAGCGCTTGTTGGTGAAGAAGCAGCTTATGCCCATGCGGGAAAGCTCCAATTCCGCCTGACGGCCCTTCTTCTGGGGAGTTATGGTTTGGCAGGAGCAGGTGGTTTCCAAACAGCATAGACCGGTGGGCAGACTCAGCGGGGCCCCAATGGCGATCAAACTGGGTTGATGGGTTTCCCCCATTTGGAAAAGCTCGCTGTCGTCGCTGAAGTTACTGAGGAAAGACAGGTGCGCCCCGTCGTCCAAGGCTACAACCGCACTGGGACGCTTTGGCGAGGCTCTGAGATCGACACCGAATATCATGTTAAAACTCCGAAGGTGAGACCGATTAATTACCGCAGTTCTCCAGCGGGAGACAGCGAGGAAATCTCACCAGATTTAACGGTTTTGTCCGGGAAGCCGGATGCCGGGAAGGCTAACCTTCCTTGGTAAATAGAGAGCCGGGCAATCCAGTTGGTCCGTTGAAGGTGGCCAGGAATTTTATTGCTGAAGAAAACGGTTCCGCTTCTTTGCTGGCCACTTTCTCCAACATTGCGATCAAGGTTGGGTCACCTTCGACTAAGGCTTTCAATCTGCGGCCCACTTCCTCCTCCACCGCCTCCAGAAATTCCAGCTTGCGCCGCTGGGCTCTGAGTTCGCCCAGTTTCGCGGAGGACGCCAGATAATCCCGATGCTCTTGGACTTTAGACCAGAGTTCTTCCATGCCTTCGCCGGAGAGGGCCTTGGTCTGTAATACGGGAGGGTCCCAGTCTCGATGGGAGGAGTCCAACCCCAGGTTTGCTCTTATGGCGGCCGCCATTTGATTGGCTCCATCACGGTCCGACTTGTTAACCACGTAGATGTCGGCGATTTCCATGATGCCAGCTTTTAAGGTCTGAATGGCGTCGCCAGATTCGGGCATCATCGCCACCAAGACGGTGTCTGCAACCTCCATGATGCCGAGCTCCGACTGCCCGACGCCCACAGTTTCCACCAGCACCACGTCCGTCCCCCAGGCGTCCAAGAGCCGCACCATCCCCTTGACGATTCTGGGCACTCCCCCTGAGTACCCGCGGGTTGCCACGCTACGGATGAAGACTCCGTCATCCAGGTAATGGCGCTGCATTCGTATGCGGTCCCCGAGGATCGCTCCACCGGTGAAAGGGCTTGTGGGGTCTACGCCTATGATGCCGACCTTCAATCCCTCTTGCCGCAGCAGTTGGGTGAGCCGGTCGACCAACGTGCTTTTGCCAGCCCCAGGCGGGCCTGTGATTCCCACGGTATAGGCGCCACCCGTGTGGGAGTCAATGGCCTTGAGCACCTGGGCAGCTTCCAGGGCGCCCCTTTCTAGTTGGGAGATTACTCGGGAGAGTATGCGCCTGTCGCCCGCCAACAACTGTTCTGAGATTTCCGTCATCGGCAGGTACTCCGGAGCCAGCCAATCGGCTGGTGAACCGGGGTATTGGAGCCTGGGTGGACTCTAGCATCCAGCCATTGTGCCGTCAATAGGATTAATAGGCCTGGATAAGTATCCAAAAAAGGTGGATAACTCATTACGACGGTGGGCATTCGCTGGGCCCCTAATGTAAACGTTAGCCGGATTGCGTAAGGTACGGCACTATTGCAAGCGTAACCGTTTAGGCAGCACCAAGATGATATTCAAAACTTGCCGTGTGAGACTTGAAAACTATCGCTAATCAGAATAATCCCGATGGCGGGGAGAAAAGCCTCGGGCGCGGCGGTCCTATCCGGAGAACCACGGCGAATGATGGGTCAGTGATGAGTGTCTTGGAAGCCGAACCCTTTGGCGTCCGCGGCGATAAGTAGCTCAGGACGGTTGCCCCACCTGCGGAGGAAGCGCCCGAAGTTCTTTCGGCTCAGCTCATCCCGCTGGTTCTCGTCTAGTTCGGTCCACTGCCGGTGCTCGTGCCGGACAAAGGGCAGGGAGCCGTCCGAGACGATGCGATAGCCTTTGTCTTTGAACTGGAAACAGTAGTCTATATCCAAGTTACGGTAGAAGCGGAAGCACTCCCGCATCAGTCCAACGGTAGACACTAATTCCCGCCGGAACGTCATGCAGTAAGCTTGCATGGCGTCGGCTTCCCCTTCCTCCACCTCTTCATGAAAATGCTGCAGGTCATCCGTGGACAAGCCGTAGGGTCCGAAGATGCCGACTGACTCTTCGGACAACCGTTGCCCGATGGGGTCCAGAATGTTGCCGACGATCTCGGTGGAGCCGTCCAGCATGATTATGTTTCGGCCTAGACTTTGCTTGAGAGCGATGTTCTTCCCCGCAGCGTCCCCCACGTTGTGGTCGCAGTGGATCACCCGCAAAGTGTCGTGGGAGGATTGGAACTCCTCTAACCATTCGGCCGTGCCGTCGGTGGAGCCGTTGTCAACGACGATTATCTCGTTTGAATAGTCTCCCGAGTATCGGAGCATGCTCCCGACGCAGCGCTCCACGTCTCCGGGATGGCCGTAAGCGTTGAGAACGAAGGTGAAGTCGTATTTGTCGGGCTGATCCAGAAGCGATTCCACTTCACGGGAGGACGAGACTGAAGCCCAACGCTCTCGTTGCTGTTCCAAGGGTGTCTTGGGGCGGATACGCGCCTCTTCCAGGGTGTCTTCTAGCAGGAATCCCTGGGAGAGAATGTCGGCGCGCAGGGCGTCGGCGGCCGTGTAATCGGCCTCTTGGCGCAGGTTGCCCCGCTGGCCCACCGTGGCGGCTACCGGTTCGGGCACGGCGTACTCCACCGGTACTTGATCCAGGTCAAGGCCGTAGATGCTGTCGTACTCCAACAGCAGGGCTAACTTGGCTTGTCCGGGAAGGCTGGAGCGCACCATGTCCCATGTTTGTGCCAGCGCCGCCGGCATGTCCAGGTCGTTTTCCACTGCGGACCAGAATTTCTGGCGCCACTCGTCTGTCTCCGGAGGAAGTTGGTCCAGCGGGGGCAACCCCTTCCAAACCCAGATACGGTGGCGGAGGTTGGTCAGCGCTTTTTCGGCGGCCTTTAGCGAGGTAAAGGTGAAGTTCATCCGGTGCCGGTATCGAATCGTCAGGCAGAGGTACCGGAAGGACAGGGGAGCGAACCCCCGGGAGATCAGCTCATCAAGAAGGAATACGTTGCCCGAAGACTTGGCCATCTTGGCCCCGTCGGCCAGCAGGTGTTGGGCGTGGACCCAATATCGCACGTGCGGCTTGCCGAAGGCGGCTTCACTCTGGGCGATCTCGTCCTCATGGTGGGGGAATATATTGTCCACACCACCGGTGTGGATGTCGAACTCTTGACCCAGATACTTTTCGGCCATGGCGGAGCATTCGATGTGCCAGCCGGGAAAACCGTCGCCCCATGGGCTGGCCCATTTCAGGTCACGGCCCGGTTCGGCGGCCTTCCAAAGGGTGAAATCTCTCGGGTCGCGCTTTAGAGGGTCCGCCTCGGCCCGTACCCCTTCCAGCAGGTCCGCTCCGGTGTTTCTGGACAGCTTGCCGTAGTCTTGGAACTTGGCCACGTCGTAGTAGATGTTACCGCCGTTTTCATAGGCGTAGCCGTTGGCTATCAGACGTTCCACGATGGATACCATCTCGGTGATATGCTCGGTCGCCCAAGGGAATACGTGGGCTTCCTTGATGTTAAGGCGGGCTTCGTCCCGGTGGAAGATATCGGCGTAATACTTGGTGATGTCTTGAACGGTCCGGCCCTCAGCGATGGCCGCCAGAATCACTTTGTCGCCCCCGGTTTCCACCAACTCCTGACGCATGTGTCCCACGTCGGTTATGTTCTTGACGTGGTAAACCTGGAGGCCGTTGGCCTCAGACACCCGGCGGATCCAGTCGGCCATCAAGTAGGTCCGCAGGTTGCCTATATGGGCGTCCCGGTACACCGTTGGACCGCAGGTGTACATGCTGATGAAGCCGGGCTTGATGGGCTGGATCTCTTCGATCTGTTTGGTCAGGGTATTGAAGATGCTTAACAACCTGGACCCCCCTTGGCAGTGGAACTATGGGCAGTTTACCACGTCATTGGGCTGGATTGCATCCAAGATTGATATGTGTAGCGGTCCGGGAAAGGCAGTCCGTTAGCGCTGGTTGGTGAAGATTACTGCAGGGGGGAACAGGTCGATGGATTCCGGCCTTCGCAGGTTTGACGAATCCCTTTCCGGAACGCTACTCGGTGTCGGCCTCTATCGATACTTGTTCGCCGGCGCTCACCTGTTTCAATGTGGTGACTTCGCCTTGCACTTTGCCTACCACCGTTACCGCTGAGGCGGGGCGAATCTCGTACCCTTGGCTGGCCGGAGTGGTCCCGAAGAATATGCAAAACGCCCGGCCTGGAGGCCAATAGCCTAGGTCGCCCATCTCAACCACGTCTTGGCCGTTCTCCAATTCCAGGGTCACCGGCATCGAAAAATAAATCTCGTCTCCCCAGGTATTGGCCGCCGCGGTAAGGGGTAGTATGTTCCGGATCGCTTGGGCGGTGAAGGTGTCGTTTAACTCGGCCTCAAGGCAAATCGATCCGGCGGTGATGACGATATTACTAGGCATGACTAAAAACCGTTGGGCGTGAACCGGTCGGGGCTAAAGGGGCCGATGGAAAGCGAGGTTTCACCTTGGGTCATGAGGTCGGCTACCGATTTGCCGATGCCGGGGCTCAAAAGAATGCCCTTCTTTCCGGCGCCGGTAGCCAGGTACACGTTGTCCCAACCGGGGAGCCGGCCGATTATGGGCAGCCAGTCGGGGGTGACGGGACGCAAGCATGCGGTCTGCAGCGAAAGCCGGGCCTTGGACATCTCGGGGACCAGGCGGACCGCTCCTTCAAGTATGGACTGGTAGGCCGACGTGCTGGTCTCTTTGTCGAATCCCCGCCATTCCTCGGTGGTGCCGCACCAGACTAGCCCGTCTGGCTTGGGGTGCAAAGAGCCGCCGCCCCCTGATAGGTCGTGGTTCAACGGGGTCCCGGGGAGTTCCATTCTCGTTATCTCGCCTTTAAGTGGGTCCACCGGTATGTAGGCGTCCAACCAGGCCTCGGCTTTCCGGGACCAGGGGCCCATGGCCAGCACGATTTGCCCGCATGAAATAGTTTCATCGTCCAACCGGACCCCAGTGATCCGATTGTTGTCTCTCTCCAAACCGGCGACCGTTCCGGAGCGGATGGATGCCCCCATCTTCTCGGCCGATTGAAGCAGAGCGAGGGTGTATTTGTAGCTGTCCATCGCGGCGTTGCCCCTGGCTACCAGGCCGCGAATGATTTTGGGAGAGACGCGAGGCTCCAGTTCCAACACCTCCCGGTTGTCCAGCCAACGGGTCTCGAAGCCATCTACCGGGGCGAAGACGTCTTCGGTTTCCTGAAGCTCAGCCAGTTCCTCTTCATCGAATGCGACTTTGAGCAGTGAGATAATGCGGCCATCGTAATCGATGCCGGTATCGTCTTGGAGTTGGCCAAACAGGTCCAGGTGCATCAGGTACGATTCCATGGCCAGGGAACCCAAGGGTCCGGGAATCCCCGTGCCTTGGAGAGGGTTCAGGCCTCCCGCCGAGAAACCTGAAGCTTGGGTGGCCACCCCTTGCCCTTCGATGATGGTTGATTTCACACCGGCCAGGGCCAGGTGATAGGCCACGGAGCAACCGGCGGCGCCACCGCCGACGATAACGACATCGCTGGATTCGGGCATCTTGTCACCTCAGAGCGAATTCTGGGGACATTCTACCGCTGATAGGGCGGGGTAGGAAGAGTTGGCCCTCACCCTGGCCCCGATTTCATCGGAATCGTCCCTCTCCCATTGGCAGAGTAGGGGTGCGCCAACCACCACCGGTGTAATCAGCCGTGCGCCATAGCCGACTGGCGGCGATGGCGTTAGAATAAAAAGTATATTCCAGGAGGGGTCATGCCGATCTACGAATACTACTGCGCGGACTGTGACGAAGAATTCGAGTCGATGCGTCCCGTGTCCCAGATGGACGAACCAGCGCTTTGCGGTACCTGCGGGCAGGCGGGGCAGCGGCTTCTGTCCAACTTTTCCTTCAAGTCCAATTCGTTTACCGCGCCCAAACTAAAGCCGGTCAAGCGGAAACCTTTTCGCTCCCATAACCAGACAGGTTCTCCCGCATCCACCGAAGACGCCGGATAAAAGATCGCCGACGGCAGGCCTTGTTCAGACCGGTGGCCCGCCGGATTCGGATCTGGCGGCGTTGCACTGGATGCAGGTGCAGATTGACCGCAGGTATCTGAAGGTGTACAGCCCGGTGTAGTGGGCGTCGCTCCAGAGAAACTGGGTGGCGTAGTTGCCCACCGGCATGTGGTCGATGGCCTTGACGTCTTCAGGTACGGTGTCGGGGTCAAGCCTGGGGTTGCCCGACATCTCGTCGACACAACTGGCGCAGGGGCAGCGAAGCCGAAGGAATCGGTAAGGGTAAGGGCTCCGGTGGCCGTCATCCCATAGAATGATTATGGCCGAATCTTCCAGGTTTATTTCCTTGGGGAAAATCGCTTGTTCCATAAAAGCTTTCAGCGGTCAGCAATCGGCAACGGTAATCACTGATGCCTGACCGCTTTTCATCTCTTTATTAAGATCCTGTTTGAGGAGCTTGGACATCGGATAGGCGGGCCGGGCGGGGCATCTCGTCGGGGTCGGTGGGGATCTCGATGATGCTGGGGCCGTCGGTGTTGAGGGCCTCCAAGAACGCGTTGCCAATGTCCTCGGGACGTTCCACGTAGAAACCGGTGCCGCCGAACAGCTCGGCGAACTTATCGTATCGGGGGTTGTTGGTGTCCGCGCCCACGTAACGTTCGTTAAAGGCGTAGCGTTGGTAGGCTTTTTCCGAGCCCCAACAGTTGTTGTTCATTATCACCGTAACAACTTTCAGCCCGTAGCGCACCGCGGTGGCGAACTCCTGGGCGTTGAACAGGAACCCGCCGTCGCCGTTGAAGTTGACCACAGGGCGGTCCGGGGCCGCGAACTTGGCGCCCAGGGCCGCCGGGAAACTAAAACCCAGGCCGCCCAAGTCCAGCGACGTCATCAAGCTGCGGGGTTCGTAATAGTTCAGGCGGTCCTGCCCAAAGTTGGGCGCTAGACCGGCGTCCAGGGCGACTATGGCGTCCCGGGGCATTACCCGGCGCAACTCGCCGTAGACCCGCTGGGGTTTGATCGGCATGGAGTTGTCCGTTGCCTCGCCATCCAAGCGCCGCTTTCGCCGGGCGGCTAGGTCTCCGATGTCGTCAACCCATCGCTGATTGGGACGGGGTTCGGCTTGCTGGACCTGCTCCAGCAAACTCTCCATAACCGCCTTGGCGTCGCCCTCGATACCCACCGCCACGGGATAGTTGCGGCCCAATTCCTCCGGATCTATCTCGATCTGGATGATCTTGGCGTCGGCCGGGATGTAGCGGTTGTCGTAGAAGGCGGTGGACTGGCCTAGGCGAGTGCCGACGGCCAAGATAACGTCAGCCTGCTTCGCCGCCTCGATGCCCTCCTCAGACCCCAATCGTCCCAGATGGCCCAGGTACATAGGATGATCGTTGGGTACGGCGTCGGCGCGCCCGTAGGAAGTCGTGATGGCCGCTCCAATCATGTCGGCCATGCGGGTAACCTCATCGGCGGCGTTGCTCCACTGCACACCGCCCCCGGCGACGATTACCGGACGTTGGGCGGATAACAGCACGCTGGCCGCTTTGTCGATCAAGTTCCTGTCGCCCCGGCTCCGGGTTTGCCCGGTCCGGTAAGTGTCCGGAGGCAACATTTCCAAGTCCACTTCCCCGCCTGGCAGCAGGTCCCTGGGTATGTCCACCATCACCGGACCCATCTTGCCCGAGGTGGCGACCCGGAAGGCATGGCGCAGAGCGTCGGGCAGACGCTCGATCTTGTTTACCGGGAAGCAGGCCTTGGTGATGGGCTTGAACAAGGCTACCTGGTCGAACTCCTGAGTGGAGTCCCGGTACTGGTGCTCCCGGGAGGCCGAGGGGGCCAGAACGACCATCGGCGAGTGGGCCACGTAGGCCGACCCGACACCGAAGGTGAGGTTCAGCACGCCGGGTCCGTTGGTGACTAGGACGACACTGGGTTTTCCGGAGATGCGGCTGAAGCCATCGGCCATCAGCGCGGCTCCCTGCTCGTGGCGAACCCCTATAAACTCTACGTCGCTACGGTCGTACAGAGGATCTAGGATATCCAAAAAAGACGACCCGACGATGCCGAAGATATGAGAGACTCCTTCCTGCCGGAGGATCTCAATCACGGCTTCGCCGGCTTTCATTCTCTGTGGCACTGGGGAAACCTCCTGGGGTCGGTGTTCGGGGAAATCCCCTCAACCCCCCGTTACGAAAGGGGGTCTTTTGGGAGTATTCTGTGACTGAAAATTCATTAACCGCAAGCAGTGTAACACAGGGGTTTGATAGACCGGAACGAGGCAAATTGACTACCCATGCGCCAGACCATACAATTCTAATCGCCTGTCCCTGGAAGCCGTCTAAGGGATTTGGGATGGCAGGCGCCGATACGTTGTCTTCTAATTTGCTGAAAAATGGAGGGCCTGATGCCTTACGAGCATATTTTGTTGGAGAAAGAGGACGGGGTGGCGATCATCACTTTGAATCGCCCGGAGGTCTTGAACGCCATGAACCGGAAGCTGAATACAGAGTTGCACGACGCGGTGATGACGATGAACGCCGACGATGAGATCGGCTGTTTGGTGATTACCGGCTCCGGGGAGCGGGCGTTTTCCGCCGGAGGGGACATCCACGAGCAGCGGGAGACGGCGCGGAATCTTACCGATGAGCAGATGCAAGAGCGGGACGCTGAGCGGGGCTACCGGTCCTATGAAATCTCGGCCTGTCCCAAGCCGATCATCGGCATGATGAACGGACTAGCCTATGGGGGAGCGGCGGTGCTTTCTTCGTCGTTGGACTTCCGCATCGGCTGCGAGAACACCAAATTCCGGTTCTTGGCCGCCGCCTACGGACGGATCAATTGCAGTTGGACTTTGCCAAATCAGGTCGGTTGGCCCATGGCCAAGGAACTGTTGTTCAGCGGACGGGTGGTGGAAGCGGAAGAAGCCCTCCGCATCGGTCTGATCAACCATCTGGTGCCCAAGGAAGAGCTTAGGGCCAAGACCATGGAGATCGCCACCACCATCGCCGGCAACCGGCACGAGTCGGTAATTGGCATGAAGGAACTGTTGCTCAAAGGTATGAACGCCAACCTGCTCGAGCAGTTCGAGAACGAACGCCACTTCACCAGAGAGGTGGTCAAGGGCTACGGCGTAGAGGATGCTTTCCCCGAGTTCCTGGCCAGGAAGGGCAGGTAGTAAAGCTGGCTGAATAATCCGGTAGTGATTCAGAACAATGGAGGGGCACGGCATGCCGTGCCCTTACTTCTGTCAGCCGCCAACTCTTAGAAGTTCACCTGACCGCCCTGTTTCTATCGCCTGGAGAATCGCCGATACAATGGGACGCAAATCCGCCATGCGGTTCGAAGGGGCCAGTGCCAAGGCTACGCACAAGTTAAGTGGCGAAACGTTCTGCTGGAACTCGAGGTTCCGGTCCATTGTCACCAGTACCTCGAAGGTTCCCTGAGCTCGCTGTAGAAGTTCTCCGTTTTTAATACCTTGCCAGCCCAGGCCGCTCACCGTAGTAACCTGATGGCCAACCAACTCGGCGGCCAAGTCTACAGGTAAGTTCTCGTCAAGAAGGACGCGCACTGGAGATAATGGAGTCTCGGGCCATTTGGAGAGCGGCTACAGCCTGTTTCCGGTCGACGGAGGGAAACTGTCGGAGGAACTCGTCCACCGTCTCCCCTCCCTCGAGATAGTCGAAGAGCGATTGAACAGGAACCCGTGTTCCAACGAAGACGGGGGTCCCCCCCATCACATCGTTGTCTATGGATACGACCGATTTGGGATTCATAACGTTGACTCTCGGGTCATTTGAACGACATCTACTGAAATCTGGAGCGGCACGGCTTGTCGCGTCCCTTAGTGATTCACCCCTATTCGGTAATCGTTCCTTTAGTGCTGGGGACCTGTTGGCCGCCTCTGGGGTCGGGTTCCACGGCGTCACGCAGGGCGCGGGCTAGCGCTTTGAACAGAGCCTCGGCTTTGTGGTGGGGGCTGACTCCCGCCATCACTTTGGCGTGCAGGTTAATCTGGGCCTCGATGGCGAAGGACTCCAACAGGTGGCCGATGAGGTCACCCGATAGGGTTTCAACCATGGTATTGTCCAGTCCCGTTTCCACGGCGGCGTAGGCCCGGCCGCTACAGTCGACTACCACCATGGCCAACGCCTCGTCCAGGGGAACGAAGGAGTGCCCCATGCGCCGGATTCCCCGGGCGTCGCCCAGGGCCTCGCGGAAGGAACGGCCCAGCAAGATTCCTACGTCTTCCACCAAATGATGCCAACCGGTGTGAACGTCTCCCTTGGCGTGTAACGTTATGTCAAACAAGCCGTGGCGGGCCAGTTGGTTGACCATATGGTCGAGAAAGCCGTTGCCGGTGTCCACGTCGTAGTCGCCGCGTCCGTCCAGGTTGAAGGTGACCGTAACGTCGGTCTCGCTGGTTTTGCGAGCCAAAGTACCGACGCGAGGCGAGGCGAGCTTATTTTCAGAAGCCGATTGTGAAGCCACTTCGTTCAGCCCTCCACCAGTTCGGTCAGGGCTGCGACCACGGCGTCAGTTTCGTGGGGGAATCCGACGCTGGATCGGATAAAGTCTTTGAGTTGCGGGGTGTTGAAGTAGCGGAGAAAGATCCCCCGGTTGCACAGACCCTCGAAGATACGTTCGCCCTGTCCCTCGGGCAGACTGAATAGGATGAAATTGGCTTGAGAAGGCCAGGCTTTGATGCCGGGAATCTTCTGCAACAACCCCATCATGCGTTCTCGCTCGGCCACGATGGCCTTGACCCGGTCCAGCAGCACCGACGTATCTTCCAATGAGGCGGTCAACGCGACCTCGGCGGCGGTGTTCACGTTGTAGGGCGGCTTCATGCTGATCATGGTCTGGGCAATTTCTTCCTGCATCACTCCCAGGCCGATGCGCAGTCCGGCCAGTCCAGCCCACTTGCTGAAGGTCCGCAGGATCACCAAGTTGGGGTATTCCTCCATCAACGGCATGACGCTCTGGCCGCAAAACTCGTAGTAGGTCTCATCGACCACTATGAGACGCCCGGTTTCCAGCAAGGCCCTGATCTGGCTGGAGGACGCGATATTGCCGCTGGGATTGTTGGGCGAAGCGAGGAAGACGGCCTTGGTCTTGTCTGTCATGGCGACGACCATCGCCTCTACGTCGATCTCGAAGTTCTCGTCACTGGGGACGGAGACGGCTTCCCCACCGCAGATGTCCGCAGTGAAGGAGTACATGCCGAAGGTGGGCGACGGGATGATGATGTTTTCGCCCGGTCCCAGGAACATGCGCAGCAGGAGGTCGATGAGTTCGTCGCTGCCGTTGCCCGCGACGATACGCTCCTCCGGTGCGCCCAGGTATTTGGAAAGCACGCTCCTTAGCTTACGCTGCTCCGGGTCGGTGTAGTGGTTGTAGAACTGGAAGCTGCCCAGGGCCTCGTTTACCTTGGGCGACGGCCCGTAGGGGTTCTCGTTGCCGTTGAGGCGAATCACCTGTTCCGCCGGGATGCCGGCCCGTTCCGCTATAACTTCCATGGGGTCAACACCGTGGTAGGGCTTCAAGCGGCGGATGTGAGGCAACATCTTGTCTTTGAGGGTTTCGATACTGTTCATTTTGCGGTAGCCCCGCTTTCAATGTGATCTAGTCTGACTTGGATGGCGCTGGCGTGCCCCGCCAACCCCTCGGCGTTGGCGATCTGCACCGCTGAAGGACCGAGGCGCTGGAAGTCCGATGGACTAAGGCCGACCACCGGCATGCGGCGGAGGAACTGGTGCACGCTGAGGGCCGAACTGTACCGCGCCGTTCCTCCGGTGGGCATAACGTGGCTGGGACCGGCGATGTAGTCCCCCATCACCTCGGGGGAAAACTCGCCCAAGAACAACCCGCCGGCGTGCCGTATCTTATCCGTCCAGCTCCAGGGGTCGGCAACCATCAGGCAAAGGTGTTCGGGGGCGATGTTGTTGACCAGATCAGCGGCTTGGTCTAATGATTCGACCAGAACTACCCGGCCCCGGCGCTCCAAAGCGCTACGGGCCATCTCACCCCTTGGTTGAGAGGTCAACATGGTTTCTAGCTCTGAATTCACCTGATCGACCAGGGATTGGGAGTCGGTCACCAGGATGGCCGTGGCCATCGGGTCATGCTCGGCCTGACCGATGAGGTCGGCGGCGCAGAAAATAGGACTGGCTGATTCGTCGGCGACGACGATGGTCTCGGTGGGGCCGAATACGCCGTCGATACCCACCTGGCCCTGTACCAGGCTCTTGGCCAAGCCGACGAACAGGTTGCCCGGCCCGCAGATCTTGTCTACTTTGGCGATGGAATCGGTCCCGTAGGCCATGGCTCCGATGGCTGGAACGCCGCCAACCTGGTAGATGGCATCCACCCCGGCGATCTCCGCCGCCACCAGTACGGCGGGGTTAAGCGGCTCGGTACCGCGGCGCGGCGTGGCAAGAATAATTTCTTTGACTCCGGCTACCCTGGCGGGGACGGCGGTCATGATGACGGTGGAGGGATAGGCGGCAGTTCCCCCGGGAGCGTAAAGCCCCACGCGGTCCAAGGGCCGCACCAATTCGCCCAACCCTTTGGTCTCGTCCAGCCAATCCGACGGCATGACAGCTTCATGGAACTCTTTTACTCGTTGTGCGGCCAGTTCCAACGAACTGCGAAGGTCATCGGAGACGGCGGCCCGGGCTTCGTCCATCTGGGCAGGGCTGACCAGGAAGTCTTGCAAGTCGATGTCATCCAGCATCTTGGCGTAATGGCGCACGGCTGCGTCGCCACTGGCCCGGACATCCCGTAAAATGCGGAAGACCGACTCTTCGGGCGTGACGCCTTCGCCGAAGATGCGGCGGGTTTGGGCCAGCACCGATTCGGGCAGGCCGCTAAAGTCCAAGGGGTCGAGGCGGGTGAGAATCTCCTCCGCGCCGTCCACCCCTTTAATCAGCTTAAGTTCCACTTATATACTCCCCATATATTCGCGAGCGTGGGAAACCGTCTGGGCTAGGACTTGGGCCTGGTAGGTTTCTAGCCGCTCTTCGGGAATCTTCTCATATATCCGTTCCAAACTGTAGGGCATTTCTTGGAGGAACTTGTCCACGGTTTGCTGCACTTCGTCGTTGTCGCGGTACATGCGGTTCATCGCCCGTTTTAGCCGGTCCCAGGTAAAGTCCCAGCCCATGAACCGTCCTACCCACTCTCGCCATTCCTGGAGAACTTCCGCTTCCAGAAACTCGACGCCCACGCTTTGGTCGGAGCAAACGATGGCTTCGGCGGCTTGATGCAGTCCGTCCATGGCGGTAAAGGTCTTGCGGTCCAGCTCCAGTTGCAAGGCCCGGTCCCACATATTGGCCTCCACTTCGTCGCGGGCAACATTGCTTTCGCCGTCGAAGTAAGTCCGGTACATCGTCGTGATCCAAACTTCGT
>Ga0209445_1001214_pt1 | contig 14088 bp, 7 predicted proteins | sample MarorgKNORR_S2LV_4_FD_188223 | JGI IMG/M metagenome (GOLD analysis project Ga0209445, IMG submission 188223) | Marine microbial communities from the Southern Atlantic Ocean, analyzing organic carbon cycling - NADW_A/KNORR_S2/LV (SPAdes) (version 2) | ecosystem: Environmental > Aquatic > Marine >...
AGTTAGAACCCCAATTCTCTAATGGTATTCCCGTTTTGGCATCCAGAGCCCATAGGAAAAATCCCGGTGTCGTTATGTAGATTACTCCCCGGCCATTTACCTCAGCATAGGCTACTCCCTTGCCATAAGCCTGACGCGGAGATCGCTGATGTCTGATTGTCTCCGGCTCCCGGAAAGTCCAGAGAATTTCCCCGGTAGCTGGATCCAAAGCAACAACCTGGCGACGAGGAGTCATTACCGTATAAACCACACCGTCTACAAAAATGGGGGTAGAGCGTGAGAAATAGTCTAAATTGGGGCCAAAATTATCACTATGGAAGATCCATGCTATTTCCAAATCTTCGAAATTTTCCCGGTTAATCTGATCCAGTGGAGAATAGCGGGTGTGCCCGATGTTGCCTCCGAGATAACGCCACTCTCCATTCTCTGTGCCTAGCATAGGCTGAGCGGTAACCGGCAGCATCAGGCAGAAGCCGAATGCGGTGGCAAAGCCTGTTTGACAGGCTAGTTTGATCAAATTATGCAGCGTAAAATTCATATTCCGTATCCCCTATATATGTTTGGGTAATTATTGGTCCAGGGAGCCAGGTAAAGATTAGGATTCAGTCTTTGCCTGGGAAAAGTAAGTCTGAGTATTGCGAATTGGTGGCTTAATATCAATGCAAGAGTGATATTGTAGTTCAGATCAACCCGTTGCTCCGAACAGCCACTTTACCGCTCGCAATGGTTTTCAGCACAGTTACATCGTCGGTCTTCTGTAGAATTTAACGAAATCAGATTATCCAACAAATCAGATAATCCCTGCGCTTTACCTACGCCTAGCGCAGTTTTTCGGAAATTCTTTCTAGTGTTTCCACTAGAGCAAGATAACGCGTCCGGGAGGCGCCGCTATGATCGAGACCTTCTTCAGCTAAATCATTAGCAAGACTGACCAGTCTATTTGCCAATGCATCGCCAGAGACGCTGCGGTCAAGCAGGTCCTGAGCTCTATCCAAGACACTAGACAATTGATCCGCTCTCGCTGAAGAAATCACATTGCTCCTCAGTAATTGATCCAGATAAGCCAGAGCAACCACCGGGATATCTGGCCAAATCACACGTTGTTGAGTTTGTGCATTGACAGTTAAATCTGCTTCTTTCAGAGATGCTGCGGCGATTTCGTTTTCAGTCAGATAGTCGCTCGGCTCCAGAGAAAATACATCCAGACCGCGAGCAATTTCTGTTCCATAGATATAACCGCCGTACCAATACGTTGACCAGTATCCCGCGGTTATGAGCTCTTCTTCATCGACTGGTCCACGGTCGAAATAGGCAATTTCGACCGGGTTTGCCGAGTCAGTAAAATCCACAACTGAGACACCTCCCTGATACCAGGCTTGCACAAATATGTCCCGACCAGGCACCGGTATAAGCGAACCGTTATGAGCAACGCAGTTTTCCGATTCAGTTTGCGGGGCAGACATTTTGTAATGGCTGCGGAACTGAAGCTTGCCATCAATGATGTCATAGAAGGCATCAGCTCCCCAATCGAGTGGGTCCTGAGCTCGACAACGAGGTCGTCCGCCACCGCCCCACTCATCTGTGAAGATCACCTTGGAACCATCATTGTTGAAGGTCGCCGAGTGCCAATAAGCAAATCCTGGATCGATCACCTGATCCAGTCTTACCGGGTTGGTCGGATCAGAAATGTCGAGCAAGATGCCGTTGCCGGAACAGGCTCCGGCCGCTAGGCCAATTTCCGGGAAAGTGGTGATGTCGTGACACTGGTTGGTTTGACTAGTTCGCTGCGTGTCAGGCCCATGGTCCCCACCTTCCCAGAGTCCAGCTAAAACACCGGTTTCAGGATCAGAGAATATGAATGGTCGATTTACTATTCTGGCGTCCTGGGGGTTATCTATCGGGATTTGAATGACTTCGATACGAAATAAGGCACTATCTTCATCTTCGAAAGGTGAATCATCGGAACAACCCTCCAGTTCCTCATCATCTCGAACCGGACTGGTTCCTGATACGTATACGTAAACATAGTCTTCTGCATCCTGGTTCGACACCACTGTATGCGTATGCGATCCTCGGCAAGTCTGTACCGCACCGACTTGGACCGGCATGCGGAAGTCACTGACATCAAATATTCGAATTCCGCGAATACGCTCCTGACTGGTGGGTTCCGCTACACCCTGAAGCCCGCAATCCAGGCGGCCCCGAGCTTCCTGTACCGACATAATGAGTAAATTTCCTACCAACGACAGGTCACCCTGACCTCCCGGACAAACTACCGAACTCAGCAATTCAGGGGCCCGTGGGTTATCGATATCGTACATATTGAATCCATGATAGTTGCCGGTAACAAGGAAATTTCCACTGAAAAGGATTTCAGTATTTGAAAAGCGCAGCAAGGAGGGCCGTGGATCCGCATTTTCATCTTCCTCTTCCTCGGCCGTTGTTTCAGCAAGCGCGCTGTTAGTGTCGTCAGCAGATAATTCCTGTTCATCAGCTACTTGGTCGTTCTCGCTGTCCGGGTTCAAGGTCTCTTCCTGTTCAGGACGATTGGGTAATCCGGAAGGATTATCTGGATCGAAAAAACCGGCAGGCTTTGGCAAAGAAGCGACTAACTGGAGATTGAGCGCAGCTTGACCAGCGTCGCGAAAACCAGCAGCCAGATTTACCCGTGGATCAGGAGAAAATCCTGCAAGCATCGCGTCCATACGCTCAATTTCACTGCCCTGGTCCGAAGTAACATCGGAAGTGAATTCATAAAGTATAGGGTCCTGAGCAGCGCCTTGTTGATCCAGTAAGTTTTCCACCATTTCGATGGCGCCAAGGTGATGTTCAATCATGAATTCAAGAAATAACGTATTGAATTCCGCACCCTCAGCAGCTTCCAGTTCCGCCATTTCCTCATCGGTCAGCATGCCCGGCATTAGTTCATAGTCATCAGCATGGTGAACATCCAGGGTAGGCACACCTAAACCTCGATCCTGTAACCAGCCTTGCATCATGGAAATTTCGTCTTCCTGAGACAAGCTGATTCTCTGCGCTAATAGCTCCAGACCCTCCCGGTTGGTTCGGGATTCAACCAGTACCGACATTTCCATAGCCTGGGCGTGATGTGAAATCATGCCTTGGAGAAACATTACGTCCCCCACCGAATACTGAATGCTGGCGAGATTGGACGCTTCTTCAGCACTTATCACCCGGCCGGGTAGTCCAGGGGCCCCCGGTTGGATAATCGGTACCTGGGCAATACCATGGTTTATGATGGTTAATGTACCCATAGCCACCAGTAAATTAACCCGGTAACAACGCATGAATCGCTTGAAGCTGGTCATAGTTATTTCTCCGTATCAGATTCAATGTCACATTGACGAGATACTGATATTGTAACGTTTTTCCTGGGTAATGGGTTCGAGTATAGCCTGGCTTGTTCGTTGAACGCCCATCAGATTGGGAACAAGGACACTTTCCAGCAAGCGGGAATAGAGCCCGCCACGTCAGCTATCGCTTAAGGATAACCTTGAAGAATGATTAGGATCTGAATAGATTCACGAGCCCGGAAAGAACTGAGCGGTGCGGTTGAATAGGAGCTGCGGGTGTAATCATTTCTGGAGATTCATTTTCTTTAACGCTCGCGGTTATAGTTGAGGCTTCTTCCGTCAATACAAAGCTTTTATCCAGCACGTCAGCATGGGCAGGTTCACTTCCCTGTTCAAAATCTCCATCCGTATAACTCAACCGATTGTTCGCTTCCTGGAAAGCAAGCATCTCGAAACAAATTTTGCTGTATTCTTCCTGGCTGAGCAACTCTGGTTGTTCCTTCAGGTTTAAGGTGAATTCCTTATCGTTTGATGATGAAAGGTAGTGAATGTTTCTTTTAAGGTCCTGAAGCAACCCTTCCCGTAGGGACGTCTTATATAACGGTGTGCCTCTGAGCGGAATGTAAGGAAAGAAAAAGAAAAACTCCGGTTTTATCTTTTGGTTAAGTTCTAGCGTTCGGCGCATATTGGCGGCTGTTTCAAGCGGCATGCCGACTATATTGAAAGTCAGGCGATTTATGCCCGCTTTCTTGCAATTAATTGCAGCTTCAATAACCTGCTTATTGGTCATTTTGCGCCCAAGCATCTTAGAGCGGTATTCCTCATCACCGCTTTCTATTCCGAACCAGATGGTGTGGCAACCAGCTTCTGCTACGTTGTTGCAAAATTCTTCGCTCATTACTTCCACTCGGGAATTAATAGAAAATGGTAGCCCAAGTCTTTCCTTATATATCTCCAAAAATGCCCGAACGAATTTCAGGTTCGACAAAAAAAGTTCATCCCAGAATTCGAAATAGCCTACATTATATTTGTCCCGCAACCGGATGAGTTCCTCAACCATTGTTTCGGGATCATACTTTCTTAAAAATGTCTTCTTGGTTTTCCAGCCTTCCAAGATCGGTGTATTACAACAATAGGTACACCTGTAGGGGCATCCTCGACCAGTCATTACCGGAAGTACGAAAACACCTTTGGGCCCGAAAATTGAAGAATTGACGCTATCAAACCCATCCTCTTTTTCAAAGATATCGTAATCCGGAAAAGGCAGCGCTTGTATATCTCCGATTTGATGGGGATCGGTTTCATAAACCGAGCCATCACTTAGTTTTTCCCAGTTTCCGTCCGCTGGTCCTTCTTTCGCCCCGCGCAGGTGGTCAATAGCATTTGCAATCGCGTATTCGCCATCTCCAACACAGATATAATCGATATTGAGATTGCTAATGGTCTCTTCCTGAGAAAGCATGGCCTGATAACCTCCAATCAGGATAGGCAGATCAGGTAGCTTTTGTTTCAATTCAGCAAAATAAGCTTCCATGGGCGGCCAATGGGGGCTCATGATTGAAAAAGCAATCAGGTCTGCATCATGAGTTTCAATCCGCTGCGCGAATTTTTCTGGCGAATATCCTATCGGATCGCTGGCGATCAGAACCGGATCTAATACCAGTTCGACATCGGGATATTCCCGCTTAAGGTAGGCCGACATGCTGGCGATGGGCATTGATATTTCGCAGCCATCTGGAGAATAGAAACTAAATACCAGACGAAATTTATCTTTCCTGGCTTTTCCAAACCATTTCGATTTGGACTGCGGATAGGCAGGCTTATCTGAGGTAAAGGCTATTAAATCCGCCTTGGAATTCATCTGGTATACCTTATCTAGTAATTATCAACGATCTTTGTAGCATCGCCCTGCTATCTATGTCCGCACTGGAACGTCCATACACAAAGTTATCTACCCAAAATTGCCATACTTTACCTCACTCATGTATCTGCTGGAGGCGTCACAAGCAATAAATTGGTGCTGACGATGGGCTACCCAAAACTTTTTAATTTTAACAGGCAAGTCAAAAGACTAATAGCGACTTCTGAATATTGGAAATATGCTATTTTTCAATAGTTTATTTATCCAAAACAAGATAGGCATACATCGCCCCTAAATACTAACTCAGCGAATATAAGGTTTCACCCTGTTAATCCAAACAGATTCGCGAGAAAATCTGAGCGTGGAAACATTCAATTAAGATTAAGATGTAGCATGCCCTTCAGTCATAGTTCTCAAATTTCAACTATTATTGGCTTCCTGGAATCCAAGCAACCGAGGTCCATATTGGACATTGGGGTTGGCATGGGCCAATACGGGTTTCTCGCCCGAACCAATCTCGAACACTTTAATCTTTATGAAGTAATTGGCAACTCAGCACGTCGGCGCGATAAATCTGAGTGGGACATTGTTATAGACGGTGTCGAAGCATATCCAGGTTATCTCACCCCGGTTCACGATTATTCCTATAATGAAATACATGAAGGGGACGCATTACAAGTAATACCTGAATTGTCGAGAGGCTATGACATGGTGCTTGCAATAGACATTCTCGAACATTTCGAAAAACCTGACGGAATACATCTTCTTGAATTGATTAAACAGCGTTGCAACAAACATGCACTATTATCTACCCCTAAGGATTTTATTGAACAGCACGTAGAAGCGAACCCTTTCGAAGACCACCGTTCCCACTGGACGTTAAAGGAACTGAAAAAGGCCGGGTTTGTAGAGATTCTTCCGAACGCTCTTAGCTGGATAGCCGTTTATACCAAGCAATAATGAAAAGGCAGACAATGTTCACCAAAAAATCGAGCAATTGCTCGACAAATTTGCACTGACCGATTATTGCTAGGCAGATAGGTTTTATCAATAATCGAATGCCGCTCGCTATATTTTCACTGAGTGGATAGTTACTAGGCAGATAATTTTTATCAAAATATCGAACAATTGCTCAGTAAATGCATGCTCTAACGAATTGATTTAATGGATAAAAATTACTTTTTGTAACGTTTTTCAATCCTTCCTGCCCAGATTGTCGACAAATGCTCACATTATGGCTTGACTGAGACCGATACAGGTGCTTTCATCAACTTAGTCTGTTTAGGTGTTGCCGGGACTCCTCTGGGTGCGGCTCTTATCTTGCAGCATCGATGCTTAAAAGAATTAGAACTAAGTAGTACAAATCAAGAGAGAGGAAATTTATATGCACGTCAACCGAAAAACCGGTTTGCCCGGCTTTCAGAAAAAACTGCTGTGTACCGCGATAACGCTATCGCTGCTCCCTATTTCCGGGGCTGTACTTGCGCAGGATGATGAAGAAGTAGAGGAAATTATTGTAACAGGCTCCTTCATCAGGCGAACCGAGGGTTTTCGGTCCGCATCGCCCCTTACCCAGTTAACCCTTGAGGATATTGCTGCGGAAGGAACTCCTAACATAGGTGACATCGTACACAACCTGAGTTTTAACCAGGGGTCGTCGATTTCATCCAATATCACACCGGGCTCCGGTGCAACCGAAACGCGGGTTAATATCCGCGGACTCGGTGCTGGCGCTACGTTAGACCTTGTAGACGGTAAGCGACCTGGCGATGGCAACACTAACATAATGCTCCCTCAGATTGCGATTCAACGTCTTGATATCGTGGTGGACGGTGCTGCGGCACTATACGGTTCCGCGGCGGTGGCTGGTGTGGTCAATTTCGTACCTATAAAGTCCTATGATGGTTTTAAGTTTGAAGCCTTCAACCAGCAAGATAGCCGTGGCGACTACATGGAGCAAATGTACTCCATGTTGTGGGGCGGTGATGTTGGTGGCTGGGACATCGTAACGGCCCTGCAATGGCGAGATAACGAAAATCTGCGCTGGGTCGATCGACCGAAACTGTTCTATTCCGGTTTCAACGTATCTTCATCAGGTAACCCTGGTCAATTTCGTGTACCGACTCGAAATGAAGACGGAACGCTAACTGGCTCTACCGCACGACGAGCTGATGCAAATTGTGGTGGAGCCGAACGTGAAGACCCTACCAACGTTGGGTCTAACCGTAATGGTAGCCAATGGCCCCCGGGATCGCTCTGCCGGATGGACTTCGGCGAGTGGTGGGAACTGAATCCCCACGACCAACAAGGTGTGTTTTATGCCAATGCGGCGTACGAATTCGATGATAACTGGGGTCTCAACCTCCAGCTTCACTACAACAATGAGACGTACGATGGCCAGAATTCAGCTTCCAACCCAGGTGGTCGTGTAGCTGACTTACCGAGAATTCGTGGTGAGTTACCCGGCAACCCATACCAGGCGGTCAACGCCAGTGGGGCTCCGGTGCTGGCGGCAGACCGTGACGGCGATGGACTACCTGACCGAGGTCCCATTACTTCTGCAGCACCATACGGTGTAGTTCTCCTTGATCCGGTAAACGGTATCCCATTTAATGAGGACGTTACGTTCTCTGGATGGCGCCCCTTCGGTAAGTCACAGACTCGCGCGGCTGGTCACAACGGCAACGGTAGCTTCCCAGGATTCTCTCGGGAGCGATCAGTTCGATTTAATGCAGATCTGAGCTTTCCCGTACCTTTCCTGGAAGGGTGGGACGGTGTTGCCTCTGTTAATGTGTTTGAAAAGCTTAGTATCTGGCGTGAAAACAACCAGAGCTTTTCGGCAATTTCACAGGGTCTGAACTGTGACACTCTCTTACACAGAGATTCCTGTTTCAGCCCGTTCGCGGTCAGCGATAACGTGCTTGATCCCTATACCAACAGCCAAGCTGTAGCCGATTCTATCTTCCCCACACAGATGCTGCGTGGTCAGACGGATTCCGATATGTACACAATGGACGTCATAATGAACGGTCAGCTCCCACTGGGCAACTTTGAATTGCCTGGCGGACCTATCTCCATGGCTATAGGTGCACAACGTCGAGGTAACGGTTTCGATTACAAGCCGTTCAACCTGGCGCAGAGCGGCGATCTCTATAATGGCCAACAAGATATACCGGCCAACCATCAACGGCATGTCGATGCATGGTTCGTAGAGATTGCTATCCCGGTACTGGATAACCTCGAAATCACTGCAGCATCTCGTAATGAGACCTATAACACCGGCCAGAGCTCAAGTGATCCGAAGTTCGGTATCGTTTACAGCCCGTTTGACTGGTTGACTGTTCGTGCTACTAAGGGCACAGCGTTTGTCGCCCCCGGCCTGAACTCACTGTATGCCCCAGAGCGTTGCAATCTCAGTAATATCGATGACCCATTTAGTACGTTCTTTGCATATGCTCGCCGGTGTCAATCCGGTAACCCGGGCCTGACCCCGGAAACAGCGGATACATCGAGTGCTGGTTTAACTCTAGAGCCAATCGACAACCTTCGTATCGATCTTAACTGGAGTAAAACTGACTTTAGAGACCGTTTCGTTAGTGTCGACCCGCAACAGCTGCTGAATTTGGACTTTTACAAATTCAAACAAGCAACTGGCTTTAGCGGCACTGGCTTACCCAGCTATGCTCAGCTTCAAGCATGGAATGATAGCGGAAGTGACCCACGTATTGAGCGTAACCCGACCGACCTAGGTCAGATTCTACGAGTGGTTGTGGGTACATCCAATGCTTCTATGATGCTTGTGGAGGCTTTTGACCTCCAGGTCAGCTATCAGTTTGATCTTGGTGATGCATTCAGCGCGATAGGCCTGGGAGATAGGGATGTGGGTACCATGACCATTAACTCAAATTTTACCAAAATCGATAAATGGGAATACCAGAAGTTTCCTACTGATCCGGTCAGCTCTCCACTCGGAAAGCGTAACCGCTTCCTTGGTGAGGCTCCTCCGCTTCCAGAGTTGAAGGGCAACATACGCCTTGGATGGATAATGGGTAATCACAGCGCCAATCTCATTGGTCGTTACATCGACGAGGTGGACTTTGACGGGTATAACTGGAAGGGAATTACAACGTTCCAGTATTTCACACCTTTTGATCCCGCCATCCGTGATGTACTCCGAGCTTCCACTGTTGCAGACGCCGGTTATAACTACCGCGGCCTGGAACTGTTCGGTGGCTCTTTTGACGTAACCCTCGGTTGTAGGAACTGTTTCGATCGAATGCCACAGCGAGTTAATGACTTCGCCGGTATGGAATCGATTCTCTATGACGCACGAGGACGACTGATCTACGGAAGGATCACAATGGAGTTCTAATTTAGACTCTGATCGAAAAAAAGCGGCCCCTTCTTACGAAAGGGCCGCTTTTTTTTGCAGCTACATTTCAATAGAACGTAAAATTCTTAGGGAAGGTTTTAATAACCCGAAAACACAATCTGTGAAACACCAAAATATCCGAAAATTATAGGAAGCTTCTCCACTAGTTACTAAAAAACTATAAACCAGGTAAATATAGGAACCGTGTCTTCCAGCCGATTTAGGTCTTGGTTAAATATCGTGCAATTTACGGAAAAAGTTTTACCATAGTCAGCCATATCAACGGACGATTTAAGCCGATAGCGCGTGTTGTTCCCGACCACTTCCACGACTTCGAGCAAGTTATCCGGATCGGAATAAAAGCAGTTAAAAACGATGCGTCCAGGCTCATAAACCACGAGATTTTCGCCCAATGAACTGTAGCCTGCATCGATATACAGATCATCATAGACATAATCCGCATAAAAAGGTCTGAGGGGTGGATAACCTTCCATAATTTCAGCATTGTAAAAAGGGCGTGTGTAGTTACGACTCTCCGCACTGACAACAGAAAAATTAATAGCGCTCCCGCCCAATTCTGCTTGCAATTCGAGGGTGTAAAAGCGGTCTGCATTCGCCATCGCATCACTATCGATCTCGGCTGACATGGTTTCATAGGTTACGCTGGAACCGTCACTGGCTAAAGTAAGGGTATCAAGACAACTTTCGGGGGTTACATCGAAAGCCTGAATCGGATCCACTAGCCGGAACAAAATATTCTCAATCTCCGCATTCAGCAAAAACAGATTCAAGGCATAAGCTGGAGCGAATTCTGGCAGGCTATTCCCATCTTCCCCCTTAAGCACGGCGCAGGGTATTCGGAGGGTAGAAGCTGCAGAATCGTATTGGGTTCTCTTCAGACCGCTCCAGACATTACCTTGGGCATTGGAAACCGGAACCACAAACATCAACAGTAGAAAAATACCGAACCTCTTTTTAAAGTACACTAATACTTATTCCTTTTGGTCTACAAGGCTTACCAAGGGAGCACGTGACTCCCATTCAAATTCATCGGTGCTGTTCAGAATTACTCCTGACTCTTATACGTAGTAATTCAGACAGCTCCCCATGGTCACCTCTTAAAAGTTGCAATGACAACATCCTGGAAGCTCAAGCAGCCGAAGCTACCACTCCAGGAGCCATAACTCACACTAGTAGGGCACAGCCCATGGCTATCTAATAAAGCTTCAACAAATCCCTCGTCATAAGCCACGGCGTTTTCCGGCATATCCTTATCGACAATACTGTACGTTCCATTATCAAATTTGAAATCTGCTTGTGCGTGACCACACTCCAGATTTTCACGAGACCTATCATTCAATAGGAAGAACGTGAGAAGGCATCGGCCATCCGGTTTCAATACCCGCGCAATCTGACTAATATAGTTATCCACCGCGTCTGGTAACAGGTGAGTTAGAACAGACGTCGCGAATACAAACGAGAACGAATCCTGCTCATAGGGAAATACATAAGCATTGGCCCTGACTTTGCCTGATGGGTGATAAGACCTGTTATGAATGTCTGCCAATTGAAAATTGAAGTTTGGAAATCTGGACGAAATATATTTTTGACACCAGTTCACACCTTCTGGCACGACGTCAAAACCCTCATATCGGTTTTCCAAATAATCAGTTAATGGGATAGCCATACGGCCGATTCCCGATCCAACATCAAGCACTGTGTCCGATGGAAGCAGACCTGCCTCCGTCTTGAAGATATCGAGAAACTCCCTTCCGATCCTAACAAAGTCACCCCGCCCGACAAACAACAAACCCCGGCATGGAGTAAGCTGCTTACGCTTTCCTCTTAAATGATCAAAAAGGTCAAAGGGAGCAAACAACACGGATTTTATCCGGAACTTCCAGGATTTCGGCAGAAGTAATAAAAAACGTTTAAGCATGCCCGTTAAAGACGATTGTAAGTTACATAGATGCAGTAAAGGAACTGAATAGAAAACCGATCAGCCGCCCAGTTCTTCCAATCGCCCTTTCAAATCCTCAAGGATCAATAACGCTTCTGCAAAAGAGACGTGCTTCTGAATCAACTCTGCATAGACTCGATTCATTTCACTTGTTTCTTGTTCTACCCACTCACTTAAATTTTCTACATCGACAGATGCAGTAAATTCCTGAAAAAATTCCTGGGTCGTTCGCGCTCGCGCCTCCGTCCAAAATACAGGTTCACAAACACGTTGCTTGATTCTGGTACCGGTGAGTGCAATCTCTCTGCATTCGATGTCCAATTTTTGGTTGCCATTATGTTCATTGTAGAAGCGATAGATGTCGTTCTCCACGCGGACAATCTGTGCCCTCACTGCAGATCTGGATAGTTCACCAATGACAATAATCTCTTCAATCTCGCTTTCGCCTGCTTCCTGACCCCATACCGGCTGACCAGATAACAAAAAGGCTAATGTGAAAAAAATCCGCTTCATTTCTTCTGCTCTTTAACTCTAGAACCCATGCATTATAAACTGGATAAACAGGAATTAGGACGAAATCTTCAAGGCGCTAAAGCATCCCCGGGGCACCCCCTACTTGTTCTGTTTGGTTCCATCTCGGACTATTACATACTATATTGGATGAACATAGATTCAAATGCAGAATTATGATGTGGTTTAGCAGTGACTTGACGATCAACTGGAATAAGTTTCTATTCACGAAAGCATAATGACAAAACTAAGCGTCGATCGAGCTTTGCGGAAAGCTAAATCCCACGAACGAAATGGTCAAATGGATGAGGCAGTCAAGCTTTATCATTCTGTACTAGCAGAGTTTCCAAGCAACATCAGGGCTAAGCAAGGCCTTGCTAAACTATCCCAACCAAAGCCAGGCACTTTAGTTGGAAAAAATCCATCAGATGAAACCCTTAATCAACTCATAGCCTTATATAATAAGGGTCAAATTAGGACAGTTACTCAAGAATGCGATCGGTTAACAAAGGAGTTCCCGCAATCATTTCTGCTTTGGAACCTGCTAGGTGCTGCGAACAACGCTCAGGGCAAACTCGAGGAGGCTATCGCTGCTCATAACAAAGCGCTCCTAATCAAGCCTGATTTCGCTGAAGCCCATAACAATATAGGGGCAGCGTTCCAATCTCAGGGCAAATTCGAGGAGGCTAGCGCTGCTTATAACAAAGCGCTCTTAATTAAGCCAGACTATGCACGTGCCCATTACAACTTGGGTATTACGCTGCAAGAACTCGGCAGATTAGAAGAGGCTGTAGCAAGCTACAGAAAAGCGATAGCATTGATACCTGACTATGCCGAAGCCCATTACAACTTAGGTAATACGCTGCAAGAACTTGGCAGATCAAAAGACGCTGAAGCAAGCTACAGAAAAGCGATAGCATTCAAACCTGACTATGCCGAAGCCCATAGCAACTTGGGTATCACACTGCGAGAACTTGGCAAATCAAAAGACGCTGAAGCAAGCTACAAAAAAGCGATAGCGCTGAAGCCAGACTATGCAGATGCCCATAGCAACTTGGGTGTCACCCTGCAAGAACTCGGCAAATTAGAAGACGCTCTAGTTCAGTACAAGAAGAGTTTCGAATTAGTTCGGGGTAAAAATCCAGTCGATCCGCAGCATCAAAGCTTCCGGCTAATCAGCAAAGCTAAAATGAAACATGATATTGAACAGTTCGAGTATTTAGCTGCTTCAGGTTATGAGAGTGAAAAGTTTCAGGCTCTTGTTAACGTCTATAAGACCGTCTCATCAGAAATAAATTGGCCGACAAACGATGGCGAAATCATTCCATTAACCGATAAGTATCAGAAACTTTTAATGGATACCTATAATCGTTCAATTCATGTACTTGAAGCGCCTGAGTTACCTGGCCCTACTTTAAGCAATACCCTCGATATAGAAAAAATTACAGAAAATTATTTTAAGCATGACTTTGACTTGACTTATTTTGATAATTTTCTGGCCCCTCTTGCCCTTGATTCTATCCGTCATTTCCTGCTTGGTAGCACCATATGGTTCGATTTCTTCCATAGGGGAGGATATATAGGTGCTTATCTGAGAGATGGTCTGGCCTGTCCTTTATTTTTCCAAATCGCAGAAGAAATGCGAACAACTTTCCCCAAAATCTTTAAAAATCATCCATTAAAACAATTATGGGCCTATAAGTATGATAGTCGCGCCTATAAGAATGATAGTCCCTTGACGGGGATAAACGCGCATGCAGATTATGCTGCTGTAAATGTAAATTTCTGGATCACCCCCAAAGCAGCAAACTTAAATTCTTTATCCGGGGGACTAGTCGTGTACAACACGGTGGCACCATTGGAGTGGGATTCCAAGACATTTAACAATGATACAGAGAAAATTTTGGAACACCTTGAAGATAACAACAATGAAAAATCGGTTATACCTTACAATGAAAATAGAATTGTTATATTCAATTCCAACTTAATTCATGAAACAGATAAATTTGAATTTAAAGAGGGTTATGAAAACCGACGGATAAACGTCACAATGTTGTTTGGCGAGAGAGGA
>Ga0209445_1001233_pt1 | contig 13997 bp, 15 predicted proteins | sample MarorgKNORR_S2LV_4_FD_188223 | JGI IMG/M metagenome (GOLD analysis project Ga0209445, IMG submission 188223) | Marine microbial communities from the Southern Atlantic Ocean, analyzing organic carbon cycling - NADW_A/KNORR_S2/LV (SPAdes) (version 2) | ecosystem: Environmental > Aquatic > Marine >...
TTTTTCTTTCAGACTTAATTTAGGCTTTTTGCTAACACTTGAATCTTTAAATGATTTTCCACTATATCTTTTTGACATTTCCAAATCTTATAACAGGTTCATAAAAAAAAAGGCCACCTAAAAAGATGGCCTTTGAATTTTCTTTTAAGAAACGTGAGGAATTACATTCACACACTTACTACGCCAATACTCACTTATTTAAGAAGTTCATTGAAAAGTTCATTGAGAAAACCGTTCAATTAGAAAGCAAGTAGAAAGATGACTTCATTGAGGAGTGGGGTTAAATTGGGTTTGATGAGGTAGGATTGGTTAGTTAACACCCTGAATTATCTGTACCCCAAGGTGTTATTGTATTACATAAAGTTGCTCCACTAAGGTCTACATTCTTAAGGTTTGCTTCACTAAGGTTTGCTCCACTAAGGTTTGCTCCATGAAGGTTTGCTCCATGAAGGTTTGCTCCTCTAAGGATTGCTTCACTAAGGTTTGCTCCACTAAGGTTTGCTCCACTAAGGTCTGCTCCTCTAAGGTTTGCTCCACTAAGGTCTGCTTTATAAAGGTCTGCTCCATGAAGGTCTACTCCTCTAAGGTTTGCTCCACTAAGGTCTGCTTTATAAAGGTCTGCTCCATGAAGGTCTGCTCCTCTAAGTTTTGCTCCACTAAGGTCTGCTTCTCTAAGTTCTGCTCCACTAAGGTCTGCTCCAGTAAGGTTTGCTACTTGTAAATTACAACTCTCACAAGCATTTAATGTTTTCAATTTCAAGGTATTGGTTTCTACAATGTCAGCAGAAGCGGTGCCTATCAAACCAAGAAAGAGTAATAATAGTAAGAGTAGTTTCTTCATCTTGACCCTATTATATATCCATAGAAAGATAAGACTACTAATATTATAAAAGTTTTAGGCACGCATTGGGGAACGGTAGTTTTATCACTAGAACCAATATTTGATCCACCAAAACGTTTTAAAAATGCTTCAAATCAATATGGTTTTCACAAGGATGACGTAATAATATTTAAAATTGGTGAGGTAAAAGATTTAGAATCTGATTCACTAGACAAAACAGCATTAATTATACTTATTATTATACATGCCACAAACAAAATTGAAATTAATCCAACCCAATATTCTTGATTTATTGGTCCACAAGCATTGTAGAGACCTACTTTTTCAAGTATATTATCACAGACTTCCCTGCCTACCTCAAAGAATAATTTGTCCATCATCTAATTTTAAACTTTTATATTTTTAAAACAATCTAATTTTGATTTTGTCTCTTTCGCTTCTTTTCTTTTCTAAATTTTTTTCATAAAAAAATAAAATATCACAAACAGAATTTGCACCTCGCTAACCGTCTTAAAAGTTCATTGAACATTCATTGAAAAGTTCATTGAAGATTTATGTGACAGGCAAAAAAAAACCCCAGTAAAAACTGGGGTTTTAGAATTTTGTTTTGAGTAAGAACGGTTACATTCCCATGCCGCCGCCCATGCCGCCCATTCCACCAGCAGGCATTCCACCAGGGCCAGAATCTTTTTCATCAGGCTTATCTGCTACCATTGCTTCGGTAGTAACTAACAATCCAGCGATAGAAGCAGCGTTTTGTAAAGCTGTTCTAACGACTTTTACTGGATCAATGATACCTTCTTTGAACATATCTACGTACTGTTCAGTTTGCGCATCATAACCATGTGATGGTTTGTTCATTTCTAAAAGTTTACCAACCACAACAGAACCGTCCACACCTGCATTTTTAGTGATTTGTCTTATAGGAGACTGTAATGCTTTTTTTATAATCTCTACACCAGATTTTTGGTCAGCGCCTTTAATTTTTACTTTATCAAGGTCTTGTGAAGTATAAAGAAGAGCACATCCGCCACCAACTACTATTCCTTCTTCTACAGCAGCTCTTGTAGCATTAAGAGCATCTTCTACTCTGTCTTTTTTCTCTTTAACTTCAACTTCAGTTGCACCACCAACTTTTACTACCGCAACACCACCAGCTAGTTTAGCCAATCTTTCTTGAAGTTTTTCTTTATCGTAGTCAGACGTAGTTTCTTCAACTTGTTGTTTGATTTGAGCACATCTTGCTTCGATGTCAGATTTTTTGCCGGCACCACTTACTATAGTAGTATTTTCTTTGTCAACTTTTACTTTTTTAGCTGAACCAAGATCATTTATTTTAACATTTTCTAACTTAATACCAAGATCTTCAGAGATAACTTGTCCACCAGTTAGGATAGCAATATCTTCAAGCATAGCTTTTCTTCTATCTCCAAAACCAGGAGCTTTAACAGCAACAACTTTTAAACCACCTCTTAATTTATTTACTACTAATGTTGCAAGAGCTTCGCCCTCAACATCTTCAGAAATAATCATTAAAGGTCTTCCAGCTTGTACGACTGACTCTAACAGTGGAACCATTGGTTGTAGGTTTGTCAATTTTTTTTCATGCAAAAGAATTAAAGGGTTATCTAATTCAGTTGTCATCTTATCTGCGTTTGTTATAAAATATGGAGAAAGATACCCTCTGTCGAATTGCATACCTTCAACTACTTCCAGTTCTGTTTCTATACCTTTGGCTTCCTCAACAGTGATAACACCTTCGTTACCAACTTTTTGCATAGCTCTTGAAATCATATCTCCTATTTCTTTATCACCATTTGCAGAAATTGTTCCTACTTGTGCAATTTCATCACTGTCTTTTACTTTTTTTGCCGAAGAAATTAATTTTTCTTTAACTTGCTCCACTGCAGCTTCAATTCCTCTTTTGACATCCATTGGGTTCATGCCCGCAGTTACATACTTACATCCTTCCTTAACAATTGCTTGTGCCAAGAGAATGGCAGTAGTAGTTCCGTCGCCAGCTTCATCATTTGTTTTGCTAGCAACTTCTTTAACCATTTGAGCACCCATGTTTTCAAATTTGTCTTCTAAGTCAATTTCTTTAGCAACAGTAACACCATCTTTGGTTATTCTTGGAGCACCGTAAGATTTGTCTAAAATAACATTTCTTCCTTTTGGTCCAAGAGTTGCTTTTACTGTATTTGCAAGGATATCAACTCCTTTTAACATCGCTGATCTTGCATCAGATTCGAATTTTATTATTTTTGCCATTATAAACTCTCCTTATAATTAAATTATTTGCCAGCAGAGATAGAGATACCCATAATATCAGATTCTTTCATTATGCTGTATTCTTTACCATCAATTTTGACTTCTGTTCCTGACCATTTGCCAAATAGAACTTTGTCTCCAACTTTAACATCCATTGGAATTATTTTTCCATCTTCAGTTTTAGCCCCACCACCAACACCAACTACTTTACCTTCTTGTGGTTTTTCCTGAGCTGTATCTGGGATGATTATGCCTCCAGCAGTTTTTTCGCTGCTGTCTAGGACTTCAATTAAAACTCTGTCGTGTAACGGTTTAAATTTCATATAAAACTCCTATAAATATTGGTTTCATATAGAGACGCATCAAAGCTATTTCAAGTCATCCAACAAAATATATGATGTCAAAAAAATCAAAGAAATTAGCTTATTATTGAGTTATATCTGCCAAATGACCAAAAACTTAGATAAAGAAGGGTTAAAATCTATCGTAGATAATTATGATTTATACTTTATAGATCTATGGGGCGTAATTCACAATGGCATAGAAATCTTCAAAAGTTCAATTGAAGTTTTAAATGAATTAACAAAGTTAGACAAAGAATACATTTTACTCACAAATGCACCTAGGCCAAATGCGAATGTAAGAATTTTCATTGAAAAAATGGGTATGGATAAAAAAATTTCAACAAAAGTTTATACCTCGGGGGAGGCAGCGCTAGATTATCTTATTGCAAATTTTAAAGAGAAAAAGTTTTTCCATATTGGACCCCCTAGGGATTTTTCATTATTTAAAACATTTGAAAAAAATAAAATTAATGATCTTAATGAAGCAGAATATTTATTATGCTCAGGTTTGTTTGATGTTCAAGACAAGGAACTTTCTTTTTATAAAAAATTATTAGCCGCTCATTTTAAGAAAATTATGGTTTGTACAAACCCAGATTTAATTGTCGAAAGAGGAAAAGTTAGAGAATTTTGTGCTGGATCAGTAGCAAAAGTTTTTGAAGAACTTGGTGGTAAAGTAGAGTATTTTGGCAAACCTTATCCCAAGGTATATAATCAGGCCACAAACTTAATAAATAGAAAAGTTTTATGTATAGGTGATAATTTGAATACCGACATTAGGGGAGCTAATTTTCAAAATTTTAGTTCTTTATTGATTTCAAATGGAATACATAGAGAAGAAATTAATCAAGATAAAATAACTAATTTATTTAAAAGATACGACGTAACAGTAGATTTTTTGCAATCGAACTTAAAATGGTAAAAAAAATAAAACTATATAATAATTTCAAAATTCCAAAATCACATCAAAAATCAATTTTATTGATAGGTAATTTTGATGGGTTTCATTTAGGTCATCAAAAATTATTCGAACTTGCCAAACAATATAAAAAAAAAAATAAGATAAAATTTGGAGTAGTAACTTTTGATCCAGTTCCTAAAATGTTTTTTAATAATAATTTAAAAAATTATAGAATTTCAAATTTAAATCAAAAGATAAAATATTTTAAAAATTATAATGTAGATTTTGTAATTGTAAAAAAATTCGACAAACAGTTTTCTAAAATGAAATCTTTAAATTTTATAGAACAAATTTTGTATAAAAAATTAAATGCGAAATATATTTTTGTTAGTAATAACTTTAGATTTGGAAATAAAAGAGAAGGAGATGTTGAATTATTAAAAAGTTTAGAAAAAAAATTTCAATATAAAATAATCAAACCAAAACCTTTAAGGAAAAAAAATAAGATAATTTCATCAACACTAATTAGAAAGCTTCTTTCAACTGGAAATCTTGATGAAGCAAATAAATATTTAAATAGAAACTGGTCAGTTGAAGGTTTAGTTCGAAAAGGAAGAATGATGGGGAAAAAAATTGGTTTTCCAACATGTAATATTGAATTAAAAAAATATGTTATTGCAAAACTTGGTGTTTATGCTGTGAAAGTATATATAGAAAATAGAAAAACTTTTCTAAGAGGTATTGCAAATCTGGGCTACAGGCCAACATTTAATCAAAAAAAAATTCTTTTAGAGGTAAACATATTCAATTTTTCTGGAAATCTTTATAATAAGAATTTAAGAGTAGATTTCGTAAAATTTATTAGAAAAGAAAAAAAATTTAAAGGAATTGATCAACTTCGAAAACAGATTAAGTTAGATTTAAAAGTAGCAAAACAAACATATTAATTTTTTAATGAGCAAAGAAAATATTAATCTGCCGAAAACTGCATTTTCAATGAAGGCTAATCTTCCTGCCAAAGAACCAGGAATGATTGAATATTGGGACAAAATAAATCTTTATCAAAAGTTAAGAGACTCTAGTAAAAATAAGGAAAAATTTATCCTGCACGACGGTCCACCTTACGCAAATGGAAATATCCATATGGGTACTGCTTTAAATAAAATTCTAAAAGATATAGTTACCAAGTTTCACCAAATGGATGATAAAGATTCAGTTTATGTTCCTGGCTGGGATTGTCACGGATTGCCAATCGAATGGAAAATTGAAGAACAATATAAAAAAAATAAAAAAAATAAAGATGAAGTTCCAATAGTTGATTTTAGAAAAGAATGTAGAGATTTTGCTAACAAATGGATCAAAATTCACAAAGATCAATTCAAACGATTAGGTGTAATTGGAGATTGGGAAAATTATTACTCAACAATGAGTTTTGATGCTGAAGCTCAAATAGTTCGAGAACTTGCTAAATTTTTAAAAGAAGGAAGTTTATACAGAGGATATAAGCCTGTCTTATGGTCAACCGTAGAAAAAACTGCATTAGCTGATGCTGAGGTGGAGTATTTTGATCATACTTCAGATACAATTTATGCATCTTTCCCAATCAAAAAATCTAAATTTAATGATTTAAATAATTGTGAAATTATTGTTTGGACAACTACACCTTGGACAATCCCAGCAAATAAAGCTTTAGCCTACAATAATAATTTAAATTATTTAATTGTGGAGATTAATGATGAAGGGGACTTCAAAGGAAGAAAAATAGTTGTGGCAAAAAATTTATTAGAATCTGTAATTAAAGAATGCAAAATAGAAAACCATAAAATATTAAACAAATTTTCTGGTAAAAAATTTTCAGGAACTGTTTGTAATCATCCTTTTTTTAAAACTGGATACGATTATGAAATTCCAATGCTTGAGGCTAGATTTGTTACCACAGAGCAAGGTACTGGAATAGTTCATTGTGCACCAAGTCATGGTCCGGATGATTTTAATTTATGTCTTAGTCACGGAATTAAAGCATTAGAGACCGTAGATGATGATGGAAAATATACAAAAAATATTCCGAAGTTTGAAGGAATTCATGTTTTCAAAGCTAATTCAATTATTATTGAAAATTTAAGAGATCAAAAAAATTTACTATCAAATGGAAAATTAAACCATTCTTACCCGCATTCTTGGAGATCTAAAGCTCCTTTAATACATCGAGCAACTGCACAGTGGTTTATTTCTATGGAAAGCCATGGTTTAAGAAAAAAATCACTTAAAGCGATAGATGACACAATATTTTACCCAAGCAAAGCAAAAGAAAGAATTAAATCAATGATTGAAACGAGGCCCGATTGGTGTGTTTCGAGACAAAGAGTTTGGGGAGTTCCTTTGCCAATTTTTGTAAAAAAAAAATCTGGTGAAGTTTTAATCGATGATGACGTTTTTGAAAATATAGCAAAAATTTTTGAAAAAGAGGGTTCCGACTGCTGGTTTTCAGACGATCCACAGAAGTTTTTAGGAAAAAAATACAAGTCAGATAATTATGAAAAATCGAAAGATATAGTAGAGGTATGGTTTGATAGTGGCTCAACGCACTCATATGTATTAGAAAAAAGAGCAGATTTAAAATGGCCAGCATCAATGTATTTGGAAGGATCTGACCAACATAGAGGTTGGTTCCACTCATCTTTACTAGAGTCATGTGGAACAAGGGGAAGAGCGCCTTTTGAAACGATTTTATCTCATGGATTTGTGGTTGATGGAAAAGGTCAAAAAATGTCTAAATCTGTAGGAAATATTATTGCACCAGAAGATATTTTAAAAAAATATGGTGCCGATATTTTAAGAGTATGGGTTGCCGCATCAAACTACGCTGAAGATCTAAGAATTGACCATTCAATTTTAGAACAACATGCCGAAGCTTATAGAAAAATAAGAAATACTTTTAGATATTTATTAGGAAATTTAAATGACAATTTTTCTGAAATAGATTTTAAAAAGGTTGACTTAAATAATCTTCCAGAACTTGAACAATATTTATTGCACAAAATATACTTATTAAATGAAAATTTTCAAAAATATTTTAAGTCTTATAGTTTTCATAACTTATATAAAGAATTATTAAATTTTTGTATAGTTGATCTTTCCGCTTTTTATTTTGATATAAGAAAAGATACTCTTTATTGCGATGCAATAAATTCTAAAAAAAGAAAAAACTGCATTTTAGTTTTAAATGTAATTATTGAATGTTTGATTAAATGGTTTGCTCCAATATTATCATTTACTACAGAAGAAATTTTTTCACTAATATACAAAAATGAAGAAAGCATTCATTTAAAGAAATTTGTAAACATACCCAAAGAATGGAATAATCAAAAATTAGGTGAGAAATGCGCTACTTTAAAAAAAATTAGAGATCACTGCAATATTAGTATCGAAGAAAAGAGAGCTGAAAAAATTATTGGTTCAAGTTTAGAAGCAAGAATTAAAATAAAACTTAAAAATAAATTTTTTGAAGTTGCAAAAGATATTGATTTTGCCGAACTATGTATAACTTCAGAAGCAGCGGTAGTTAAAGATGAAAAAATCACAGCTGATATCGAAGTAGAGACATTTAAAGCCGAAGGTAATAAATGCAGTATATGCTGGAAGATTAAACAAAAAAAATGTGAAAGATCTAATTGTCCAATTTAATACATGTTAAGTTTAAATATAAAAAAATTTTTATTTATTTAGTAATAATATTAGTAATTTTTATTTTAGATAGAATTTCAAAAATTTATATTTTAAATATTGCCGAAAGCAGAGGAACAGTAGAAATAAATTTAAATTTATTTTTAAATTTTATTTTAGTTTGGAATACTGGAATTGGTTTTGGTCTTTTGTCATTTGAGCACTCTACACTCTATAATCTTATAACCAGTTTAATAATTATAATTAATTTATTGATCATTTATTTGATCTTTAAATCAAATGATTTACGAGCATACTTTTTCATATTAATTTTAGGAGGTTCCTTTGGAAATCTGTTTGATAGATTATATTATTCAGCGGTACCGGATTTTATTGATTTAAACTATAAAGGATATCATTGGTTCATATTTAATGTTGCGGATATATTTATAACATTAGGAATTATTTGTCTTATTTTTGCTGAATTATTGAATTATAAAAAGACTAATGAAAATTAATAAAATTATAACAGTTATTTTACCGATATTTCTATTATATTCGTGTCAAGGAACAGTAGATGCATTACAAGGTAAAAAAAGATCTGAGAGCAGTGATGAATTTTTAGTTGAAAAAAAGAATCCATTAACACAACCACCAGACTATAATGAGCTGCCAGTTCCTGTTGGCCAAGAACAAGAACAATTTAATGAAGAAAATGAATCAGAGTTGAAAAAGATCCTAGATATAAGTCAAAATGAAGAGTGTACAATTCAGAATAAGAATATAAGTCAAAATGAAGAGTGTGCAACTCAGAGTAATACTGATGAAAATACATCTTTAGAAAAGTCTATATTAGAGAAGATTAATGATTAAAAATGTTAACCTCTAATATAAAATTTATTAACTTTATTCAAAAACAAAAAAAAAAACCAATATATAATTTTAAACAGTTAAAAAAAGAAAATTGGATTAAAAAATATAAACTACTTTTAAGTCTCACTCCAAATTACAAATACAGCTATACAAAAGCACAGATTAAAAACTTAAAAAAACAAAATTTTTTTAGATTAATTGGCATGGGTGGTTCAACATTAGGAGCTAAAGCAATATATAAATTTTTACAAGATAAAACGAAAAAAAAATTTGTTTTCATAGATAATTTAAAACCCAAATTGTCAAAATATGAAAAATCTAATGAAGCCGTTAACATCATTATCTCTAAGTCTGGCAATACACTTGAGACAATTATAAATACAAGTATTTTAATAAATCAAAATCAAAAAAGTAAAAATATTTTTATTACAGAAAAAAAAAATAGTTACTTATTAAATCTTGCACACAAGATCAGAGCAGAAGTTTTTGAACACAAAAATTATATAGGAGGAAGATATTCTGTTTTATCTGAAGTTGGAATGCTACCTGCTGAACTTATGGGATTTGATGAAAGAAAATTTAAAAGGTTAAACTTATTAATCAATAATAATAATTTTTTAAAAAAATTAATAATTAATGTTGATGCTACTCTAAAATTTATTAAGCAAGGAAAATCTAATTCAATAATTTTAAATTATGATGAAAAATCTGAAAATTTATTAAAATGGTATCAACAGCTTATTGCAGAAAGTCTTGGTAAAAAATCTAAAGGACTTCTACCAATGATATCAAATATGCCCATGGATAATCATAGTTTATTGCAACTGTATTTAGATGGTCCTAAGAAAAATTTTTATACTTTTTTTAATGTATTCGAAAAAAAATCAGAAATTATTAATAAAAAAAACATTCTAAATACACATGCATATCTAAAAAATAAATCTATTTTTCAGATATTAAATTCACAAAAAAAAGCAACAGAAAACATATTTAAAAAAAGAAAACTACCATTTAGAAGCTTCGAGTTGCTTAGAAGAAACGAAGAAACACTAGGAGAATTATTTTGTTTTTTTATTTTAGAAACAATTTTATTAGGTAGGGCTTTGAAAGTAAATTCTTTTGATCAACCATCTGTAGAACTTGTAAAAAAAGAGACAAAAAAGATTTTAATTTAAATAAATTTACCAAAAATTATCTTCGATATTCCATAATTTTCTGTTCTCAAGATTTTAAATTTACTATCAAAACTATCATTTGATCTTTTATGCCTATGCAAAACTATAATTCCTTCTTCGATTAAAATGTTCATTTCATTAATCTCATTTAAAAGTAAACTTATATTTTTTTCTTTATAGGTCGGGTCTAAAAAAATTAAATTGAATTTATTTTCTCCAATTTTTTTAATTTTTTTTAAATCAAATACATTTTCTGAAAATAACTTTACTTTCTTTTCACAATTAAATTTATTGATATTTTTTGTCAAAATTTTTATTGAAGGTTTATGCTGCTCAATAAAATAAACCTTTGAAGCTCCTCTAGATATACATTCTAATCCAAAAGATCCTGTTCCTGAGAAAATGTCTAAAATATTAGATTTTTTTATGGAAATTCTCTCATTTTTGGAATGCTCAAGAATATTAAAAATAGACTCTTTGGTTAAATCTTTTAAAGGTCTTGTTTTTTTATCTAGAGGTTCATATATTTTTCTACCTTTATAATCACCAGCAACAATTCTCATTTATCTATGACTTTAAATCCAATATCTTTCCTGAAAAAACTATTAGACCAATTTAAATTATTAATTAATTTTAAAACTTTATCTCTTGATTCTTTATAGTTTGAAGAAATAGAAACAAAATTTAGTACTCTTCCTCCATTAGAAAAAATCTCACCATTATTTTTTTTTGTTCCTGCATGAAAAATAAAATTATTTTTATCTAAATTTAGTTTTTTTAAATTATCTATTTTGATATTATTTTTAAACTTTTCTGGATATCCTTTAGAACATACTACAACGCATAAGCTTTTTTGATCTTTCCACTTAATTTCTATTTTATCTAATGTCTCATCACAACACGAATTAAGAATTTTAAGAAAATCTGTTTCTAACAATGGCAATATAGTTTGACATTCCGGGTCACCCATTCTTACATTATATTCAATAAGATAAGGTTCATTATCTTTAATCATTAAACCTGCATATAAAAAACCTTTGTAATTTTCTCCTAAATCTTTAACTGCTTTTAAAGTAGGTATAATAATTTTATCAATTATTTTTTTTTCTAAATCATTATTAATTAATGCTGAGGGCGAATAAGCACCCATGCCACCTGTATTCTTTCCTTTATCTCCTTCGAATGCTCTTTTATGATCCTGGGCTGTTTGAAAGTTTTGAAAGTTTTTTCCATCACATATTACGAAAAAACTCATTTCATCACCTTTTAAAAATTCCTCAATTAAAACATTTTTTGCTTCACCAAATTTTCCATCAAATATTTCTTTTACAGCTTCATTTGCAGAATATGAATTTTCACATATGTAAACTCCCTTACCTGATGCTAATCCATCTGCCTTAACTACAATTGGAAAATTGCTAGATTTTATAAAATTGATTGTATCTTTAGTATTTTCGAAAATACCAAAATTTGCTGTAGGAATATTATATTTTTTACAAATTTTTTTTGTAAAAATTTTTGATCCTTCAAGTTGAGAAGGAATTTTTTTTGGACCAAAAACTTTAATTTTTTCTTTTTCTAAGAAATCTACTATTCCATTAACCAAAGGTTTTTCTGGACCAACTATAACTAAATCAACTTTTGATTTTATTAAAAAATTCTTTATTTTATCAAAATTATCTAAATCGATTTCAATATTTTCAGCTATTTCACTTGTCCCAGCATTGCCGGGTATACAATAAATTTTACTTATTTGTGGAGACTCGGATATTTTTTTACAGATTGCATGTTCTCTCCCACCACTTCCTATAATACTTATAATCATATATAAGTATCCTTCTATCCAATGAAAAATAAATTAGCCACAATAAAATATCTGCCAAATAATTTTGAAATAATAGAAGATGGAGATCATGTAATTTGTGCGGTATCAGGAAAGAAAATTTATTTAGATAAACTTACCTATTGGAATGTAGAATTACAAGAAGCCTACTTTTCTTATGTAGAAGCAGATAGAAAGAGAGAAGAATTAATCAAAAAAAATTAAATTATTTCCAACGATTATGAGTCCAAATCCATTGAGTTGGGTTTTTGATAATCATTTTTTCAATATTTTGATTAATTGTTAAAGAATTATTTTTTAAGTCTTCTTCATGAACTCCAGTTTTTGTTATTTCGTATGGTTTATGAATCACCATTTCAAAATTAATTCCGTTTTTTCTTTCAATATATATTGGGACTAGTTTGCAATTGTATTTCAGAGCTATTTGTGCTGGAATAGTGGTAGTATGTGCCTCTTTATTGAAAAAAGATATTCTTGGTCCTTCGCTAACACGTTGATCTACCATTATAGCAATACTATACCCATCTTTGATTTTTTTTATTATTTCCCTAGAACCAGCTACACCTTTTGGAATTTGTATAGGACAAATATATTTCATTCTTAAATATTCCATGAATGGATTTAAAAAAAAATTATTTAAAGGTCTATAAATTGCAGCAAGTTTAATCCCAAATTTATCTAGTTCCATTGCCATAAGTTCAAAATTTGCAAAGTGACCAGAAAAAAAAACTACCGGTTTATTTGATTCTTTTATTTGATCTAAATATTCAATTCCTGTGATTTTCATGTGATCAAATCCAGTTTTGTTTAATTTGAAATTTTTTAAGAAAATATATTCAGCAAAAGTTCTTCCAATATTTGACCACATTTTATTTATGGTCTCTTCCTCTTTTTTTTTATCAATATCACCTAATCCAATTTTAATATTTTGTTTAATTATATCTTTTGATCTAAAAAAAGGACCAATAATTTTTCCCAGAATACTTCCAAGGTTAGATGCATTTTTAAGTCCTATTATTTTAAAAATACAAAATAAAGAAATTATACTTATAAACTCAAAAAAATATTTTATAATTTTCATATATTTTTTTTTATTAATTCTATAAAATTATCTTTATTTTTTATCTCCAGTTCAATTTTCAAATATTGAAAATGTGTTTTAAAATTATCATGGATTCTAAAATAATCTTTTTCTGTAGTTAATAGAATTTGATTCTTTTCACTATTAATTTTTTTTATTAGCATTTCCAAGTCAGACACAGTAAAGTGGTAGTGATCTGGGAAAGAGTTTGTGCCTATTAAATTCAAATTATTTTCTTTTAATAAATCAAAAAAATTTGATGGATTTCCTATTCCAGAGAAAGCATATATTTGTTTATCTTTAAATCTATTAATATCTACGGGTTTATATTTTGAGTAGAATATTTTAACATTCTTGTTTTTATTATATATTTGATCTTCAATTTTAATATTTCTTTCACCATTTATAACAATGCAATCAGATCTATTTACAGCTGTAATTCTTTCTCTCAACGGTCCAGATGGTATTACGAGTCCATTTCCAATCCATTGCTTTTGATTAAAGCAAACAACTGAAAAATTTTTTTTAATAGTATAATCTTGAAATCCATCATCAAGAATTGCAATATCGTTTTTATTTTTTATTAGAGATTCTATTGCTTCTTTTCTGCTTTTGGAAACGAATGTTGTTCCTACTTTTTTTAGCATTGTTATTTCATCCTTAAGATAATCGTAGTATTTTTTAACAAATGCAGGATTTTTTCCTAGAGATTTAGTGATCTTAAAAATTTCTGATGCTAAAGGCGTTTTTCCAGTGCCACCCACATAAATATTTCCCACACAAATAATCGGTATTGGAAATTTTTTGGATATTTTATATTTATTTATAAAAGAAAATAACAAAAATAATATTGAAATTGGAAAAAATAAAATAGCCCAAAAGGAAAATCTGGAACTATCCCAAAATTTTGGTTTTTTTAATTTCATTTAAAAATATTTGCTAATCTCCTTTTGATTTTCAACCAATACTTCATTTCCGATAGAATTTATCTTTTTTACAATTTGT
>Ga0209445_1001238_pt1 | contig 13977 bp, 9 predicted proteins | sample MarorgKNORR_S2LV_4_FD_188223 | JGI IMG/M metagenome (GOLD analysis project Ga0209445, IMG submission 188223) | Marine microbial communities from the Southern Atlantic Ocean, analyzing organic carbon cycling - NADW_A/KNORR_S2/LV (SPAdes) (version 2) | ecosystem: Environmental > Aquatic > Marine >...
GCCAACTCTTTCTTCTTTGTCTCTAGTAGTATTATATATGCCAGTAGCTGCTTTTAAGGTTCCTGAATATATTCTTATAAAAGTTAAAGTTCCTACAAATGGATCTGTAGCTACTTTAAATGCAAGAGCTGAAAAAGGTTCTTTATCGTCAAATTTTCTTTCTATTTCATCCGTAGAGTTAGGTTTGGTTCCTTTGATTGAACCAATATCTATAGGACTTGGTAAATAGTCTACAACAGCATCAAGAAGTGGTTGTACACCTTTATTTTTAAAAGCAGATCCGGTTAAAACTGGAACAAAATCAAATTTTAAACATCCTTTTCTGATACATTTTATTATGTTTTTTTCAGAAATCTCTTTGCCATTTAAATAGTCTTCCATTAGTTTTTCATCTTGTTCAACTGCTAATTCTAATAATTCTTTACGATATTTATTCGCACTTTCTTTTAAATCTTCTGGAATATCTTTAGTTTCAAACTCTGCACCTAAAGTTTCATCTTTCCATATAATTGCTTTCATTTTTATTAAATCAACAACTCCTTTAAATGAAGCTTCAATACCTACTGGAATTTGTGTTACTAAAGGCTTGGAACCTAATCTATCTTTGATCATATCTACACACATTAAGAAATTAGCACCTGTTCTATCTAACTTGTTCACAAAACAAATTCTTGGAACTTTGTATTTATCAGCTTGTCTCCAAACTGTTTCTGATTGTGGCTCAACTCCAGCTACTCCATCAAAAATAGCTACAGCTCCATCAAGAACTTTTAAAGATCTTTCAACCTCAATTGTAAAATCTACGTGGCCTGGTGTATCTATGATGTTAATTCGATGATCCCTCCAAAAACAAGTGGTTGCTGCAGAAGTTATTGTTATGCCCCTTTCTTGTTCTTGCTCCATCCAATCCATTGTTGCGGCACCATCATGAACTTCACCAATTTTATGACTCTTACCAGTGTAATACAAAATTCTTTCTGTAGTTGTGGTCTTGCCAGCATCTATATGCGCCATGATACCAATGTTTCTATATTTATCTAATTGATGTGTTCTTGGCATAAATATTACCACCTAAAATGTGCAAAAGCTTTATTAGACTCTGCCATTTTGTGAGTATCTTCTTTTTTTTTAACTGCTGATCCTCTACGTTGATAAGCATCATAAATTTCATTAAAAATTTTATCCGACATTTTTTTGTCTTTTCTTTTTCTTGAAGCATCAATTAACCATCTTAAAGCAAGCGCTTGTGATCTTTTTGATTTTACTTCTACTGGCACTTGATAAGTCGCTCCACCTACTCGTCTAGATCTTACTTCTACAGTTGGTCTTATATTATTTATTGCTTCATTAAAAATAGTTAACGGTTCTTCTTTGGCTTTTGATTTAATTTTTTCAATTGCATCATATACAATTTTCTCAGCAATTGTTTTTTTACCATCAAACATGATTGAATTAATTAATTTCGGAATTATTGTTGATTTATATTTTGGGTCAACTAGAGGAATTTTTTTTGGAGCTCTTCTTTTTCTGGACATGCTTATTTACCTTTTTTTGCCCCATATTTTGAACGCCGTTGTTTACGCGCTGTAACAGCTTGAGCATCAAGATTCCCTCTTAAAATATGATATCTTACACCAGGAAGATCTTTTACTCTTCCTCCTCGAATTAATACTACAGAGTGTTCTTGTAAGTTATGTCCCTCACCTGGAATATATGAAGTAACTTCGTGACCATTTGACAATCTTACCCTTGCAACTTTTCTTAGCGCTGAGTTTGGTTTTTTTGGTGTAGTTGTATAAACTTTAATACAAACCCCTCTTTTTTGAGGAGATTTTTCAAGAGCAGGTACTTTGTCTCTTGATTTGGGTCTAATTCTCTTTTTTTTTACTAACTGGTTAATTGTTGGCATAATTTTATTTAATTAATTTTATTTTTGATGAAAATAACTGACAGTAATGACGTGTGGCAGCGTTTAGTACTCAAGTACTACATTCCAACCAAAAACATCGCCAAAATACTATAGAAATCTATTTTGTCAAATTAAAAGACCTTAAAAAAAAGCTTTTTTTTATTGATTTACTTGAGTTTCCGGAGACTCTAATTTTTCCTGCTCAGTTATAAATTTATTGTCATCTTCTAAGGCTTTTTTATTCCAATTGATCTTAACTGCACCTGTGCCAGCAGGAACTAATCTTCCCACTATAACGTTCTCTTTTAAACCTACTAATTTATCTACTTTACCTTTTATTGCAGCATCTGTTAACACTCTTGTAGTTTCTTGGAAAGAGGCAGCAGATATAAAGGACTCTGTTTGTAAAGAAGCTTTAGTTATACCCATTAAAACTCTCTCGCCTTTTGCTGGTTTTTTACTCTCAGATTTTAATTTTTCATTTATATTTTCAAATTTTATTCTATCTATAATTTCCCCTGGCAACAAACTTGAGTCTCCCGATTCTTTAACTTCAATTTTTTTCAACATTTGTCTTAAAATTACCTCAATATGCTTATCATTAATAATTACTCCTTGTAATCTATAAACTTCTTGCACTTGATTAACAAAATAATCTGTTAATTCTTTGATGCCTAAAATTCTTAAAATATCATGAGGTAAAGGTTGACCATCTAATAGATATTCACCTTTTTTAATTTTTTCACCTTGGTTAAAATTAATATGTTTGCCTTTAGGTATTAAATAATTTGATGACACGTCATTCTCAGAAACAATTGAAATTCTTTGTTTGCCTCTTACTTCTTTACCGAAAACTACTTTTCCATCATTTTCGGCGATGATAGCGCTATCTTTTGCTTTTCTAGCTTCAAATAATTCAGCAACTCTTGGTAGCCCTCCAGTAATATCTTTTGTTTTAGAAGTTTCTTTAGGTAATCTTGCTATAACATCGCCAGCAAATATTTTTTGTCCATCTTGAACAGATAAAATAGAATCAGGAACTAAATAATATCTAGCTTCGTTATCATCAGCTTTTTTAATTACATTACCTTTTTCATCACGTAATGTTATTCTTGGTTTTAGATCTGTATTTTTAGATTGTATTTTCCAATCAACAACTGCTTTTGTTGATATTCCTGTAGCATCATCTAAAGTTTCAGCTAAAGAAACACCATTGATTAAATCAACATAATTTACAATCCCACTTTTTTCTGCAATCACAGGTGTTGTATAAGGATCCCATTCACAAATTTTAGTATTCTTTTTAATTTTGTCTCCATTTTGGAAAAATAATTTTGAACCATATGGAATTTTATACACTGCTATTTGTAAACCATTATCATCTTCTATTGATAGCTGTGTATTCCTTCCCATAACAACCAAATTTTTCTTAGAGTCTTCTAATAAATTTGTATTAATAATTTTTAAAGTTCCCTCAGATTTTGTAACAATTTGAGATTCTTGTTTAATTGAGGCAGTTCCTCCAATGTGGAATGTTCTCATTGTTAACTGTGTTCCAGGTTCACCTATAGACTGCGCTGAAATCATTCCTATTGCTTCCCCAACATGTACCATATTACCTCTTGATAAATCTCTACCATAACATGTCGCGCACACTCCTTCTTTCAAGCTACATGTAATTACTGAATACACATTTATTAATTTAACTCCTGCAGCATCAATTTTTTCACATACTGCTTCGTCTATGATTTCATCTTTATTTAGAATTGATTCGCCTGTTATAGGATTTTTAATATCTGTAGCTGTAACTCTGCCTAATACTCTTTCTGATAGACTAACAATAACATTCCCTCCTTCAATAATTTCCGATAGTTTGATGTTACCTGGTTTGTCACATTTTTGCTTAGCAATTGTTAAATCTTGAGCAACATCACAAAGTCGTCTTGTTAAATATCCTGAATTAGCTGTTTTTAAAGCAGTATCAGCCAAACCTTTTCTTGCTCCATGTGTTGAATTAAAATATTCCAAGGCTGTTAGACCTTCTTTGAAATTTGATGTGATTGGTGACTCTATAATTTCACCAGAAGGTTTAGCTATTAAACCTCTCATTCCTGCTAATTGTTTCATTTGGGCAGCAGATCCTCTTGCGCCACTATCAGCCATCATAAATACAGAGTTAATTTTTAACCCATCTTTAGTAACTTCAGTTGCAGAAATTCCTTTCATCATTTCTGTAGCTACTCGATCAGTACATTTTGACCATGCGTCTACAACTTTATTATATTTTTCACCTCTTGTAATAAGACCTTCTGCATATTGATCTTCATAGCCAGATATCAATTTTTTAGTTTCATCAATTAGTTGTTGTTTGTTTTCAGGAATAACTAGATCATCTTTACCAAAAGAAATTCCAGCTTTAAAAGCATGTTTAAATCCTAGATCTTTCAATTTATCGCAAAAAATAACAGTAGCTTTTTGTCCGCTAAATCTAAACACATGGTCAATAATCTCTGAAACTATTTTTTTTGGTAAAAGTCTATCAACTAAAAAAAATTTGCTGTTAACATTTTTTGGCAAAAGATTTGCTAACATAAATCTTCCTGCTGTACTTGTATATTTTTCAAATTTAATATTTCCTTTTTCATCTACTGTTTCAAATCTTGAAACAATTCTCGAATGAACTTTAATTTGATCAATTTCAAGAGCGAATTCAATTTCAGAATTATTTACAAAGAATCCTTCTACTTTATCTGTTTGGTAAGGTGCTTGAGAGAGATAATAAATGCCAAGAATCATATCCTGACTTGGAACTATTATTGGTTTTCCATTTGATGGACTTAAAATATTATTTGTTGACATCATTAAAACTCTAGCTTCTAATTGAGCTTCTAAACTTAATGGAATATGTACTGCCATTTGATCTCCATCAAAATCTGCATTAAATGCAGCACACGTTAAAGGATGAAGTTCAATTGCATCTCCTTCAATTAATTTTGGTTCAAATGCTTGGACACCTAATCTATGTAGTGTTGGAGCTCTATTTAATAGTACTGGATGTTCCCTAACAATTAATTCTAAAGCTTCCCAAACCTCATCTCTTTCCATTTCAACTAATTTTTTTGCTTGCTTAATTGTAGTCGCTAATCCTAATTTATTTAATCTTGCATATAAAAATGGTTTAAATAATTCTAAGGCCATCTTTTTTGGTAAACCACACTCATGTAACTTTAGATCAGGCCCCACAACTATTACAGATCTTCCAGAATAATCGACACGTTTTCCTAATAAGTTTTGTCTAAATCTTCCTTGTTTACCTTTAAGCATTTCAGCTAAAGATTTTAGTGGTCTTTTCCCTGTTCCAGTAATTACTCTTCCTCTTCGTCCGTTATCAAATAGTGCATCAACGGACTCCTGTAACATTCTTTTTTCATTACGAACAATAATATCCGGAGCTTTTAAATCAATTAATCTTCTTAATCGGTTATTTCTATTAATCACTCTTCGATATAAATCATTAAGATCTGATGTTGCAAATCTTCCTCCATCAAGTGGTACTAAAGGTCTTAGTTCGGGTGGAATAACTGGTATAGTTGTCAAAATCATCCATTCAGGTTTATTTCCACTTTCAATAAATGACTCTATTAACTTTAATCTTTTAATAGCTCTTTCTTCAGCAACTTTAGACTTAGTTTCATTTATTGTTCTAATTAAAATTGCTCTTTCTTCTTCTAAATTCATTGATTTTAAAATTTCTAGAACTGCCTCAGCACCTATGCCAACAGTAAATGCTTCTTCGCCGAATTCGTCTTGATATTTAATTAATTCTTCTTCCGTTAATGTTTGATTTTTCTTAAGTCCAGTTAAACCAGGTTCTATAACTATAAAACTTTCAAAATATAAGATTCTTTCTACCTCCTTTAATTTCATATCTATTGCTAAAGAAATTCTGCTTGGTAAAGATTTTAAAAACCAAATATGAGCAACTGGTGTAGCTAGGTTAATATGTCCCATTCTTTCTCTACGAACATTTGATTTTGTAATTTCAACACCACATTTTTCACAAATAATTCCTCTAAATTTCATTCGTTTATATTTCCCGCATAAACATTCATAATCTTTAATTGGGCCAAAAATTCTAGCGCAAAATAAACCGTCTTTTTCTGGTCTAAAAGTTCTGTAATTAATTGTTTCTGGTTTTTTTATCTCTCCATAGGTCCAAGATTTAATTTTTTCAGGACTAGCCAATGTTATTTTAATACTATCAAAATTTTGAGCTTCTGAAATCTCAGAACTTTTAAACAAATTTGTTAATTCTTTTTTCATATTTAATTTAGCTCTATATTCAGTGCTAATGATTTAATTTCTTTAACTAATACGTTGAATGACTCTGGTATTCCAGACTCAAAATTTTCTTCACCTTTAACAATAGTTTCATAAACTTTAACTCTACCCGCTACATCATCAGATTTTACAGTAAGTATTTCTTGAAGAGTGTATGATGCTCCATAAGCTTCAAGAGCCCAAACTTCCATTTCGCCAAATCTTTGACCACCTAATTGAGCTTTTCCACCAAGAGGCTGCTGAGTAACCAAACTGTAAGGACCAGTAGATCTAGCATGAATTTTGTCTTCTACTAAGTGATGTAATTTCAACATATAAATAGTTCCTATTGTAACAGGTCTGTCAAATTTTTTACCTGATGTTCCATCCCATAAAAAGGTTTGCCCAGAATTTGGTAAGTTTGCTAGGTCTAACATTTTAGTTACATTCTGCTCTTTCGCCCCATCAAAAACAGGAGTGGCAATTGGAATTCCATTTTTAATATTTTCACATAAATCTACAAATTCTGATGAAGAAAGTTTTTCTATTTTTTCCTCAAATACTTCTTTTCCGTATACTGATTTTAAAAACGAAGAAATTTTTTCTGTTCTATTTATTATTTTTTGATTTTTATTAATTAATTTCTTCAATGTTTCACCTAACTCAGTACATGACCATCCTAAATGAGTTTCTAAAATTTGACCTACATTCATACGACTTGGCACTCCTAAAGGATTTAATACAATATCAACCGGCTTGCCATTTTCTTGATAAGGCATATCTTCAACGGGTACAATTTTACTCACAACCCCCTTATTTCCATGTCTGCCTGACATTTTATCTCCAGGTCTTAGTCTTCTCTTAATAGCAACAAAGACTTTTACCATTTTCATTACACTTGGTAATAAATCGTCACCTTGTCTAATTTTTAATACTTTATCCTCAAATCTTTCTTGGATATCTTTTTTGGCTGAATTATATTGATCTTTTAATTGTGAAAGCGCTTCTAGTTTTTTGTTATCGTTTACTGATATTTTAAATAAATCAGATATAATTAATTTACTTATTTTTTCTTCTTCTAATTTTTCACCTATATTTAAATCTTTTAATTTATTATTTATAGAACTTCCTTTGAGTATTAATGATGCTCTTTGTTTTATATTTCTTTCTAGTATTTCTTCTTCAACATTTTTGTCTTCTTGTACACTTTCTATTTCAGATCTTTCAATAGTGATTGATCTTTCGTCTTTTTCAATTCCGTGTCTATTAAATACTCTTACATCAACAACTATACCTCTACTACCACTTGGCATTTTTAAAGATGTATCAGTTACATCAATAGCTTTTTCTCCAAAAATTGATCTTAATAATTTTTCCTCTGGTCCTGAAGCTGAGTCGCCTTTTGGTGTTACTTTTCCAACTAAAATATCTCCTGGTTTAACTTCTGCCCCTATATAAACAACGCCTGACTCATCTAAATTTCTTAAAGCTTCTTCATTAACATTGGGTATATCTCTAGTTATATCTTCTTCACCAAGTTTGGTATCTCTTGCCATTACCTCATATTCCACTATATGAATAGAAGTAAAAACATCATCTGTAACACATCTTTCAGATATCAATATTGAATCTTCAAAATTATAACCTTGCCAGGGCATAAACGCTACAGTTACATTCTTGCCTAAAGCCAATTCTCCAATTTTCGTAGCAGGTCCATCAGCTATAATATCTCCAGTTTTAACATTATCACCTACTCTAACTAGTGGCTTTTGATTAATGCAAGTATTTTGATTTGATCTTTTAAATTTTTGTAAATTGTAAATATCTACACCTGATCTTGTAAAATCTTTTTCATCTGTTGCTTTTATAACAATTCTTTTTCCATCAATTTTATCTACAATACCAGCTCTTTTCGCAACGATAGTAACTCCGGAATCTAAAGCAACATCGCTTTCAATTCCAGTTCCAACTAATGGCGCTTCAGGTTTTAATAGTGGAACTGCTTGTCTCATCATATTTGAACCCATTAAAGCTCTATTGGCATCATCGTTTTCTAAGAATGGAATTAATGAAGCAGCAACCGATACCAATTGTTTTGGTGAAACGTCTATATAATCAATATTTTCAGGTTTAGATAAAATAAAGTTTAAATTTTGTCTACAAGAAACTAGTTCTTCTTCAAATTTCCCATTTTTATCTATAACAGAGTTAGCTTGTGCAATTGTATATTTTGTTTCTTCCATTGCTGACAAATATTCAATTATATCTTGGACAACAGCATCTTTAACTTTCTTATATGGACTCTCGATAAATCCATATTTATTAATTTTTGCATATGTTGCTAAACTATTTATTAACCCAATGTTTGGTCCTTCAGGAGTTTCTATTGGACAAATTCTTCCATAATGAGTTGGATGAACGTCTCTAACCTCAAATCCAGCTCTTTCTCTTGTTAAACCACCAGGGCCTAATGCTGAAACTCTTCTTTTGTGTGTAATTTCTGACAATGGATTTGTTTGATCCATAAATTGAGATAATTGAGAAGTGGCGAAAAAATCTTTCAAAGAAACAGTTAAAGGTTTAGCATTAATTAAATCTTGTGGCATTGCTGATTCAACATCTAATGTGGTCATTTTTTCTTTGATCGCTCTTTCCATTCTATAAACGCCAATACGAGCTTGATTTTCAACCAATTCTCCAACAGATCTAACTCTTCTATTTCCTAAATGATCAATGTCATCAACTTCATCTTTTCCATCTCTTAATTCCAACATTTTCTTAACAATAGCTATAATATCATCATTTCTAAGAATAGTAATTTTGTCAGAGCAGTTTAAATTTAGTCTTGAATTCATTTTTACTCTCCCAACATCTGAAAGATCGTATCTATCTGAGGTAAAAAATAAGTTATTGAAAATTAGAGAAGCAATTTCCATTGTTGGTGGTTCGCCTGGTCTTAATACTTTATATATTTCGGTAATCGCATCACTTTTATTTTCATTCCTATCATTTAATAAAGTTTGAAGAAGATATGGCCCTTTACTGATTGAATTTGTAATTGAAATTTCTAATGTTAAGATATTTGATTCTATAAATTTCTGTAAGATGGATTCATTTAGCTCAGTACCAATTTTAAATTTTTCTTCTCCAATTACAATGTCTTTGTGTAAATACATGCCATAAATTGATTCATTTGAAACATATATTTCTTTTAAACCTTCATTAGCTAATTTTTTTGCAGTTAAAAAATTTATTTTTTCGCCAATTTTAACTACAACTTTATTATTTTTTGCGTTAATAATTTCTTCAGAAAAATTTTTTGCTTTATAATTTTCTGGATCAAATTTAGTTTTCCATTTTTGTATTTTAGTATCGTAAACATAATTTTCTTTTTTATAAAATTCATTTACAATATCATTTTTAGAATAACCTAAAGCTTGCAGCAATGTAGTAACTAATATTTTCTTTTTTCTATCTATTTTAAAATATAAAAAATCTTTTACATCAAATTCAAAATCTAACCAGGAACCTCTGTTTGGAATTACTCTACAATTAAAAAGTAATTTACCACTAGCATGAGATTTTCCTTTATCATGATCAAAGAACACGCCTGGGCTCCTATGCATTTGATTAACAACGACTCTTTGGACACCATTTGTAATAAATGTAGCACTATTAGTCATCATAGGAACTTCTCCCATGTAAACTTCTTGTTCTTTTGCAGATAAAATATCTTTAGTGTTATTCTCTTGATCTATTTCATAAACTACCAGTCTTAAAATACATTTTAAAGCTGCTGAATAAGTTAAACCTCTAGAGATACATTCTTCTACATCAAACTTTGGTTTCTCTAATCTATAAGAAATATATTCTAGAGTGGCTTTGTCATTTAAATCTTCGATTGGAAAAATACTTTTAAATACTCTGTTAAATCCTTTTATAAGATGTTGTTCCGCATCTGGTTTATACTCTGTAAGTTCTTTATATGAATTTTTTTGAACCTCAATAAGATTTGGTATTGATAAACTTTCTTTAAGTTTACCAAAATTTTTTCTTATATTTTTCTTTTCAGTAAAAGATAATTGCATTCGTAACACTGATTTTTATTAATCAGTAGTTAATTCAGTTAATTGTTATTTAAGTTCTACTTTTGCGCCAGCTGCTTCTAGCTTTTGCTTAATTTCTTCAGCCTCTTTTTTGTTTACACCTGATTTAATTTCTTTAGGAGCTTCTTCAACTAAGTCTTTTGCTTCTTTTAAACCTAAAGAAGTAAGGGCTCTTACTTCTTTAATTACATTAATTTTTTTGTCACCCGATGCAACTAACACAACGGTGAATTCATCTTTTTCTTCAGCTGGTGTTGCAACTGCTGGTGCTGCTGTAACAGCTGCTGCTGCTGTAACACCCCATTTTTCCTCAAGTTGTTTTGAAAGTTCTGCTGCTTCTACAACAGTTAAACTTGACAAGTCATCTATAATTTTATTTAGATCAGCCATAAATTTTAGTCCCTAGGTTATTTTTTTGATTTTTCGAGCGCTAAAATAGCGATTTTTGAGGCTGGTGCAAGTAAAATACTTGCAATTTTTTGCGCTGGTGATCTCAAAATACCTACAATTTTAGCCCTTGCTTCCTCTAAAGATGGTAAGGTAGCAAAATTTTTCACTCCGGCAACGTCCAAAATGTCGTTCCCTATGATTCCACCTAAGATTTTTAAGTTTTTATTATCTTTAGAAAAATTCGTTAATATTTTAGCTGAAGCGATTACATCATTTGAAAGTGCTACAGCGGTTGGTCCACTAAATAAATCAGATAATTTCTTACATTTTGTTTTCTCCAAAGCAAGTTTAGTAATTCTGTTTTTAGTGATCTTAAATATAATTCCATGTTTTCTCATTATTTTTCTTAATTCATCAAGTTGTTTTACTGTTAGTCCTTGATAATGAGTTACAATAACTGCTTCAGATTTATCAAACTGAGTTGTCATTGTTTTAATATAATTCATTTTTTTTTCTTTATTCATCATAACTAAATATTTTTAGGTAATTTTATTTTGTAAGCAGCTCCCATTGTAGAAGTAATATAAATATTTTTAATTAAATTACCTTTTAAAATGTTTTTAGATTTTTCTTTTTCAAGCACATCTAAAACTGCATTAAAGTTTTGAATTAATTTATTATCAGAAAACGATTTTTTTCCTAAGCTTAAACCTATATTTCCATCTTTATCATTCTTAATTTCTACTTGTCCCAATTTAGCATCTGCTACGGCTTTTTTTAACTCATCTGTTACTGTGCCAAGTTTTGGATTTGGCATTAAACCCTTGGGTCCCAGTACTTTTCCTAATTTAGAAAGTTTAACCATCATTGATGAAGTACAAATTAATTTTTCAAAATTTAAATCTCCATCTCTAATTTTTTCAATAAGATCATCGCCACCAACTATGTCGGCACCCGCATCTTTGGCTATTTGAGATTTTGTTTCCTCACAAACTACTGCTATTTTTATTTTTTTTCCCGTTCCTGATGGCATATTAACAACGGTTCTTAAATTAACTTCGTTTTTCTTTTGTTTGTTGTAAATTTGTAGACTTAAGTCAATTGACTCATCAAACTTTGTAGTACAATTTTTTTTAATTTCTGGAATTAATTTTTCAACTAAGCTAGGAGCCAGCTCATTTGTTTTTTTAGGTAATTTTTTATATCTCTTTGAAGCCATTATTCTTTTACCTCAATTCCCATCGATCTTGCAGAGCCAGCTATAATTTTTGAAGCCTCTTCTAGATCATTAGCATTTAAATCATCCATTTTTTTCTTCGCAATTTCTTCTAATTGCTTCTTAGTTATTGATGCAATTATATTTCTTCCTGGTTCTTTTGAGCCTCTTTTTAATTTAATTGCCTCTTTTATAAAATGTGAAGCTGGAGGAGATTTTATAATAAAATCAAATTTTTTATCCTTATAAACTGTAATAACTACTGGCACAGGTTTTCCCATAAAGTTTTTTGTTTTTTCATTAAATGCTTTACAAAATTCCATTATATTAATTCCTCTTTGTCCAAGAGCAGGACCAACAGGAGGAGCTGGGTTTGCTTGACCACCTTTAATTTGTAATTTTACGTATCCACTAATTTCTTTTTTTGCCATTAGCTACTTTTCTCCACTTGATTATATTCTAAATCCACAGGCGTAGGTCTGCCGAATATAGAAACAGCAACTTTAAGTCTACCTTTATCTTCATCTACATCCTCTACAAGTCCGTTAAAAGATGCAAATGGTCCATCTATAACCTGAACTTTTTCTCCAATAGAATACTCTACACTTGATTTTGGTTGAGCTATGCCATCTTTTATTTGACCTAAAATTTTTTCTATTTCTTTATCAGATACAGGCACCGGTGTTCCTTTGGAGCCTAAAAATCCACTTACTTTTTTTATATTCTTGATCATGTGATAAATATTATTATCCATCTCACTTTTAATTAAAACATATCCAGGAAAGTATTTTTTTTTTCTTTGCACTCTTTTTCCTCTTTTAACTTCAGTAATATCATGAGTTGGAACAATTATTTCTTCAATTTTGTCGGATATTTTTGCCTTCTCAGATTCCTCTTTAATTAACTTTGCAACTTTATTTTCAAAACTTGAATGAGATTGGATAATATACCAATTTTTCATGATTACATGCCCACTTTCAGAATTAACTCTAAAAAAAATTTCAAAACTTGATCCAAAAGTAAAAAGAATATTGAAGCTAAGATCGCCATTGACACAACCATTAAAGTTCCTTGTAAAGTTTCTTTTCTAGTTGGCCAAGATACTTTAAAAGCTTCCTGCTTTACTTCTTGAATAAATTTCAAAGGGTTTTTCATTTTTTTCTCTCTTTTAATTGGCAGGAGCGGAGGGAATCGAACCCCCAACCTCCGGTTTTGGAGACCGGCGCTCTACCAATTGAGCTACACTCCTAAAGGGAGTTTACTCTAGAATTTTAGTTACTACACCAGCTCCTACAGTTTTTCCACCTTCACGAATTGCGAAATTCAATTTTTCATTCATAGCTATTGGTGTGATTAATTTAACAGTAAATTTTGCATCATCACCTGGCATTACCATTTCTGTACCTGATGGTAATTCAACTTCACCTGTTACATCAGTTGTTCTAAAATAGAATTGTGGTCTATATTTAGTAAAGAAAGGAGTATGTCTTCCTCCCTCTTCTTTTTTAAGTACATAAGCTTGAGCCTCAAATTTTGTATGCGGTGTTACCGATCCAGGTTTACAAAGAACTTGACCTCTTTCAACGTCAGTTCTTTCTATACCTCTTAAAAGAACTCCAATATTGTCTCCAGCCTCACCTGTATCCAAAATTTTTCTAAACATTTCAACACCAGTACAAACAGATTTTTTTGTTTCTCTTATTCCAACTATTTCAACTTCTTCACCAGTTTTAACAACACCTTGTTCAACACGTCCAGTTACAACAGTTCCACGGCCAGATATTGTAAATACATCTTCAACAGGCATTAAGAATGGTTTATCTTTTGGTCTTGTTGGTTGAGGTATATGATCATCAATAGCTTTCAGTAATTCTAAAATAGAATTTTTACCAGTAGCATCGTCCTTGCCTTCAACAGCATTTAAAGCAGATCCTTTAATGATTGGAATTTTATCTCCAGGAAATTTATAAGATGTTAAAAGTTCGCGTATTTCCTCAACTACTAAATCTACAAGTTCTTTATCTTTAACTTGATCA
>Ga0209445_1001241_pt1 | contig 13963 bp, 14 predicted proteins | sample MarorgKNORR_S2LV_4_FD_188223 | JGI IMG/M metagenome (GOLD analysis project Ga0209445, IMG submission 188223) | Marine microbial communities from the Southern Atlantic Ocean, analyzing organic carbon cycling - NADW_A/KNORR_S2/LV (SPAdes) (version 2) | ecosystem: Environmental > Aquatic > Marine >...
GCCATAGAATAATAAGCCAGAAAAGGCCGGTCACGATTAGCCTTCATGAATTCGATCAGGCTGCGCACATAAAGATCAGGCCCATAATGACCCAAGGTATCGCCCCGCACCTTGCCATTATGATAGATCATGGGCTCGTAAAATCTCGGGCCCTCGTGCCAGCCAAAGAGATCCCACTGGTCGAACCCCAGTCGACGCGGATGAAGAGGATCGTCTTTGAGTAAACACATCTGCCACTTGCCCGCGATGGCCGTTGTGTAACCGGCCTTCTGCAGGTAGCGCGAAAAGGTATGGGCCTCCTCTTTCTTTGGGTAATCGCCCCAAGTCACCTTGCCATGCCTGAAGGGGTATTTGCCTGACATCAAGGTCAGCCGCGAAGGATGGCAGACGGGCATGCTATAGGCATGGTTAAACTTCATGCCCGTTTGAGCCAGTTCATCGAGGTGCGGCGTTTGGTAGGATTGGCCTCCATAACATTGGAGGACCTCCTGCCCAACATCATCAGCAAAGATAAAGAGGATGTTGGGACGTTCGGAGGCCTGCAGGCTGGCCGCTGCTGCGATTATCAACAGAAAGATCCGAATTATTGGCATGACCTGAGATTAGGTCAAAGGAGAGTGACTGGCACGGCTATAATAACATACTGCGGCTACTTGGCACCCCGTTCCACTTTTCGATAAAGGAAGGATACTGAAATGACAGAACCGACCCTCCTCTCCTCCCTCCTTGCTTTACGGAACAATACGGAACAAAAATCTTTCGTGATGGTGCGTATTCCTGCGCAACAGCCGAAAACAGCCCCTCGCATCAAATGCTTTAAATGGAATTGGTTGCGCAAGTATGCGAAAGTTCACGAAGGGAATGATGTTGATTCGACTCCCCCCGCCTCCACCATTTATTCTTGGAAATAGACGGATAGGCTTGCTTCCGAACAGTTAACTCTGATACAGGCGCACTGGCAACAGTGACCAATACACCCAAATCCAGTCTCGGTCTTTTATCACACCTCAGCGCGATGATGTTCATCCTCTTTTTTGTCTGGGGGGCGTGGTTTGCCGGTCTGGGGCGCTTCATGCTTGAAGCCGGTATGGCTGATTCCATCGGCAACGCCTACGCCTGCACCCCCATCGCCGCCATCATCACGCCGTTCTTCATCGGTGTCTTTGCCGACCGATTCATAAACGCCGAAAAACTCCAGGGCCTTCTGCTGCTGCTCTCGGGTGTCTTTATCGCCATCGCCCCCAGTTATGCCAACCACGACGACGCCACTATCTTCGTCAATCTGCTCCTCGCTCACGCGCTCTGTTTCATGCCGACTCTGAGCCTCTCCAACACCATCTGCCTGAAACACCTCGCTGACTCCGAAACTGAGTACCCCAGGGTTCGAATCTTCGCGACACTCGGCTGGATCGTCGCAGGTTTATCTGTCAGTTACATTTTCAATTTCGACACGTCCGCCAATCAGTGCTACGTGGCTGCGGGTGCCGCATTTGCTGTCGGCATCTACTCATTTTTTCTGCCCAAGACACCCCCTCCGGCAAAAGGTGAAAAGGTGAACTTTGGCGAACTAATCGGCGCCAGCACGCTGCCCTATTTTAAGAATTTCGCCTTCGCCGTATTCATGTTCGCATCCCTGCTTGCTTGCATCGCCTTCATGCCGTACTGGGCCAATCTTGCGGGTTATCTCGGAAAAGCCGGAATGGAAAAAACCACAGCCTTCCTCACATGGGGGCAAGTCGCCGAACTCCCTGTCCTGTTTTTTGTGCTCCCCTTCTTCCTTAAAAAAGTCGGCATCAAATGGACTATCGCCATCGGCGTCGGTTGCTGGATCCTCCGCTATTATCTTTTCTCAGCCACCGCCGGCCAACTTGCCGGTGGAGCTGTACTCAATGATGTTTTCGCGCTGCTGCTCATTGCGGTCCTGTTGCACGGCTTTTCCTACGATTTTGTTTTTGTCTCCGGTTACCTCTACGTGGACAAGCACGTTGATAAAAAAATACGAGCCCAAGCTCAGGGCCTCTTGACTGTCTTCACTCAAGGCATCGCCTTCTACATTAGCTCCAGGCTTTTCGCCGGGTACTACTTTAATGAAATCGTGGGAGAAAGCGGTGGGTTTACCGAATGGAAACAATTCTGGTTGCTGCCTGTGGGTTACCTCTTCGTGATTTTCGTACTGTTCATCGTACTGTTCCGCGATAAAAAACCAGACGAAGCCATGCCGTAAGGGGACAAAGCCCGAGGCCGCATGATGAACATCAAGACAATCCTCGTGACCGGCGCAAGCGGCAAACTCGGGCGCTCACTAATCCCTGCCCTCCTCGGGGCCGGTTACTCGGTACGCGCCACACAATTCAAGACGCCCGTTAGAATTCCCGGCGTCAAGACCACAAAAGGCTCGATGAGCGACCCGGCATTCATCCGTCGCGCGCTCCGAGGGGTCGATGCTGTCTGCCACCTCGCCACTTGCAAAGAGGACGCCAACAACTTCATGGATGTCAGCGTCAAGGGAACCTTCACGCTGCTTGATGAGGCACGCAGACACAAACGCATCAAGCAGCTCATCCTCGCTTCAGGCGATGCCGCGCTGGGCATCTTTTTTCATTCCCAACCCCAACCCCTCGACGAGAACGCCCCTCTTGCCGCCTACCCCGGTTACTACGCTTTCTCCAAGGTCATGGAAGAAACGATGTTTGCCCAATACCACATCCAGTACGGCCTGCCGACCACCACCCTGCGCATGTCCTGGGTACAGGACGAAGACGATCTCTTGGCTTATATGTCACTCCGCCCGCCCCATTTTGGCGGCCCTCGTTGGCGTGGCCTGGCGACGACCCGGGTGCAAAAAAACTTCTTCGCACGCAGGCAAAACGCCGTCGGATGCCTGCTTCACCCGGGCGGCAAGCCCTTCGTGCGCCACATTGTCTCCGTTGCCGACGTCGCCGATGCCTTCCTGCTGGCGCTCGGAAACCGCAACGCAGTAGGTCAAACGTTCAATATCGCCGGGCCTGCACCATTCTCATACGATGTCCTGTCAAAACACATCGCGAGCCAACTCGACCTGCCCGTCGTAAATTTCATATGCCGCAACTCACACGATTTCGAGATCGACATCACCAAAGCGCGAACCGTGCTCGGATATCAACCTCAACTTGACGCCCTCCAGATCGCTGACCGAGCCGTCGCTTGGCGCAACGGAGGCGGAAAACGAACCAAAACCACATACGGCGGCTAACAGGGAAATCATGGGAGACACGAAAATGAACACGATCAACTGCTCTGTCATCGGGCTTGGCTGGTTTGGCGAAAAACACTGCGAGGTCCTGCACAACTTGCCCCAAGCCCAACTTCATGCGGTCTGCACACGCCGTCCGGATCGGTTGAAGGAAATCGCAAACCGATTCGCCACTCCTGCCTCATACACCGACTACCACGACATGCTCGCCAATCCCGAGATCGAGGTTGTCAGCGTTGTCACCATGTGGGACCAGCACGTCGAACCCACCATCGCGGCGCTCGAGGCAGGCAAACATGTCTTCCTCGAAAAACCCATGGCTTCATCCGTCGCCGACTGCGACCGCATCATTAAAGCCGCCGCCAACGCCCCAGGTAAATTCATGGTCGGCCACATCTGCCGTTTCAATCCACGCTACGCCGCCGCCAAGGCGGAGATCGACGCCGGCAACATCGGCGAAATCGTCTCCATCTACGCACGGCGCAACCTGCCCGCGTGGGTGACCGAAGACGTGCTCGAAAAGATCGGCCCCATCAGCGGCGACGCCGTCCACGACACCGATCTCATGCTCTGGTACACCAGCGCCAACATCAAAACGGCCTACGGCCAAACCCACCGAGTACGCGATAAGAAATTTCCCGACATCGGCTGGATCATGTACCGCTTCGACAACGGCGCCATTGGCGTCTGCGAAGTCGTCTGGGCCCTGCCCGGCAAAAGCCCCTTCCAGATCGACGAACGCATGCAGATCGTCGGCACGACCGGATCCATCCAAATCCACGACACCGCCCCCAACCTACTGGTTGTTGACCAGGAATCGGCAAGACACCCGGACACCACTTACTGGCCCGAACTGCACGGCCAGCGTGTCGGCGCCCTGCGATCCGAGTGGGAATATTTCCTCAAGTGCATCGCCGCCGACACCGAACCATCCGTCGTGTCGCCCACCGACTCACGCGCCGCCGTCGCCGCATGCCTCGCCGCCGAGCAATCAGCCGAGACCGGCCAAGTGATCGAACTCTAAACCCGAACCGCAACATGCAGTACCACCACACCGGCGTCGTCACCGACCAAAAGCAACCCAACGAATTCTACGTCGAGGCCACCAAGGTCTGGGTGACGGATCCGGACGACCACCCCTACCGGATTGAGTTCCTGCGCTTCGAGCCCGACACCCCCGTCAAGCCACCGGTCAGAGACCGCTGCCACACCGCCTACGAAGTGGACAACCTCGATGACGCCATCGCAGGCAAGAACGTTGTACTCGGACCGTTCGCTGCCCTCAACGGCTTGCGCGTCGTGTTCATCGAGGAAGACGGCGCTGTCATCGAGTACATGCACTTCAGCGAGGGAAGGACGAGAATCAATTGACAACCAGCATCAGCGGAAAAACAATCGTAATCACCGGCGGAACATCCGGCATTGGTGAAGCCTGCACGCGACACTTCGCAAAGTCTGGCGCCAAGGTCATCACTTCGTCGATCCAACAGCACGAAGGCCAAACGCTCCAGCAGGAACTGCTTGACGCCGGCCATGATGTAACATTCGTCGACTGTGACGTGACCGACGACACCGCTGTCGCCGCGCTCGTACAAACCGCGCTCCAAAAGCACAGCCGCATTGACGCCGCACTCGCCAACGCCGGCGTCTGGCGCCAGGGCAAAGCCACCGACGCCACACGCGACGACCTCGACCTACTCATGAGCGTCAACGTCATGGGCCCCGTCTACCTCGCCAAACACCTCGCCCCCGTCTACAAAAAACAAGGTGGCGGCGTGCTTGGCATCACCACCTCCGTCGCCGCACACATCGGCTTTCCCTCACACGTACTTTACTGCGCCTCTAAAGCCGCCGCAGAATCGCTTGTACGCTGCCTGGCCACGGATCACGCCGGCGTGATGCGCGTCGTCGGCCTCTGCCCCGGCACGATCGACACTCCCATGCTAGCCGCGACCTGCGCCGGGTGGGACAAAACCAAAGAAGAAATTTACGCCGCCGTTCGCCAACGCATCCCCGTACGCCGCTTGGGTGAACCCATCGACATTGCGCACGCCGCCGCCTTCCTGCTCTCCGACGACGCCGGCTACATCAACGGCACCAGCATCGTACTTGACGGTGGAACCATGGCGCTCCCCCCCTGGTAAACCGCACGACAACGCGAGGGGTTTCATACCGTGTGCATTGGCGGTTTACATTTTTTTAACGGATGTTTTTTGGTGATGTGAGGCAGACTATTCAATTGCTGGATTAATAGCTGCCACCCGGCTTGATTCCGCAATCACCGCACCAAAGTGTTTCAATTCAATTCTTCACCCGTCTTGCCGCCGTGTTTGCGGAGGAGGTCGGCGGTTTCCTTGTGGTTACCCCCAACGGCCCAATCTAGCGGTGTATTGCCATCATCATCCTTCGCATTGACATCCGTACCCGCTTCCAAGTGCTGTTTAACGTCTTCAATATTTCCGAGTCTGGCAGCATCCTTCAGCGCATGATTTGCTTTAGCATTCTGCGCTCGCTTTAGGGGAAGTGAGGCGCGAGTTCGAGTGATGGCATATGGATCTTCTGGCCGCTTGGAAGGGTCGACGTACCTGGTAAGTTCGCGCATTGAGATCACTGTGCAACCTGATTGCTTAAGGTATTTCATGTATCGGATAAAATCCTGCTGCTCCGTATTCACCCAGGGATGCTCCAATGCCGGTACGCCATGAAAACAAAGCACCGCAATTTTGCCGTCCTTTGCCAGGGACACAGCCCACTTCATGTCCTCAAAGCCGGAGTCCGGACCGGAATACCATGTGGTGGGGACTAAAAGCGGATGGTCTAACTTGGGGTCATACGCGGGGCCGGGGCCGCCTCTTCCTCCATCTCCATATTCAGGGCTTACGCCTCGTCGTGCGAAAAGATAATTATTCTCATCTAGGACCTCCACTGCCTGCAGATTGTGAGAAAAGCCGGGGTAACAAAAGGTCACGGGTTTGGGTATCCCAAGTTGAGCGCAGCGGAGGTCTATGTGGTCAAGCGAAGCATGCAATTGTTGCTTTGTAAGTGATCGGACATCCCGATGCGCCTTTGTGTGATTTCCAATTTCAAAACCCATATCATGCAGCTCTCTGATTTCCTCCCAAGTTGTATAATAAGCCTTGTTGTTCAGGAATCCCAGCCCTTCTGTCACATAGAAAGTTGCGCCAAAACCGTGCTGTTTAATGATGTCCGCAACAAAGGTTCGATCCGATTTGTTGCAGTCGTCGAAGGTTAGAACCACCAACTTTTTTGGGATGGGCTTCAGTTCCTTTGTAGGATCATTGAAGGCAAAGGAGTTTGTGAAGAGAGAAACGAAGAGACCAATGAAGGTCATAAAACGACAGCTCGATCGATTTTGGATTCTACTCATTGTGCTCAATGGTTGAGAGCAATTAAACCCGTTGTCCGTGGTCAACGCGAGTCAGAATAGAGATTCCTTGAAGAAGCCCTAGATTAAACGCAAGGTTCTTCCCGCTATTATTGACAAACAATTACACTCAAAGATGAGACCAAGCGTCATTAAGAAAAAACTCAAGGATGGAAAGCCAGCGCTACTGACCCAGCTTCACCTGACGGACGCATCCATTTTTGAGATGGTCAGTGTCATGGGGTTTGATGGGATCTGGATGGATCTGGAGCATCATGGTTACAGCCTTGAAACGGCCGGGAACCTCATCCGTGCAACACGTGTTGGATCAGCCGACATCCTCGCACGGGCAGCCAAGGGCGAATTCATGAGGATAGGAAGGCTCCTGGAAATGGGAGCTCAAGGAATCATGTATCCGCGTTGTTCGGATGCCTCCGAGGCTGAGGAAGTAGTTCGATGGACCAAGTTTGCACCTCTTGGCCAGCGGGGATTTGATGGCGCAGGGGCCGATGCATTCTACACCGGCATTCCCATGGATAAATATGTCAAGGATGCCAACGAAGAGACATTTGTCGTCATTCAATTGGAGGACCCAAAGGCTGTTGAACAGTCGGAAGCGATTGCCGCTGTTGAGGGGGTCGATGTCATCATGTTGGGATCAGCGGATTTTAGTGTGCTGAGTGGGATTCCCGGCCAGTTCGATCATCCCTCGATCGAGAAGTCATTGAACAAGATAGCCCAAGCAGCAGCCAACACGGGCAAGTATTGGGCGTCTACTGCCGCGGATGCAAATTCTGCAAAAGAACTCCTCCAGCGTGGCGCTGGAATGATTTTGCATAACGCCGATATATGCATCGTTAAAAAGGGGCTTGAAATAATGCAGGCCGACTTTTCAAAGCTAGGATTTCAGTTCGAGGACAATCCAATTTGAAGACAAGGGGCCGTCACAAGGGATAAAATACCTTTGGCTGGGAAAGGTTAGATAATAGTCCAACCACCATCAATGACCAGATTTTGTCCCGTCATGTAGCTACTGGCTTCGCTCGCCAAAAAAACCACAGCACCTTTCAATTCGGTAGGATGCCCCATTCGACGCATGGGCGAATAATCCTTCAAGCGCTCTACCATGTCTTGGTTGGCTGATCCTGCGGGAAATGGACCGGGGGACAGGCTGTTCACCCTTACGGAATTTTCTGCCCAATAGGCAGCCAAATGACGGGTTAACTGAAGTACGCCTCCCTTGAGAGTATGGTAAGCAACTGATGAGGCCGGGGCCAAATCCCTGTACGCATCAGGATAAGAAGAGACCTGCCCATACATGGAGCCGAGCATGATGATACTGGCTGGCTGTCCGGAATCCACGGCCTGCTGATGAACAAGGCGTGAAAGAAGAAAATAACCAGTGGCATTGGCAAGCATCCGCGTAAATTGTTTTCCACTGATGTCGGTCCAATCGTTTGGACAATTTTCATGGCCGTTATTGACCAGGACGTCAATGCAGCCCACCTGCTCAGATATTGTCTGGAAACGCTCAGGCAGCCCATCGACATCCATGTGATCAAGAACTGTCCCAAGGTGATTCACATCGTTTGGATCGGGTAGTTGCCCAGCCACCTCCACGGCACGATCCAATTCACGACTGGTTACCACAACCCTGCCACCCGCCTCCGCCAGGGCTCGCGCCATGGCGCCTCCCAGATAGCCACTGGCGCCTGTAATCAGGCAGGTTTTCCCCTTGAGATCAAAAAGTTTTTCAACTGTTTTTTCGTTCATAAATCAAGCATTCAGATTTGTTGACATTCTGCCATTGGGAGGCCTGCTTGGCTTCTTCCAAAAGGGCCATCTGGCAGTTGAGCGTATGCTTTGCCTCGTCAATGGTACAGGAAATGGAGGGTTGACCCTCGATAGCGTCGAGGAAGGAATTGGCCTGACTGACAAAGATATCATCCCTTTGAAAATCGTTGTTGATCTCGTCCTTCCAGTCACCATCGGGCCGATCCATGATGCGCAGGCGGTTGGCGCAAAGTTCCAGTCGGAGGGTTCCTCCCTCGCAAACCAATGTGAAGATGGATTCGTTTGGGTATTGATGTTGATTGAGGTTGTACGATGCCATGATATTGCCATGGCGAGCCAGGACATTGACCGTATCCTCGACCTCCACCCCCTTCAGAGAAAGATGTTCCATGTCACCGGTTAATCGATCAATGGATCCCAACCACCACTGGGCTGTGTCCAAGAAGTGTGTGAGAGCGTCTTGAACCGCTCCCCCTCCTGTTTCATGCCGAGCATAATATATATCGCGGTAAGCGGGTCGATAGGTGGGAAAATGCTGGCCGGACACTATGGTCAGTTGCAGGGGGAGTCCCCAGCGCCCTTGGTCGATCTGATCTTTCACTTTGGCGACCAATGGATGGTGCCTAAAAGTGTAGCCGACATGGGCAACCAACCGCTGTTCAAACAGCCTTCTTTTTAGGTCTTCAACCCCCGAAATATCCGTCGATAGCGGTTTTTCAATCAGTAAGTGGCAGCCGGCTTCGGCGGCTCGGATTGCCATTGGAATATGCAAATGCGCGGGAGCCGCTATCACCACGGCTTTCGGGTTCGATGAAAGTGCATCACCAAAATCCTCACAGGCCTGACTCAAGTCATAATCGTTTTCCACCCTGCCGAGCAAAGCTCGATCAATTTCACAAACTGAGACCCTTGCCCGACCCGTTTTCAGGAAACAACAAATGTGGCGTTCGCCAATTGAGCCGGCCCCAATGACCAGGATATCATGCATAGTCAATCGGCGAGTCAGTGTGTTTCTTGCTGATTTTCCAAGGGATAAAACTCATCCAAAAGCGCCTTCGCACGCCAGGCAAACTCATGGTAGCGCTTCTGCCAATCCGGTGAGTCTGGGCTGTATTCGTAAAAGCCTGACCCGGTGGGCTGACCACCTGCCCCTTCCTGTTTTAGGCGTTCCAGTAATTCAGGCAATTGTTCATTTTCGCTGCACAAGGTGGGCAGAACGCGTTCAATGGACTTTGCGTAAAGTTCGGGGCCACCGGTAATGTCCATCCAGCGAAACGGTCCGCACATTGCTGCCCAAAGACCAAAGGCATTGCGACAGGAACGATCAATGGTTTCCACATCCGCCACACCCTGGTCCACCATGTGGGCGGCCTCGCGGTACATGGCATAGCCAATGCGGTTGACAATAAATCCGGGCACGTCCTTTTGAACAAGTGACGGCTCCTTGCCCAAGCGCTTGGCCAAAGCTGCCGCCTTTTCAAAGGTTTGTTCGGAAGTGTGCTCGCCCCGGATCAACTCAAGAAAGCGGGTTGCATGAGCCGGCTCCGCCCAGTGCATACCCACAAATCGATCTGGATTTTTTCTGTTTTGCTGTAACTGCGTGATTGGAATGGCGGAGGTGTTACTGCCTACCGGAACCTCGGGCCCGATGAATTCTTCAATTTGGTCAAAGACCTTCCGCTTGGATGTCAGATCTTCAATGACGGATTCAATGACAAAGTCGCATGCCGAAAAGGAATCAAGGGACTCAACCGGCTCAAACTTGGATTGCCAAGTTTGTGTAAGCCCGGGATCAAATCCTGCCCGGTCGATGAGGTCTGAGATGGCATGATCGATGTAGGTAACGGCCTTTTCATGAGGTTGATCCGGTTGTGTATAGCCCACAACACGAAATCCATGCGCCAGGCAGCATGCGGCGATTCCGCGTCCGAGCAATCCGAGTCCTGCCACTCCAATGGTTGTGTCCGTTGAATTCATCTCTCTACTCCAGGCCCAGAATGGAAAGGGTCTTCCTTGAAATCATTTTTTCAATTTCGCTCTCGTCCAGTCTTGGTAATGCCGTGCCATCGAGCATGTGATTGAGGTTGCGCAATCCGGCAATCGATTCATTAACTGTGGTAAAGGGATAATCGGTGCCAAAAAGTACCTTGTCCCAAACCCCGTACTCCTGAACGAGCATCAGGCTGTTGTACAGTTGGAACGGCCGGTAGTGGAGTGCGCTCACGTCTGCATAGACATTCGGATGTTTACGGACCACAGCCACGCATTCGGCTTCATAGGGGTGTGCAAGATGAGCCAGGATGATTTTCACCTCAGGGTAGCGAATGGCAACTGGATCGAGATGACGCGGAAGGGTGCATGCCAACGGAGCCTGGGAAACAAAAGTTGTGCCGGTGTGCAACAGCACGGGCAGGGTATGTTCACTTGCATAACTCCATAGGGGATCAAGTATCGAGTCATCCGGCATGAAACCAGCGTACATGGGGAGTAGTTTAATACCCTTTAAACCCAGCTCTTGATGGCCTACATACAATTCCTTCTCCCAGCCTTTTTGGGTTGGATCCACAGAGAGAAAGCCGATCAATGAATCCGGATGTGCTGCCACGTAATCCGCCACGTACTGATCCTCGACCCAAAGGCCGCTCAGCCTAGCCTTCCCGCCAAAAACAATCGTCCTCACTTCTTCCGGTGAAGTTTCCTGGTACTCGCTAAACTTCACCGTGAGATCCACCTCCTGCCCTGCCCGGGCTCGGATTGCCTGCCTCCTGAAATCCTCCTGAAAATGATCCGGATACCTCCAGGCGTGGCTATGGGCGTCGATAATCATGACTGGGTTTCTACGACCACTTTATACAGGATTTCATAGAGCCGGTCGACTTCGCTTTTAGTTTCCTCATCCAGATGAAATCCAACCGGCGAACGAATGATCGTATTCCTGAAAATCCCCTGTTTGACTAATAGGTGTTTTTCAACAGCAAGAAATCCGTCCAGTCCTGTTTGAAGTGCGACCAGCGATGAAATTGGAAAGGACAGCCGATAGATTCTAGATGAATCCCCTTTGGCCAAGGCCTCCCACAAGGCTATCTGAGCGTCGATGATTTCAGCGCCCGGCATCGTTCCCACAATCCCCCTGCGATAGCTGTCCACCAGTGAAATCCCCCCGGACCCCTCAAAGATTTGCGCTTGGCCAACGGTTGCATCCCGTAACGCTGAAAGGTTCTGTCCGATGGGAACCGCCTCCGGTTTGAACAGAACCCGGTCCGGTCCAAAATCCTCGAGTATTTTTGCCTGCAATTTCACCGGCATAGGCCGGCCGACGTAACCGCTGGCATCCTGAATGATCACAGGAACTGCAACTGACTCGAGAATCGACGTATAATAGCGAACCAACTCATCGTGACCCAAGGCAATGGAAACGGGTGGGATCGCCATTACAGCGGAAGCCCCGCAGTCTTCTGCATGTCTGGCATGCCGGATGGCAGTATGCCGGCTCTCGGCACCGACACTAATCACAACAGGTCCAAGTCCCTGTGCCATGCTGCAGACTTGAGTTGCCAAATTATCCCGCTCTTCGCTTGATAGTCGAAGCGTTTCCGAAACCATAGCCATGACAATCCCATTGGCTCCTCGCTTAAAAAGCCAGTCGACTTCTTTTTTGAGAGTGTCAAAATCAATGCTTTCGCCCTCGTGAAAAGGTGTTTGAAAAACGGGGAATACCCCGGCCAGTTGAGTATGCGATTGAGACAAAATAATGGTTCCCTTTTATGTGTCGCCAAACTCAAACAGATTTGTTTGTCTTCTCCAAGCATGATCTCGGCCTCCCAGTCTCTTTATGAAAAGGCGAAGAGATTGATACCAGGAGGTACACAGCTTCTCAGCAAACGGCCGGAAATGTTTGCTCCCGAAAATTGGCCGGCCTACTACCGTGAGGCGCAGGGGTGTGAGGTCATTGATCTCGACGGGAACCGTTTATTGGACATGTCGATTATGGGCATCGGCACCTGCTTGCTCGGGTATAACGATCCGGATGTTTCTTCCGCGGTGATAAGGCGGATTAAAGCTGGCTCCATGAGTTCCCTGAACAATCCGGAAGAGGTCGAGTTGGCGGAAGCGTTGCTAGAGATTCACCCTTGGGCTGAGCAAGTTAGGTACTCGAGGACGGGCGGTGAAGCGATGGCGATTGCGGTGCGCATCGCGCGAGCCAAAACAAGGCGAAACATTGTTGCGTTTTGTGGGTATCATGGGTGGCATGATTGGTATTTGGCGGCAAACCTTTCTTCTACAGATTCAGGTGGACAGTTGCAGGGGCATTTGCTTCCAGGGCTGGAACCCAATGGAGTACCGGATGGATTGAGCGGGACCGCTCTGCCGTTCCGGTATAATCACCTTGATGAATTGGAGGCAATTATCCTTCAACATCCGGATCAATTGGCAGCCGTTGTGATGGAACCCACGCGTCACGATGAGCCGGCACCGGGATTTCTGGAGGGAGTCAGGAAATTATGCAATCAAACGCAGGCTGTTTTGGTCGTGGATGAGATCACGGCTGGATGGAGGCTTCACCATGGCGGGGCACACCTCAAGTATGGCCTGCAGCCTGACATTGCAGTATTTGGCAAGGCCTTGGGGAACGGGCATCCCATTGCTGCAGTGATTGGTAAAGGCAAGTTCATGGAAGCTGCGCAATCTTCGTTTATCTCCAGCTCCTATTGGACTGAGGGTGTGGGGCCGGCGGCGGCTTTGGCGACCCTTACCAAACTGAAATCAGTCGATGTACCTGGGCATCTTACCGCAATTTCTGAACTCTTTAGGACGGGGCTTGGTGATTTGGTCAAGCGGCTCGGCCTTAATATTCGTTTCTCTGGACACCCAGCAATTACGGTCCTGTCTTTTGATGATCCTCAGGCTAGCGCCCTGCAAACCCTGTTTACCGTAAGAATGTTGGAACAGGGAATCCTCGCTGGTTCGGGTTTCTATGCTTCATTGGCTCACCGTGAGGAGCATGTAGACCGTTTTCTGAAAGCTTCAGGCAAGGTTCTGCCTGAAATTGCGCAGGCTGTTGAAAATGGCGATGTGCTTGAGAGAATACCAGGCGGAGTGAAACATTCCGGTTTTTCTCGTCTGACTTAGACATTACGCTCATGACGATCTGTCACCCAAGCTTGGCGGCCATCAGTTCCATTGATTGGGGAATCATTGTACTGTATGCGATTGGGATGGTTGCTGTTGGGTTCTATTATTCCAGAAAAATCAATAACACCGAGGATTATCTTTTGGGGGGGCGGCAAATGAAGCCCCTCATGGTGGGACTGTCACTGTTTGCCTCGTTGCTGAGCACGATTTCCTACTTGAGCTACACCGGTGAAATGATTCGTTACGGCCCGATGTTCATTACCGGTGCACTTGCCTTCCCGTTTGTGATCTTTGCGGTGGGTTCGTTTATGATCCCTTATTTCATGAAGCTTCGAGTCACCTCAGCTTATGAGATTTTGGAGCAGCGACTGGGCCTCAGCATTCGGCTACTGGGATCATCTCTATTCACCTTGATAAGG
>Ga0209445_1001242_pt1 | contig 13962 bp, 18 predicted proteins | sample MarorgKNORR_S2LV_4_FD_188223 | JGI IMG/M metagenome (GOLD analysis project Ga0209445, IMG submission 188223) | Marine microbial communities from the Southern Atlantic Ocean, analyzing organic carbon cycling - NADW_A/KNORR_S2/LV (SPAdes) (version 2) | ecosystem: Environmental > Aquatic > Marine >...
TTGCGTCTAGCTTCATTACGTTCTTTAATCAAGTTCTCTATTGTTACTTCGTCTAAATTTTTGGACTGACCGTAACCTAACCACTCCCTAGGATCTTGTTGAAGAATACCCAGAACTTTTCCCGTTTCTAACAAGCAATATTTGATCAAACCTTTTTCTTCCTCATCTGCTATTGTTACTTTGTTTGTAAGAATATTTAATTCGGCGATTACTTTAGGGGTATTTAGATCATCATAAAATCCTTCAAGTATATTTTGGGGCAATGCGTGATTATTTGTATAAGCATCAATATGCTCCAGATCTTTTAGGGTTCTGTATAAACGATCAAGCATTGTACTATTTTGTTTAATTATTCCCCTTGTCCAGTTCAAGGGTTGTCGATAATGGGCCGATAAAAGTGTCATTCGAAGAACTTCACCTTTGTATTCTTTAATCATTTCGTGCACCAAACGAATATTACCTATAGATTTAGACATTTTTTCACCCTCGACATTTACAAAACCATTATGAAACCAATATTTTGCAAAATATTTGGGATTATTTATTTTCTTATGCGCACTACATGTTTGGGCAATTTCATTTTCATGGTGAGGAAAAATTAAATCCATACCGCCACTATGTATATCAAAAGGAAGGCCCAATGTTTTTTCTGACATTGCTGAACATTCTAAGTGCCACCCCGGTCTTCCGAATCCCCACGGTGAATCCCATCCAGGGAGGGGATCGGGGCTAGGCTTCCACAAAATAAAATCAGTGGGGTCTTTTTTAAAAGGCGCAACCTCTACACGACTTCCAACAATTTGTTCATCACGATTGCGGCCGGATAGACAACCATATTTTTCAAAAGAAGGAACATGGAATAGTACATGACCTTTTTTTTCATAAGCGTGCCCCAATTTAACGAGTGTTTTTGTAAGAGCAATCATTTCAGCTATATGATCTGTAGCGCGTGGCTGTACATCGGGACGATGAACACCAAGTGCTGCCATATCTTCATTGTAAATGGCTTCAAATTTAAGTGTTAATTCTTGAAATGGCATGTTAGCAGTTTGCGCTGCTTCAATGATTTTATCGTCAATATCAGTTATATTGGATACATAAGTAACCTTTGGGAAAAGCGTTCGCAACAGTCGCACCAGTAAATCGTTAACAACTGCCATGCGGGCATTTCCAATGTGCGCATAGTCATAAACCGTGGGTCCACATGCGTAAATGCGAACATTCGAAGGGTCAACGGGAATAAATTCTTCTTTAGTGTTTTCTAAAGTGTTTTGAATTTTTAGCTTTGACATAATAATTGTTTGCTACCTTATATTATCCAGAAAGGTGTTTTGAACTTTAAAATTAAAAAAAAGGCTTATAAAATTAAACAATTGGATCAAAATAGATTAGTAATTTAACTTAATAGTAACAGGTGTGCCATGAATTAGGTTTATGGCAGCTTTGGAAAATTTAGGGGGCCCCTTAGGGCTGTAATTATTACTAAAAGCAAAACCCTCTTTTGGACGCCAAAAAAAACCTGTTTTCAATTTGCCATTCGAATCTTCATCATGATAGATTACTATGGCTATTTGTCCTTCGTGTATTTTTGAAAGAGGTATAACAGTTTTACCTTGTGTTGCTTTCTTACGAATAACTTCGGAGGCTATTTTTTCTTTTAAGAATGAATCTTCATTTTCATATATTTTTACATCTATAAATCCCTCTGAATGTTCGACACCCTCTATCATTATGGTTCCATGGGCTAAAAGATGTGCAGAGCTAAATAGCAATATCATTAGAAAAATAATGCGCACAAAAAACCTTTCCTTTTTTTACTTAGGCTATATTAGTCAACCTTGTTGAATAATAAAGAATATTTAGAGTGTTTATTTAACTCCAATAAGCCTTTGGTTATTTATAAGGTTAAGAATGGGTTTAACGTATATACTGATTTAAATGCAAAGATTAAACTAACGTCAAAAAATGTAAAAAATTTTTTTGAAAAAACGATATATTCCAAAAATCCAAGAAATAATTTTTTTGACGGATATGTTGGATTTTTGAACTATGAACTTTTATGCCAACTTATCAATGTTAAAATTCCCAAACAACAATCTAACGGCTTCCATCAAAGCATATTTTATAAACCTGAAACATTAATAAAAATTAGAAAAAACATACAAATTTTAAGTACAATTAAAAATTACAAGGAAAATAACAAACTAACTCCTTCACGTAAAAATTTTTTCCATGAAAAAAAATTTAAAGTTAATTTAACACTAGAGCAATATACGAAATTGTTCAGAAATTTTTCACAAAAAATTCGAGAAGGCAAAACATATCAAATAAAAATATGCCAAAAATATAGGAACCATTCCAATATTGATGCAGTCAAGTTTTTCTGGAAATTAATGAAAGCCAATTCATCACCTGAATCTTTCATGATTCGAGACAATAATTATTCTATTATTAGTTGTTCACCAGAAACACTTATTAATAAAAAAAATAATATCATTATTACCAAACCAATAGCAGGTACAATGAAAAAAAATAAAAAAACAACAGTTGAAATGGCAAAAAAATTTTTTAAAGGCAATGAAAAAGAAAGCAAGGAACACAACATGATTGTGGATATGGAGAGAAATGATCTTTCGCGTATTTGCAATATTGGTAGTGTACGAATTAAAAAAATTAAATACGTAGAAGAATATAAAGATCTATATCATTATGTAACGGAAATAGCGGGTGCTTTAAAAAAAAACACCACCCCTTTTGATATCATAAAAGCCATGATGCCGGGAGGATCGGTAATTGGCTGCCCAAAAATCAGTACACTGAACTTGTTAAATCATCAAGAGACAGACAATCGTAGTGTTTACACTGGTAGTTTTGGATATATCAAGTCAAATGGAGATATGCGATTTAATATTATGATACGATCTATACTGAATTGTAATAATATATGCGAAATAGCTGTAGCTAGCGGCGTGATATTAGGAAGCATCCCAAAAAAAGAATATGAGGAAAATTACATTAAAGCTAAATCACTTCTCGATATATTTAAATCATGATTTACCTTATTGATCATCAGGATTCTTTTACATTTAATCTTGCACATTTACTCGGTCATTTTGATGAAGTGTTTGTTACTAATTATTTTGATATTAATAAAATAAAACTTCACCACGCCAGAACGATTGTTCTATCTCCTGGTCCAGGCCATCCTCTTGATTATCCAAAAACTGCAGAGGTGTACCGCAAATTTAAGGCAAAGAAAAAAATTATTGGAATTTGCTTGGGGTTTCAACAAATTTTATCTGCCGAAGGAGGCAACATTATTCAACAAAAAAAAATCTATCATGGTTATCAATCTATAATTGAAGTACTAAAAACAAGTCGGCTGTTTAGATCTAACAGTACAATTTATGGTGGAAGATATCATTCATTAAAATTACAGGAACCTTTTAAATCAGCAACAATAGATATAACAATGCGCTGTAAAAAAACCAATGTGGCAATGGCATTGGAAGATCAAACAAACCACATATATGGATTTCAATTTCATCCAGAGTCTTTTTTAACTAATAATGGTAAACATCTTATTCAAAAAATCCTATCTGCATAAATTTTTAACACCCCTGCCCTTTGATGACTTGTGGGGGACAAAAGGCGTATTTACAACTATTAGAGTGGTGGGGTGCCCCCCAAAATTTATTTTGCTTGATGAACATGTCGGGAATTTGAATATATCATTAAAAAAATTCGGAATTAATTTTATTTTAACACATCAACAAATGAACGAATTAATTCATACCTCAATCCATAACAACACAAACTACGATCATTTATTCAGAATTGCAATTAATTCAAAAAAAATATCAATTTCATTGCGACCCCATGTACAACCTAACAAGTTTTTTACGGCAACAATAGTTAATTATCAGCGCGCAAATCCGCTGTTAAAAAATTTGTATTACAAAAAAATTATCAGTTTATTAGAAAACAATAATAATTCTAATAATGAAGTTATTTTGACCAAAAATAATATTATTTTAGAAGGTTGCACAACAAATATCCTGTGTGTGCGTATGAAAAAAATTTACATGCCCTTAACCAATTATTACAAGGGTATGACACTCAAATATATTGTTAACAAAAGCAGAAAAAAAATTATCAAAAGAAATATTCTTATTAAGGATTTATCTCTCTATGAAGAAATACTATTGCTAGGATCGGGTAAAGGAGTGGTTAATATCAGTGCTATCCCTGATATTAAATGGAAAAAACAATCGAACTCTATCTACAAAGAAACTCTTAACCTATATAAGAAATTAATATAAATTTATGCTACTAAACACTCATAATTTTACATTTTCCTACCCCTTGATAATGGGAATTTGCAATGTCACAAGGGATTCTTTTAGCGATCGAGGAAAGAGTTATAAAATTGTAGATGCAATAAAAAATATTAAAAAAATGAACAATCAGGGCGCTTCCATTATAGACATTGGGGCAGAAAGTACTCGTCCGGGCAGTGATCCAATGAGCTACAATCAAGAAATAAAAAAACTAGAGCCTATTTTAAAAAAGATACCGAAAAAAAAATTTATAATATCAATTGATACAAATAAAATTGAAACGCAGGAATTTGCTCTTTCACAAGGAGTCCATATCATTAACGATGTGTTTGGTGGGAGTGAGGACTTATTTTTATTAACTAAAAAATATAAAAGTGGCTTAGTTTTAATGCACACACCTGCCCCTCCTAAAACAATGCAGTCCAAGACGCACCTATATGCAAATGTAATCAGCGATATTAAGAATATATTTCAACGAAAATCGAAGTTACTAAAAAAATATAAAATTCCACCTTCTAAGGTATGGTTTGATCCCGGCATTGGATTTGGTAAAAATCTCCAGCAGAATTTATCAATAATGAAAAATATAAAAAAATTTCGTATTGAAAAATACGGCTTGCTTATTGGTCCATCTCGAAAGAGTTGGATCAGTGGGGTTGATAAATCTGATGTAAGTCAGCGTTTAGGCGGCACCATTGCATCGGTATTGTATTGTCTTCAGAGAGGGGTTAATATATTTCGCGTGCACGATGTGTATGAAACAAGGCAGGCCATTGCAATCTTTCAACAAATAGCATGTTCAAAATAGAAATTAAAAATTTAGCGACTACAGCGCGCATTGGTATTTCCGACAAAGAAAGGAAGAAATTCCAGCCCTTGTTAATTACATTGCAGTTCAGTTACACTGTAAAAAAAAACGATCAATTAAATGACATTCAACATTTAAAAGATTATTCAGCCATCACAAAATATCTTAAATTTTACATTGAGCATTCAAAATTCAAAACTTTAGAAAAATTGGTTTTTGAATGCTCTCAATCAATGCGAAAAAAATTTAAATTGAAGAATGTCCATGTAAGCATCAACAAGGTATCTGTTGCAAAGCGCTATGGCTGTGAGTCTCTCAGTGTATCCCAATAGAGCTATACTTGCCCTCGGATCAAATGAGGGCAATTGGAAAATAAATTTTAACCAATGCCTTAAAAAGATTAGTAATTTTGGCTTAATTACTAAAATAGGTAATATTTATGTTTCTAAACCCTATGGGCATGTCCAACAAAAAAATTTTCATAATACGGCGATAGAGCTAATGACAAATCATAGCCCTTTACGGCTTATGCGTGATTTACAATTAGTCGAGAGAGTTCTTAAAAAAAATAAAACTATAATCAACGGACCTCGACGCATTGACATTGATATAGTTTTTTATAACCAGCTCGTATTCCAAAATAATCAATTGACCATACCCCATCCAAGGGCTTTTGAGCGTGATTTTGTTCTATATCCAATCAACGATATTGATCCATTTTATTCCCATCCCACCAAACATAAAACGATAAAAGCATTAATAGAAGGGTTAAACGAAAAATATATAGAAAAAATAATTAAGCAGCCAAAAGACTCGTTACTAATTCGCTAAGTTTTGTTGAAGAAATATTGTTATCTTTATCCTTGAGGCTTCTCGATACATCTAGTCCATCCGGATGAGTGCTATCAACAATTTTTTTTGCATTTTTAAAATTAATACCGCCCCCAATATACACCGGTCGCTTTAATTCCTTTAGAGACATAATTTGGTTTAAGCAATCATTAAGAGAATAGGTAGTAATATTATTTTTATCATAAACGTTTAAATCATAATAAAAAACATTTACCAAGGATTTAATGGAATCAAAATATTCCATATCAAACTTTTTAGGATTGACGGCGATACCAATTCTTAACCTTCTAAAAATAGTTTTTAGGGAATGTAAATTATTTTTTTCAAAAAAATATGAACATGAAATAGTTTTTGGTTTCGTGTAATCTATTTGTTTGATCAATTCAGCTAAAGTGTGGTAGCGTGAAAGCAAAACTGAATCTATTTTATAATGGTCACATTCTTGTATTAATTTTTTAATTAATTTATCATCGCATGTATTGGGACCATGTAAATTATTGCTTGCAAATCCAAGAGAACGAATATCATTTTTAGCAGCTGTAGCAATTGAATGAGAAGAGGTAATTCCACAAATTTTTAGATCAATTTTTAGTGTGTTTTCCATAAATTTATATATGTATTTATATTATTCATGAGCAAAAAACATTGAAATAACCATCTTATCTAGTATAGCAAACGCCCATGAATCCTTCCTATGAAATTCACCCAATAGCATCAGAAGAGTTAAAAGTTGTTTTAACGGTAGAATGTTTAAATTTTTTTTCAGAATTGGTGTTAATAAAGAGCTATGATTTCAGAGAATTTTGAAAAATTATTTATAGAAGCTAAAAAAGTCCGTGATAAAGCTCATGTTCCTTATTCACAATTTAAAGTGGGAGCCGCACTTTTGAGTGAAGACAATTCCATTGTTGTTGGGTGTAATGTTGAAAATGCTGCTTATCCCCAATCACAATGTGCGGAGGCGAGCGCTATTGGAAATTTAATAAGCAGCGGCCACAAGAAAATAAAAGAAATCGTTGTAATAGGATCGGGTGATATGTTGTGTTCTCCCTGCGGTGGTTGTCGACAACGACTAAGAGAATTTGCTTCATTGGATGTAAACATCCATATGTGTAATACGAAGGGCCATCTTAAAACTTCCACCCTCGCTGAATTGCTCCCAGACTCTTTTGGACCTGAAAATTTATAATGCATAAGTCTGCTGAGATTTTCTTGGGAAAAACAAACAATAACAAACCGGACATTGCCGTTATTCTTGGGAGTGGATTGACAAATTTTTTTGATGAAGAAAATATCACCCATTCTATTTCTTACGAAGAGTTACCGGACTTTCCGCAACCCACCGTGCAAGGTCATGCGGGTAAGCTCGTATTAGGTAAAATCGAAAGCAAAAATGTTGTATGCATGTATGGACGCTCGCATATTTATGAGGGCCACGAACCCTCTAGTTTAGCCAAGCCCATTCGTGTACTAAAAGATATTGGGTGTAAATTATTGATTGTCACAAATGCAGCTGGAAGCTTGAAAGAAGATATGCCAGCGGGAAGTTTAATGGCAATTACGGATCATATCAATTGGAGCGGCTATAATCCTTTGATAGGCATGAACGATGAAAACTATGGACCGCGGTTTCATGATATGAGTGATGGTTACCATAAGTTCTACCGCGATCAATTAATTGCCGTTTCAAAACAATCAGGGCAAAATTTATTTGAAGGCATATATTGTATGTATTCAGGACCTAACTTTGAAACTCCGGCAGAGATTAACGCCCTTAAGGTTATGGGTGGAAGCGCGGTAGGCATGTCAACAGTTCCCGAAGTTTTGGTTTCCAATCATTGCTCACTTCCCGTTATAGCGATCAGCGTTATTACGAATCTTGCAGCCGGAATGAACAAGACAAAACTCAGTCACCAAGAAACTTTAAAAAATGCAGGTTTAGCTGAAAAAAACGTTTTGAATTTGATCAAAAATTTTATTCAAGAAATACACTTTGATGATACCACAAGAGATAATTAGAAAAAAAAGAGATAAGCACCCTCTTACAAAAGAAGAAATTACCTTTTTTGTGCAAGGACTAACGGATGGATCTTTTTCAGATCCTCAAATAGCTTCAATGAGTATGGCAATTTTTTCTAATGGTATGTCTGAGGAAGAAACAGTTTGGATAACAAATGCGATGACGCAATCAGGAGAAACGCTTGATTGGCAAAATGTTTTGGATAGTGATTTAGTGTGTGATAAGCATTCAACGGGTGGAGTTGGTGATAAAGTTAGTCTTGCGTTAGCCCCCATTCTTGCAGCATGCGGGTTGTTTGTTCCTATGATTTCAGGGCGTGGACTAGGGCATACGGGAGGCACGTTAGATAAATTTGATTCTATTCCAGGGTACAACACCCACCCAAGCATCGATACATTTCGAGGAGTAGTTAAAGATGTTGGCTGTGCCATTATTGGGCAAACATCCAATTTAGCCCCAGCGGATAAAAAATTATACTCCATTCGCGATATTGTCGGAACTGTCGAATCACTTCCCTTAATCACATCTTCCATTCTTTCAAAAAAAATTGCCTCCGGATTAAGGAGTTTGGTTTTAGATGTAAAGGTAGGCAATGGTTCATTCAATGCGACTTTGGATGTTGCTCGAAATCTTGCTTTGTCCTTGGTGAGTGTTGCCAAAGGCGCTGGTTTGCAATGCCAGGCAATATTAACCGACATGAACCAAATTCTTGGAAGAAGCGCTGGTCACGCATTGGAAGTTGTTGAATGTGTAGAGTATTTAACTATGGAGAAGAGGCATCCCCGCTTAGAAACCATTACTAATGAATTGATAACTTCAGTTTTAATGATGGTAAAAAAAATATCCAGACCACAGGCAACAGAAGAAATCAATAAAGTTCTCAACAACGGCTTGGCTGCGGAAAAATTTGAAAAAATGATCAGTGCCCTTGGGGGGCCAAATTCTTTTTTAAGCAATTATACAACAGAGATGACTAAAGCATCTTACATAGCAGACATTTCATTGGGTAAGAAAGGGTATATAAAAGAAATTAAAACACGGGAATTGGGATTAATCTTAATTGAGCTTGGTGGAGGAAGAAAACAAGTCAATGATAATATTAACTATCAGGTAGGTTTTGATAACGTTATTGGGATAGGAGATTCCGTTGACGCTTCTACTCCTATCATCCAAGTTCATGCGGAATCCAAAGATGATTTTGAGAGAACAAAAAATCAGATTATAAAATGTTTTATTCTTTCCGATGGAAAGGTTTCTCCATTACAACCTATCTATGAGAGGATCAGTTAAATGAGTACGCAAATCACCGTTGACAAAGATCTTGTTAAGTATCTGGAAAAAGTTGGATACCGTTCCGACCCTGTGATTGATCAATTAGTGAAAGAGACAGCTGCATTAGGGAGTGTTGCCCAAATGCAAATAGCACCTGAGCAAGGTCAATTTTTAGAAATAATCGTCAAAATATCCCAGTCGAACAAATGTTTAGAGATAGGACGTTTTACTGGTCTAAGTACTTTATGTATGGCTAAGGGACTGCCTGAAACGGGCTCTATAACAACGATTGACAATTCGGATGAATTTTTACCTATTGCGCAAAAGTATTGGCAGATGGCAGGAGTCAGCAATAAAATCGTTTCAATAATCGGTGCCGGTGTAGAAGTGATGCAAAGTTTTATTGATCGTCAACATTTTTTTGATTTAATTTTTATTGATGCAGACAAAAATAATTATCCGAATTATTATGAACTGTCTTTGCCATTACTGCGACCTAACGGAATTGTCATTATTGATAATATGCTATGGCATGGTGATGTTGCGGACGACACCAAAACGGATAAAGAAACACGAAATATTCGAAACTTAAATCAATCTATACACTCTGATGAGCGAGTGGATTTTTCTCTCCTACCATTATCTGACGGTTTGTCATTTATAAGAAAAAAAATAATTAAGTCTTGAAAAACTGAGGATAATCACCATTTTATTGGTGTTGGCATGCCATTGTGGGTGCCGGCTTGTAACTTGCTTATAAAGGAGTTTTTATGACTAGAAACCTATCCGTATGGAATTCGCTTAGACCTTTTTCCGTGGGGTTTGACTCGATTTTTGAAGAGTTTGATCGCATGCTAGAGTCAACGGAGCGCTATAATTCTAACTATCCACCTTATAACATTCGAAAAATTAGTGAGAATGATTATAAAATTGAAGTTGCCCTTGCTGGATACAGTAAAGGTGACATTGAGTTGGAATTAAAGGATAGTACGCTAACCGTTCGCAATAAAGCGAAAGAAAAAATTGTTAATGAAGACAGCAATGAAGTAATTCACAAAGGAATTTCTACAAGGCAATTTGAGCGCGCATTTACTATATCTGAGGATATCAAGATAAAAGATGCTGAACTTAATAATGGCCTTCTTAACATTGACTTGGAGCGTATTGTTCCCGAAGAGAAAAGGGCACGACTTATTAGTATAAATTAAGTCAACTTTGGATAGGGGGCATTATGCCCCCTAAACTTATTATAAAATAAAAATGTGATATATTTTCTAATCAAAACACTTATCACTGCTATAGTTGTAGTAATTGTGGCAGAGATTGCTAAACGCTCATCTCTTTTAGCGGGTTTAATTGTCTCAATTCCTCTGACAACTTTTTTAGCGATGGTATGGCTTTATTGGGAAACAAAAGATACAAAAAAAATAATAGATTTATCCAACTCTACTTTATTAATGGTTATCCCTTCTCTAACTTTTTTTGTTTTTCTTCCCTTATTATTAAAATTTAATTTATCTTTTATCATATCTATGACAAGTTCAGTAATATTGACTGCAATTTGCTATTGGCTATTTGTTTCTCTATTAGGAAAGTTTGGGTACGCAGGATTTTAAAATCCCCTTGTTTATTTGTTATTTAGAATTATATATCTGTAAATATTCATAGTAATTAGCAATCAGGTTTATGAGAATTTATTTACTAATTTTTTAGCTTAACAACAATCTTCTTTTGAAGGATCAATAGGCAGTAAGCTTAATCTGATAATCTTAATACCACCGTAAGATACAATAATTGCAATTATGGTTCCAATAATAATATCAGGCCATATAGTTCCTGTCATCATTACCAATATACCAGCAAGAATAATTCCAAAAGATGCAATAGCGTCGTTCCTACAGCATATAAAGGCACTCATGAAGTTTATATCTTTATGCTGATATTTATGCATCATTAATGCAACGCTGGTGTTGCCAATTAATGAAAGCAATCCAACAAAAGAAATGATACCTCCTGATAATATGGATGAACCTATTAAACCTAGATATACATGATAGAAAGCCCACAAACCAAATGCTATCATTATTATTCCCTTGAATAATGCTAGTCTATTTTTAACAGCAGTGGTTGATGATAATACGAGTATGCTTGATCCAAGAATGAAAACATCCCCTGAATTGTTAGCAGCATCACTTAGCAATGAAGCAGAATTCATCATTAAACCGTACGTTAGATCTGCAGTTATCATTACAAGATTTATCATAAAGGCAATGATCAACGCATTGCGCCCAAGTGTGTCTGTTTGTGTACTCATCCTAATAGTATATCTAAACTTAACATTGTTAAAAGACCAAAAGTAAAACCCCCTGTAGCCCAGTTTTCATGTCCCCGTCTATGTGTTTCGGGTATAATTTCGTGTGATATAACAAAAAGCATGGCACCTGCAGCAAAACCCAACGCTATCGGAAGTATGGGAAGGAATACTGTGACAATTGACACACCTATAAATCCCATTACAGGCTCAAACAAACCTGTTGCTCCAGCTATTAAAAAAGCATTCATTCTTGAATATCCAATGGTAAGCAAAGCGAATGCTACGGCCAATCCTTCTGGTGCATTTTGTATACCAATGCCAATCGCTAAAGCAATCGCATTACCTAAGTCACCGGCACCAAAACCGACACCTACAGCAAGTCCTTCCGGCATATTATGAATGGTTATGGCAATGATGAAAAGCCATATTTTTAGAACCTTCTCTTTGTGTCCGCCATCATAATGCTCTTTAATAACAAAATGCTCATGGGGCGAATATTTTTCAATTGACCATATCCCCAGTACACCAGCTAACAAGCCTCCAAGTACAGCCAGCACAGAAAGATATTTGCTCTGCCAAAGTTCATCGGCGTAATCTAATCCTGGAACGATAAGTGAAAAAAATGAAGCGCCCAGCATTACGCCCGCTGCAAATCCCAATGTTGTATCTTCAAATTTTGGTGATATTTTTTTAATGAATAAACAAGGTATAGCCCCTACCGTAGTCATCATGCCAGCCCCCAAACTTGCTAAAGATCCATATAAAATGATGGTTTGCGTTTCCATTTCCGTGCGTATAGCTAAAAAATATAGCCATGGCTATATATATTAATGATGAAATGTTTATATTTTTATAATAATACCATAATATGTCTTTTAAAAAGGTACGAGATGCCCACCAAACGGAAAACACCGAAGACTATCTTGAACTGATAGCCGATCTATTGAATCAACACGGAGAGGCTAGAATCGTGGATATTGCCTCGAAATTAGATATCACTCAAGCAACAGCGAATAAAACCGTTAAGCGGTTACAGATACAAGGCTATATCCAAAAAGAACCTTACCGCTCAATTTTCTTAACTGTCAAAGGACAACAGATTGCTAGCCAGTCAAAGAAAAGACATAAGATAGTTTTTAATTTTTTATCCAACATGGGTTTAGATAAAAAAACGGCTGAATCAGATTCTGAGGGAATAGAACATCACGTAAGTGACAGAACCCTAAAAAAAATGAACAAATTTAATAAAACAAAAAAATTTTAATTTAGCATTAATACCAAAACGAATTATGTGGACGAATAATACAGAGGGACAGAAAAAACTTAATTTATATCTCAGCATTCTTCTTTGTTAGTGGTAATATACATTATGAAGCGCAACTCAATAAAAACAATACAGCGGCTAAAAAATATACGGCCTATTTCTTGCTTAACAGCTTATACAAGTAGCATTGCCAAAATTGTTGATCAAAATGTTGATGTTATATTGGTTGGAGACTCCCTTGGAACGGTTATTTATGGATTTAAAAATACAAGATCGGTTACTTTAGAGATGATGAAAAATCATGGAAGAGCAGTTATGCAATCGTCCCAAAAATCATTTACCATAATCGACATGCCCTACAAAACATATGTAAACAAAAATCAAGCCCTTGATAGTGCTAAACACTTATTACAATTTACTGGTTGTCAGTCAGTAAAATTGGAAACGGATAAAACAACAGTTCCTATTGTTTCTCATTTGATAAAAAATAAAATATTAGTAGTTTCGCATATTGGTGCTTTGCCCCAACACTTTAAGGATTTCAGCAAAATTAGATTAATAGGCAAAACGACAAAACAAAAAAAAGATATGCTTGATTTAGCGCATCAACTAGAAGAAGCTGGTTCAAGTTTGTTGGTATTGGAATGTATCGAGAGAGAGCTTGCAAAAGAAATTACAGAGAGCATAAGTATACCAACTATTGGCATAGGTTCATCAATTAATTGTGATGGTCAAATATTAGTTATTAATGACATTTTAAATACCGATGACACATTCAAAAAGCCACAATTTGTAAAAACATATGCTAATTTTTCTTATTATTTGAATAAAGCTGTTAAGCGCTATGATACAGAAGTAAAAAACAGAAAGTTTCCAAAAAAATAATTTATGGTTTTTTTGAAAAAGTTAATCAGTATTGAGAGTTGAAACGATGACGCGCAAGGTTCTTAACATAAACGATTGCATGAAAACATTTGAGGGAGATGGGATACCTGTAACCAGAGCTTTTCCTGTTCCAGAAATGCGTGAATTCGATCCTTTTTTATTGTTCGATCATTTTGGACCCATTAATTATGAACCGGGTGGAGCAAC
>Ga0209445_1001246_pt1 | contig 13934 bp, 14 predicted proteins | sample MarorgKNORR_S2LV_4_FD_188223 | JGI IMG/M metagenome (GOLD analysis project Ga0209445, IMG submission 188223) | Marine microbial communities from the Southern Atlantic Ocean, analyzing organic carbon cycling - NADW_A/KNORR_S2/LV (SPAdes) (version 2) | ecosystem: Environmental > Aquatic > Marine >...
ATCGGGTGGATCCGGATTTACGAGAAGTTCATCTTGGGGATTGGGAAGGAGGTAAGTTTCGTATCATGGTCCATGAAAATCATCCCCTGTGCGTTAAGATGCATGAGGGGCAGCGTTGGGATGTCATTCCAGGCGCTGAATCGAGGGAGGCATTGCAGGAAAGAATCGGAAGAGGCTTACATCGAATTGCGCAGGCGCATCCGAATGAACTGGTAGTCGCCGTGCTGCATGGAGGTGTCATCGGGCACATCATCGCTGAAGCGACGGGATCGACGCCATTTGCATTTAACGGTTGCGACAATGGTTCTATTTCCAGAGTTGTGATGGTCGATGGAAAAATAGTTGTCCGTGGATTCAACGATGTCAGCCATCTCGGTAATGCAGAGACACTGGCGTCATTGCCTACCTAAGAAAACCAAAACAAAACCACCTGGGGAAGCCCGTATGAAAAATGCCTATGAACAGTTAACAGAACATTTCCGAAAGGTGGGTGACCTGGACCATGTCTATTCGATCAGCTCGTGGGATGAAGCGGCAATGATGCCCGAAGGTGGTGGCGCTGCGCGCGGCCAGGCGATGGCAACCCTTGGGGTCGTGATTCATGAAATGCAGTGTAGTGAAAAGATTGGCGAGTGGTTGGACGCCTGTTCGAACCTCGATCTGGATGATTGGCAGGCGGCTAATATCCGAGAGATAAAGCGCGAATATGACAGTGTGACCTGTTTGCCTTCGGATCTGGTTCACGCCACTTCGCTTGCGTCGTCCAGAAGCGAACAGGCATGGCGAAAGTGCAGGGCAGACAATGACTGGCAGACGATGCAACCATTACTTGAAGAGGTGGTTAACCTTGCGCGGCAGAGCGCTGTTGTAAGAAGCGAAAAAACGGGGCTATCGCTCTACGATTCGCTGCTCGAGACCTATGAGCCGGGGATGCGCTCGGGAAAAGTCGACCAGTTATTTAACGGCCTGAAGGATTTTCTCCCGGGCTTGGTCGAACAGGTCGTTGAAAAACAGTCACGGACGCCACTCGTGCCAATGGGAAACAACTTTTCAATAGATAAACAACGAGACCTGGGCATCAAGGTCATGGGCATCCTGGGGTTTGATTTTGACCATGGCCGCCTGGATGTTTCCCACCATCCGTTTTGCGGTGGTGTCCAACAGGATGTGCGTATCACTACTCGATACACCACAGAAAACTTTGTTGAATCACTGATGGGGGTGGTTCATGAAACTGGCCATGCAATGTATGAACAGGGCAGGCCAAAAGGATGGGCAGGGCAACCGGTTGGTGTTGCTCGCAGTTCTGGTGTTCATGAGAGCCAGTCACTGTTAATGGAAATGCAGGCCGGACGGTCACCGGAGTTTCTGAAGTTTTTAGCACCGGTTATTCGTGAAAACTTTGGCGTTAGCGACGATGAAGTTGGTTGGTCTGATGACAACCTGCACCGTCTATACACCCATGTGGAGCGAGGGCTAATTCGGGTCGATGCAGATGAGGCGACGTATCCGCTGCACGTGATCCTTCGCTATGAAATTGAAAAGGAGTTGATCGAAGGTAATGTGCAAGTCGCTGACATTCCTGAGCTCTGGAATAGCAAGATGGCTGAATATCTTCAGCGTGATACCCGCGGTGATTACAAGGATGGTTGCCTGCAGGATGTTCACTGGAATGCTGGTTTGTTTGGGTATTTTCCGACCTACACTCTTGGCGCGATGATGGCAGCCCAGATTTTTGCGGCCGCCAGGCGGGCGATGCCAAGTGTGCTGGATGATATCAGCCGGGGTGAGTTCAGTAACTTACTGAATTGGCTACGTGAGAATGTGCACGGCAAGGGAAGTTTCCACTCTGTGAGTGATCTCCTAGTATCTGCTACGGGTGAAGACCTGAACGAGGCGTTTTTTGTTAATCACCTGAAGCAGCGATATTTGGCCTAGCATTGGTAATGCTGGTCTCTGTACCAGCGTGCTGCCCGCTCTTCTATGACTTCTTCTAGGACTTCTTCGATTGTTCGCCGTTGATCCGATGTCTTGTTAACTGATCGTCCAGAATGGTTGGTGCTTTCGCAACAGGGTTGAGCTATCTAAACTCCGGTTACAAGTCGCTCAGAGCCTGGACCAAAGCGCGTCGAAAGATATTTTCATGGCGCTGCTAATCCCCTCCGAATCCATGATGACGACCGTCTGGTAGTCTCCGCCCAGGAGTGAAATCATCGCGCACTTGGTGCCGTAGATAGCCACGTAGGAAGCTGCCTGGCCCTGCTTGGTATCCTCTATCCATTTCCGGTCGGACAGTGGTTGGTCCTCACCCCCCTCACCAATAGCAAGAACATTTACATGTATGCCGGCTTTAACCCGCGCTCGGGTAAATCCTGGAAAGGGTCTATAGAGGTACTTCCTGATTCGGCGGGATGAATAGACCCGGTAATGCTTTTCCGTTGATTTTCCGACAGTATTCAGAATGTCCCTTAAAACATACTCAACGCCTTCATCTCCCTCGTAGTGAAACACGCTGGTTTGCGTGGTGTCTGGCATTATTTCCTGAAGATTTGGCAGAATCTCCTGTTCCAGACGATCCGCGGCCTCATTGGTTTGTTGCTGGATCTGCCTTGCCCGTCGAACCAACACATCGGGTGGCTCGGCGCAGAAGAACTTTCGTTTACCTTGGGGGAAGTAAGTCACTAACGACATGGTTCGCAGCCGCTTTAATTCCTCGTAAACGGTGCCGCGGTTAATGCCCGCTGAGGAAGCGATATCTCTGATGGAGCTGGGCCCCAGCTTCAGAAGGGTGAGATAGAGGTCTGTCTGGCGCTCCGATATACCCAATTCTTTAAGGGTTTCATGAATTATCATGTCAAAAGGAAGCTGACAACAGTGTCTTGGAAATCATAGTATAGAATAATAGGGGCTTTGTCCGCCTATAACAAGTCAGTTAATTTATGACATAAATTTCATTTGATGATTTTCAACCAAGCCATCAAAATGTAACGATGAGTTTTTCGAGTCTGAATGATATTGAGGCAGCCGCCTTTGAGCGCGATGGATACATCGTCGTCAGGAACATGGTGCCTGCGCAACGGTTTGGTGAGTTACGTACTATCGCGACCGATCACCTCAGGCAATTGATTGCGCCGATTGAGTTCGAGGTAGATGTTGGTTACCCCGGCGCACCGGTCGATGTGAGCTCACCGGGTGCGGATACCTTGCGGCGTTTACTGCAAGCATTTGCCAGGGATGAGGCGTTCAGGCTTTGGGCGCTTGATCCGGAAGTAAAGCGCATTCTCGCTTGTCTCTTGCAGACCGAGGAAGATCTGTCAGTATCCCAGTGTCACCATAATTGCATCATGACTAAGGCGCCGGGGTTCAGCAGTGTGACCCTGTGGCACCAGGATAGTCGCTACTGGGCCTTTGATTATGAAAACCTGGTGAGCGTTTGGCTGGCACTGGGGAAAGAGGATAAGACCAATGGTTGCATGCGGGTCATTCCAGGGTCGCACAAGGTGGATCCTGATTCAGGTAGGTTTGATGCCGCCATGTTCCTCCGGCCCGACCTCTCGGAAAACAAGTTGCTGATCGAGCAGGCCATAACAGTTGAGCTGAATCCTGGGGATGTTCTGTTTTTCCACAGCAGGCTGTTTCATGCTGCGGGTCGAAACCTGTCAGACGAGACCAAGTTGTCTGTCGTGTTTACCTATCACCAAGCGTCAAACAAACCGATCAAGAATACGCGTTCGGCTCGATTCCCTTCTATCGTTATGTGATTGGTGGTGCCTGCCGGGACATGACCTCTTCAAGAACGGACTGGCGTGAATGGCCTTTTCGCCACGCAAAGCCAATGTCGCGATAAATCACGCGGGTTTCAACCCGCCCACATCGTAAGGTAGAGCAAGGAGCGCAAGGTCCAGTTTATTGTCCAGCAGCTCCGCGATCAGGTTCGCTGTTGTATTTTCTCTTATATGTTGGTGTAAACCAGGGTTTGCTTTCCGCAGGGCGTAAGCAAAGTTACCCATAACAAATGAGGCGATAGTTGGGATAGCGCCCAATTTGAGCGGTAAGGCCAGTGGGTCAGTGAAACTTTTTGCTTCAGTAACCGGGTCCTCGACCTGCATAAGCACAAAGCGCGCACGATCGGTAATTTTTTCTCCTGCGGTAGTAAATGACACTGAACGGTTAGTTCTTTCAACCAGCGTTATCCCGAGTGAGATTTCCAGTTCACGGATGCCCGAAGACAGTGTCGACTGGGTGACGTTCAGCGATCTGACGGCTTTGCCAAAATGCAATTCTTCTCGGAGTGCAACCAGGTACTGGAGCTGTCTGACGGGAGGCAAATGCATGACTTGTTAATGCGCTTAAGTGTCGAGGGATGATAAACCATGAAAACCAAAAGAACTTGGTGCGTACCGCTGGATTCCCGCTATTATTACGAGCTAGTTTATAGATAGAAGAAAGCCATGAATGGAGCCGAAAGCCTGATCAGATCATTCACTGCAGCCGGGGTGAATGTTTGTTTTGCGAATCCGGGAACATCCGAAATGCACCTGGTCCAGGCGGTTGATGCCGTTCCAGAGATGCGGGCAGTGCTATCACTGTTCGAAGGCGTCTGCACCGGTGCAGCTGATGGTTATGGGCGTATGACCGGGACACCGGCAACGACCTTGTTACATTTAGGACCGGGTCTTGGGAACGGAATCGCTAATCTACATAACGCCAGGCGTGCATCCACGCCGATCATCAATCTGATCGGGAACCACGCGCTCTATCACGTGGATTACGATGCGCCGCTAACTTCCGATATTGATACCCTGGCGAAGAATGTTTCCAGCTGGGTGAAAGGAGACTCGACGGCTTCCAGCCTGGCAACCGATGGGATGCTTGCGCTTCAATTCGCGCTGACTGCCAAGCCGGGTTCAGACGGACAAATTTCCACGATGATTATTCCCGCAGATGCCTGCTGGAATGAAGAGGGTGCTGTTGCTTCTTATATCAATGCCCCGGAAAGGCGCAAGGTTGACCACAAGGTCGTCTCAGAAGTAGCGCAGTTGCTGGACAACAATTCAATGATCCTGATTAATTCGGATGGTTTGTCCATTGAAGCAAGGATTGCCGCTAACCGGATTTCAGGGAAGACAGGTTGCCGGGTATCTATGACACCGTTTCCGTCGCGCGTGGATGGTGGTGCGGGATTGCCCGGATGCGAACGCCTGCCTTATTTTCCCGAACAGGTACTGGCGGCACTAAATGGTGTTGAAAAATTGATCCTCGCTGGTGCCGACTCGCCGGTCAGCTTTTTTGCGTATCCCAATACGCCGAGCGTTCTTGTGCCGGAGAATTGTGCGGTAGTTCGTCTTTCCGAGAGTGAAGAAGACACTACGCAGGCGCTTGAGTCATTAGCAGATTTTCTAGGCGTCTCTGGCGGAGGTTATTCGATAAACCAGCTGGCGGATTTGGAACGGCCAACCGGGGAATTATCAACTCGAACAATCTCCGCCGCGATCGCAGCATTGATCCCGGAAGGTGCGATTATTTGCGGAGATTCCGGTGGTGGCGGCGCCGCATTTGGCCCCTGTCAATCTGCACGGCCGAACACGTGGCTGAACCTGACCGGGGGTTCAATCGGACAGGGTGGTCCGGTTGCTGTTGGCGCGGCGGTAGCGTGTCCTGACCGGCCCGTTCTTGCACTACTCGGTGATGGTGCTTCGATGTATACCAACCAGTCTTTTTGGACCCAGGCAAGGGAAGGGCTCAATGTCACGACGGTTATTTTTAATAACAGTAAATACGGCATTCTCGAAACCGAATATCTTAGACTGGGCGTCAACGAGGTTGGGGAGCGAGCAGCGGACCTGTTTGACCTGTCCCGTCCGTCCATCGATTTTGTGCAACTTGGCAACAGCATGGGGGTGCCTGGTCAGGCAGTAGAGACTGCTGAGGAGTTTGTTGTCGCATTGGAACGGTCACTCTCTGAGTCGGGGCCCAGCCTGATTGAGGCGCGTTTGTGAGCTGCTTCACAGTTGTTGGTCAAGGGTTGTTTTTGTAACCCAATACCGAGGAACCGCCGGCCAGTACCCAATGGTCAATGATGGGTTTTTGAGCATAGTTATCCTTCTTCGCCCTGTCTTTTGCTGCGATTACCGACGCAAGGCTGGATAAAAGTATTGTTTTGCTGCAGGTTTTGAAGGGTGCGAAGTCAAACCTGAAATCAGCGGTGTTGTCGTCCAGATTGTCCACGTTGTTCAGATTGGTCGTTTTAACAGCTGATCACCGCTAACAACGGTTTCGAAAGGCGTGATCAGCTAAAAAATACCCACTTTACCGCGAAGAGCGCCCGGAGTATGTGGTCGATGGACGGGATGCCAGTGGCATTTGGTATCTGGTATCTGCTAAAAATATCAGGGGTCAGCTGGTAGCTCGGGACCGCGAGTTTATTGAGGACTTAGGGTTCGCAATCCGCATATCTGTTCATGAGGATTGTAGCGACGATAAAGGGCTCATTTCTGTTAGCAATGGTGACCAGATCATCACTGGTTCTGTTATGATGCAACTCATGGTGATGGAAGGTTAAAACAGGGGGTCAGGTTGTGCAAATGCCTGTTAAACCTGTAAAATTGCTGTTCGTCAGAGATTGTGACTCACAGAAACTATCGACACGCTACACGCCAATAGGCGAATTTTTTTTATCGGTGTTTCTGATCAAGATTACTGCACCAAATTACTAGTGAGGGTTGAGATTTAATGTCCGCAGTGGAAGAAGTAAGTCACCAGGACGGTGCTAACCAAGTTAGCGATGTCGTCGTTCGATTTGCCGGTGATTCCGGTGATGGCATGCAGTTGACGGGGAGTAACTTTACCGAAGCTACCGCAATCTATGGTAACGACCTCGCTACTTTTCCGGATTTCCCCGCAGAAATTCGTGCGCCAGCCGGTGCAACGTTTGGGGTTTCCGCTTTTCAAATTTATTTTGGTTCTGAAGATGTCTCCACCGCAGGTGATGACGTAGACGTTCTTATTGCAATGAACCCTGCGGCGCTGATCACCAATCTTAAGGATGTTCTTGTTGGTGGCCTGCTGATTATTGATAGTGATGCCTTCACTGATAAAAATTTGGCAAGGGCGGGTTATAGCAGCAATCCGATAGAAGACGGTTCACTGGATGGGTATCGGGTTATCCCAATTGCTGTCACCAAGCAGGTCCTGGAGTCCGTCAAACCGTTTGGTTTGTCGCACAAGTTTGCCGTGCGATGTAAAAATATGTGGACCCTCGGTCTGGTCATGTGGCTGTTTGACCGTGATCGTTCGATAACAACAGATAATCTGAAGCAAAAATTTGCCAACAAACCAGAGATTGCTGAGGCGAATATAGCGGCGCTAAATGCAGGACATGCCTATGCAGAAACCGCTGAACTGCCAACAGGTGTCGAGGTCTACAGAGTGCCCCGGGCGGGAGCTGCGCCTGGCTTGTACAGAAACATCACCGGTTCAGAGTCACTTGCTTACGGATTAATCGCAGGCGGACATCTGGCTGATCTGCCAATTACCTTTGCTTCGTATCCGATCACACCGGCATCAAGCCTGCTGCACACGCTGTCTGGCCAGAAACAATTTAACGTAGTGACGTTCCAGGCGGAAGACGAAATTGCAGCGGTATGTGCGGCCATCGGTGCTTCATTTTCTGGCTCACTGGGTATTACTTCAAGTTCAGGGCCTGGGATATCGCTGAAGGCTGAAGCCATTTCACTCGCGAGTGCGACTGAACTGCCGCTGGTCGTTGTGAATACCCAGCGCGGCGGTCCATCAACAGGCCTGCCGACGAAAACTGAACAGTCAGACCTCAACCAGTCATTATTCGGCCGTCATGGTGACACCATGCTGCCAGTCATCTCTTGTTCCACCTCTGTGGATTGCTTTGATGTAGCCATCGAGGCAGTTCGGATTGCAACCCGGTTCATGACGCCGGTGATTCTGCTCAGTGACGGGTACATCGCAAATGCATCAGAGCCATGGTTGCTCCCGGACATTAACGATTACGAACCATTCCCTGCAAAGTTCGAAACTAATCCTGAAGGCTTTGCGCCAGCGAACCGTGACCCTGAAACGCTCGCGAGAGTCTGGGCAAAGCCAGGTACGCCTGGCCTTGAACATCGTATTGGTGGTATTGAGAAGGACTTTGATTCCGGCGATATTTCTTACGACGCAGATAACCACCAGAGAATGACGGATTTGCGAAAGGACAAGATAGAGGGGATAGCAAACTACATTCCAGAACAGGAAGTCTCGCAGGGTAATCCAAAGGGTAAGCTTGCGATTGTCGGCTGGGGATCAACCTATGGGGCAATTCACCAGGCGGTCAAACGTTGTCGTCAGGAGGATTTGGATGTTTCACACATCCATGTGAGGTACATGAATCCACTGCCTAGAAATCTTGGTGAACTGCTTGCCGGGTATGACCAGGTGCTGATACCTGAAATGAACACGGGTCAATTTATAAATATTATTAGAGCCAAGTACCTGATTGATGCGAAACCGCTGAATAAGGTATCTGGGCAGCCTTTTAAGATCAGGGAAGTTGAAACAGCGATTCGTTCGCTACTGGAGTCGTAAGATGAATGCACCGGTGCAAAAACTAACTGCCAAAGATTACTCCTCGGACCAGGAGGTCAGGTGGTGTCCAGGCTGTGGTGATTACGCGATCCTGAAGACTATCCAGAAGCTGATGCCAGAACTGGATGTCCAGAAAGAGAATCAGGTGTTCGTCTCCGGGATCGGTTGCTCGTCACGATTCCCTTATTACATGAACACTTATGGTTTCCACACGATTCATGGCCGCGCGCCTTCAGTTGCAACTGGAGTGAAGTTGTCGAATCCGGAACTGGACGTTTGGGTGGTTACCGGTGACGGTGATGGCCTTAGTATCGGCGGCAATCATATGATCCACGTGCTGCGTCGAAATGTAGACCTGCAAATACTACTATTCAATAACGAAATCTATGGCCTGACTAAAGGCCAGTATTCCCCAACCTCCAAGGTTGGGACGAAATCACCTTCGACGCCTGATGGTTCAGTCGATATGCCGTTGCGTCCCTGTGTATTTGCGCTCGGTGCTGGCGCAAAGTTTGTCGCACGAACTATCGATACTGAAGCCAAGCACCTGGCTCCTGTTCTTGGTCGTGCACATGATCACAAGGGCGCATCCTTTGTTGAGATTTACCAGAACTGCCCTGTCTACAACGATGGTATTTTCGACCAAATCAAGGATAAGAAAACTGCGGCTGATACAAGGCTCGTGCTAGAGCACGGAAAACCGTTGACCTTTGGTGTAGAAGACCGGAAAGCTCTCCGATTGAATGCCAAGACGCTGCTGCTCGAAATAGTGACCATTGGTGAAGATGGTGTGACTATCAATGACGTGGTTGTGCATGATGAAACCAATAAGGTGTTGGCCCAGATGCTGGCTGGTTTGAAGTTACCAGAGTTTCCTGAGCCGATTGGTGTTTTGTACTGCGAATCGACAGCACCCAGCTATACAGATGATGTCTATCAGCAGCGAATCGTTGTTCGCGAGACGAAAGGTCCTGCGGATATTAATGATTTACTTCGCAGTGGGCACACCTGGACCGTTAGCTGATCTATATTCGATGGCGTCGCCTCGACCTGTTGTTGGCGTCATCGTTTATGTCATTAGGCAGTTCCCTGATGAACGTAAAGTACTTTTCCTGAAAAGAAGCGGTGGCCAACACATAGATACCTGGTGGCCCGTGGCAGGTACCCCCGAAGCTGGTGAGGAGCCGCTGCAAACTGCAGTTCGTGAACTTGGCGAGGAAACAGGATTGAGGCCATGTCGCCTGTTTTCCTTCGGCATGGAGATTCCACATGCTGATTCGAACAAGGCATTGGTTACCTTCGTAGCGTTTGTTGATCAAACTACCCCGGTTACACTGAACTACGAGCATAGTGATTACCGATGGATGACTGGTGCTGAAGCTATTAACCAGGTACCGGATCATTCGAAGTTGTATCTTGATTATTTTCGCGAACGTTTCATTGTTGTATCTCCTGCTCCAGATTTGGAGATTGAGCTCCGTGAACCTGATAACGACTGACGCGATTCTGGTCTATCAATCATGAAGCTGGTAACTTAAGCGCCTTTGGAAACACGCGGGTTTGAATATGGCGTTGCTCCAAAGAAATCAATAAGTAGGAACTGACATGGCTGAGTTTGATCCAGAAGAGAATATAGGTACGATCGCTGTACAGGAGCGGCATCAGTTTGATATCGGCAGGCTGCAAGAATTCATGGAGGCGAACGTAGACGGTTTTTCCGGCAAGATAACTGCGGAAGAGTTTGCCGGCGGTCAGTCCAATCCGACTTACCTGTTGTCTGCAGGTGAGGAGCAGTACGTGATGCGCCGCAAGCCGCCGGGGGAACTGCTGAAGTCTGCGCACGCTGTCGATCGCGAGTTCAAAGTGATGTCCGCACTACAGAACACCAATGTGCCAACGGCTAAAACCTACGCGCTTTGTACTGATGATGACGTGATTGGTACCTGGTTCTACATCATGGAATACCTTGATGGCCGGGTCATCTGGGATAGTACCGCCGGACCTTATACGCCGCAGGAACGCGGCGAGATATGGGATGCCGCCAATGACGCGCTGGCTAAACTTCACTGCGTTGATTTCGAAGCCGTAGGGCTTTCCGATTTTGGGAAGCACAACTCCTATATAGAACGGCAGTTATCCCGCTGGTCCAGCCAGTATGAATATACGAAGACCGAAGAGAATCCCTTCATGGATAACCTCATCGAGTACCTGCCAAAAAACGTCCCGCAGGAAGATAGCTGCACCATCGTTCACGGCGACCCCAAGATCGACAACATGATGATGCACAAAGAGCGAAACGAAGTGATAGGCATCCTGGACTGGGAGCTGAGTACGCTTGGCAACCCGCTCAGTGATTTCGCCTATCTGTGTATGCGATATCGGGATTCATTAAGTGGCGTTGACTTGAAGGCCCTGGGCATTCCAAGCGAACAAGAGTACATCGAAGCTTACTGCCGAAGAACTGGTCGTTCCGGCATTGATAACTGGGATTATTACCTGGCGTTCAACATGTTTCGCCTGGCTGCTATTCTGCAGGGTATCGCCAAGCGGGTCCGGGACGGCACTGCCGCGAGCCGCAGTGCCGAAGAAGCCGGGTCAGGCGCCTATGACCTTGCCAAGCTGGCGTGGGCGCAGATCGACAAGAGCGTTGATCTGTCCTGACAGATTAGGTCACTCGCTACAGGGAAGTTAAAGTGAGTGAAATGGATGGATAAAATTATTGATCCCGTTACTGACGTATAAGAAACGGAATGATAATGAGCAAGGCACCGAGCCCAACCAGCGCATACACTTCAGTGACCACGTAGGGGAAAACCACCAGCATCACACCGCAAGCCATCGGAACCATTTTTTTTTGCTTCCTGCCGTAAACAGCCATCGCAATACCAATGGTTCCGAACAGGAATCCCCAGAGCAGGGTGGCTTCGTCCATGCGGAAACTAACTCAAACGCTGATCATTGATGTGGTTCTCCCCGGTCTTAGCTTCGTTCGGCGACAAACACTGGAATCTTCCGAGTCGTCTTTGCCTTGTACTCTCCATAGGGTGGGAATACTTCAACACAAACTTTCCATAATCGCGCTCTTTCTTCTTCGTCTGTTACTTCCCGAGCCGTCATTGCGGTGACCTCGGTTTCATCGCGAATTTCTACGCTTGGGTTTGCACGAAGGTTGTAAACCCAGACCGGGTTCTTCGGTTGACCGCCCATTGAACCTACCAATACGTAGCTTTTGTCGACCTTGACGCGCATCAGCGGTATTTTTCGAATAGCGCCGGTCTGGTTGCCGGTGTGTGTGACGACGATGCACGGCATGCCCGTATCAAGCAAGGTTGTGCCTTTTGTCCCGCCGCTCGCTTCGTACTCTTCAACTTGTTTGCGGACCCAGTCCAGAGTGGGCGGAATGTAATCAGCCATGACTTCACCTTATCGATTAATTGAAAAACAAGAGCATGCCGGTTTTCTATGGTTGTTGCCAATGAAAGCCAGGCAGGTCGAGGCTAAAGTTATAGAGCGAGCTGGAGCATGTGCCTGCCCTGTGCCTGATGAAACCACACCAGGGTGCTACAACCCCACCAAATCGTCATCCAGCTGAACCCCGAAAGAGTTCAGTGCACCGGCCAGCATTCTGTATTGCCCGCAGGTAAATACCATATCCATGATCTGTTGGGTGCTGTAGTGTTTTTCCAATCCCACCCATGTGTCGTCGGTTATAAACACATCTTCGTGTAACTCGTCGGCAGCTTTAAGTATCAGCTTCTCCGGTTCATTCCAGCAGCTGGCAGAGTCACCGATCTTGATGCCCTCAAGTTCTTCATCGGAGAGTCCTGCTGCTTTACCTATGACCACATGCTGACCCCATTCATACCCTGATTTTGAGAGAAAGCCTGCCCTAAGAATGGCGATTTCCCGGTCGCGCGGTAACAGGGTGGATTTTGCCAGAATGTGATTGCCAAACACGAGCCATCGTTTAGCGAGCTTTTCATGGTGTGCAAGTGTGCGGAAAATGTTTTGTACATTGCCTCGCATTTTCTGTCCGCCCAGTGCGGCGTTTTGTTCTTCGTTCCAGTCGTCTTCATGGATGGCAGGTATACGGGGTTCAGATAGCCTCATGCGGTTCACTCGTTGTAATTGGTACATTGACTATAGGAGAAAAACCGCTGGCCTGCCATCAGGTGCCTGCTATCATTCCGCCCGTCTATCCAGGGAGTACACCATGAGCGGAATCGTCTTACACCAATACGCAGAATCACCTTTCTCCGAAAAAGTACGTTCAATCCTTGGGTATAAAGGAGTGAGTTATCAATCCGTAGAAATACCGATGATTATGCCCAGACCCGATACAATTCCACTTACCGGTGGCTACCGGAAAACCCCGGTCATGCAGATTGGCGCCGATGTCTATTGCGATACAGCAATCATTTGCAGGGTGATAGATGGAATTTATCCGGAAAACACAATCTACCCGGAAGAGCATCTAGCGATGATCAATACGGTTGCCCACTGGACGGATACGTTTCTCTTCAAGGTATGCGTAGCGATCGCATTTCAACCGAAAGCCGCGGCGACTAATCCGCTGTTCCAGGATGAAAGCGCAATGTCGGCATTCATGGCAGACAGGGCAGAGTTTTCGAAAGGTTCCAGTGAATTATTGGGAATGCCATTTGAGACTGCGGAACCACATTTTATAGGCCACCTTAACCAACTAGATCAACAGCTGTCCGTCGGCGGACCTTTCCTGTTTGGTGATAAACCCAGCATTGCAGACTTTTCTACCTATCATAATGTGTGGTTTATCTATACGCAGGAGGCTCTGCGGGATTACTTTTCGCCGTTTGAACACCTGGTGGCATGGTATGAAAAAATGGTGTCCTTTGGCCATGGCAATGTCGAAATGATCCCTGGTAAAGAGGCACTCGCCCAGGCGAGTGCCTCGGAGCCGGAAGAAATGATGGACGCAGCTTTTCTGGATAATTTCCAGGCCGGGCAGTTAGTGTCTGTGATGCCAATCGACTACGGCTTCCAGCCAGTCATTGGTGAGCTACTGGCAGCGGGTATGGATGAGATAGCAGTTGCCCGAAACGACGATCAGGTCGGGCGGATAGTGGTGCATTTCCCCAGAACGGGATTTCAGGTTGTCGAATAAAGCCTGTCTAATAGAAGTTATGCAATCGGCGGCAGGCTGGTCTCCGCGAGTTTTACCCACCAGGTAGCGCCGATTGGCAGGATATCGTCGTTAAAGTCGTAACCGGGGTTGTGTACCATGCATGACCCTTCGCCATCGCCGTTGCCAATCCAAATATACGCACCGGGTTTCTCCTGCAGCATATAGGCAAAAT
>Ga0209445_1001247_pt1 | contig 13934 bp, 9 predicted proteins | sample MarorgKNORR_S2LV_4_FD_188223 | JGI IMG/M metagenome (GOLD analysis project Ga0209445, IMG submission 188223) | Marine microbial communities from the Southern Atlantic Ocean, analyzing organic carbon cycling - NADW_A/KNORR_S2/LV (SPAdes) (version 2) | ecosystem: Environmental > Aquatic > Marine >...
TTGGACACCTTGGCCATGCGTCGACAAATGCATTACGATAGGCAGGCTGGATTATTAACCTAGATGAGCTGATGTGCCTCTTAGATTTGAGCGAGCTTTGTCCAAAAGAGTCTGACGACGTACAAAAGCAAGGTGGAACCAAAGCAAAAAAATACTTATAGCAGAACTATATGGACCTCACAAAACCAGATGGCACAGGTGAATTAATCATTACCAGAATGACAATAGAAAATGATTCCACATCTTTTGATTTCGAAGGGGAAGTAGAAGGCTATGGATCGGTTTTTTGCTCGCAGGTAATGGAATCGGTGGATGGCGACCGCACAAGGGGAGTAATGGGTGGCGAGGCTCGAACATTTTTGACTGACGGCACTTTGATAACCGCTCCTCTTAGAGGAACCTTCAAGAGAGACAAATCAAATATCAAGCTCTTTTTCACTGACGCTGTTAACAACGGAGCAGTAAACTTTGTTATATGGGACATTGATCTGTTATCCAAAAATGTCCAGGTCAGCTACTGGGAAATAATCTCACCAATGTAAATGGCGGTATGAAACGCACTGTTACTCAATTTATTGAAGTTAATTTTGAAGGGATTAGATTGGATCGAACTATAAAATGGTGCCCACAAAGGGAAAACCCCTTACGAATCGCTCAGAGAGCGGTTAACATGATGGCGTGGTGTCCAACCGGTTCGCATTTACTACACTAAATACCATCCCCGACTACATTAGTCGTCAGGAGCGCGCCTGTACTTCACCGATCTGCTACAGGTTCTGCGCATAGATCAGCAAATTGAGAAGCAGCACACTATGACAAAAATTCTACGAGAACCCCTATTGTATTTCCTGCTGTTAGGTGCGGCGATGTTCGGCACTTACCAATTGGTCTCCGATGCCGGATTCTCCGGCAACCAGCCTCTGGAAGAAATAGTCATCACCGAGGGCCACATCGATGCGCTGATTCTGGGATTCGAGAGAGTCTGGCAACGCCCGCCCACAGCCCAGGAACTGGATGGTCTGTTACAGGCCCACATTCGCGAAGAGGTCATGTACCGCGAGGCGCTGGCTATGGGTCTCGATCGTGACGACACCATCATCCGGCAGCGTTTACAACAGAAGCTGGCATTTCTTACCGAAGATATCGCCAGCCTGGCGGAACCCACCGAGGGCGAACTGGAGGCTTTTCTGGCAACAAATCAGGAACGCTTTCGTGAGCAAACTCGTTTCAGTTTTGAGCAAGTCTATTTCAATGTCAGCCAGCGTGGTAGATCGGCTGAGGCCGATGCAGAATTGCAGTTAGCTGATCTGAGAAAGTCTAATACGACGGGGCCTGGTGAAGACTCCAATTCCAGTATCGATACGGCTCTACTGGGCGATCAATTATTGCTGTCGCAGTTCAGCAAGGCCTATGAGCGTGAGATACTGCGTGCAATGGGAAGCCAGTTTTTAGGAGGACTACAATCTTTGCCGGTTGGCAGCTGGCAGGGACCCATTGAATCCGGCTTGGGATTACACCTAGTCAAGCTGAGTGAACGGAACGAAGGCATCGTTCCTCCTCTTGATGATATTCGGGATCTCGTGTCACAGGATTGGATGTCTGCGAAACGCGAAGAGGCCAACGAAGCTTTTTATACCGCCTTGCGGGAGCGTTATATTGTGACGCTAGCCGAATCGACTGTATCCGACCTGAGCAATGTCACTGCAAGTTCCCGCAAAGATTAGGAAGTGGCTGACGATGAATAAATTCCTGCTCATCGCCTTGCTTATGCTGCTGTCAGTTGGAACTGTACAGGCAGACGAGTACCGCCCGGCATTTCTGGAACTGCGACAGTCCAGTGATGAAGTCTTCGAGGTGTTGTGGAAGGTGCCAGCGCTGGGTGATCGACGCCTCGGTCTCGATGTTAGATTCCCGGCCGATGTTGACATCGTCAGTCCGGTACGCGCTTCCATGATCGGTGGCGCCTACATCGAACGTTATACTATACGTAGTAATGGTGGTCTGGCCGGCTCAGAAATTGTGACCGAAGGCTTATCTACGGTGTCTACCGAGGTACTGGTGCGCATCGAACGGTTGGACGGCACCACCATCGTTGCCCGACTGCTCGCAGCCAATCCTTCCTTCGTAGTGGGCGAATCTCTATCGCGCTTGGAGGTGGCAAGGACTTACACGGTGTTTGGGATCGAACACATCCTGGGTGGGATTGATCATTTGCTGTTCATCGCCTGTCTGGTGCTGATCGCAGGCACCGGGCGTCGCATCCTGATCACCATTACCGGCTTTACTCTTGCTCATTCCATTACCCTGACCCTGGCCGCCCTGGAACTGGTGCTATTGCCGATACCTCCAATCGAGGCGGTCATTGCACTATCTATTGTGTTCCTGGCGCGAGAGATCGCACTGCAGCGACGCGACACACTGACCTGGCGTTATCCCATCGCGGTGTCGGCATCATTTGGTTTGTTACATGGTTTTGGTTTTGCCTCAGCGTTGAGTGAGATCGGGCTTCCGCAGACGGAAATTCCAGCCGCGCTGCTGGCGTTTAATGTCGGCGTAGAAATTGGTCAGATTCTGTTTGTCGGCGTCATCATCGCGACTGTCTGGGTCATAACATCGATTATAGGATATTTGAGCTTTATTGGAAGTGCCAACTCGAGACAGCTTAAGGAAATCAAGCTGCTCGACTGGCTGCGAAGAATTGAAAAGCCGTTGGCTTATACCGTCGGTGGAACCACGATTATCTGGACCGTGGAACGCACCATGGTTTTCTGGAGCTAATGCACAACAAATGGGAAATGAAAATGAACAACCTGTCGTTTCTCCTGCACTTTCTTTTTTGCCGCATACCCCGAACTCATGAGCAAAGTGTTGGGAATCGCCACCCGTACGCAATCTACACACCTTGCGCATCAGGCCGGATTGAGGAAGAAGGAAGCTCACACCGGCGCAGCCACTGTGATCCAGCGTTTTGGATCAGCTCTTAACCTGAACATACATTTGACGTGCATCCCTGTACAGCAGATGGCGGCGGGGAGAGCTATGGCCTGAGATGGCAAATGACTAGTCTAAGGGCGAATGAATCGCAAGAATGGTTAATGTGGTGGTGAATTAGGGAGATTCCCGAGAGTTTTTGGAGCAAGCAGGATAATATTTCTTGACAATGAATGCGTAGACTTGAATGGTGATAGCCTTTATTTTGCCTATACCCAACAATAAGAAGATTCGAATTCCATCAATTGGATTCAGGAGGGCGATATGATCTTTCGACGTTTTTTAACGCATGGTGCTCTGCTCACAATTTGTTCGGCATTGCTGCTGCTCTCCGTTGAAAGCGCGCTTGGACAATGGTCCATACCGGACGAGCTGCAGGCGCAAGCGAGCGTGCTGAATGATGAACAGATCGAGTTCATTACATCAGGCGCGATAATCAAATATATTCCGGAGCGGCAGCTCGAACACGAACTCGCCACGCGTGATGCAAACAGCATGCGATCTCTGATTGACGACCTGATGTCGCTCGCCGACAAAATGGGTTATGACCCGGAGCGAGACATGGGCGCGGCACCGCTCAACCTCACTTCCAAGAGTTTCAACGCGGCCATGCCTACTCTGGTACCGTTGCGCGATTTCGAACGTGAGTCGGGTCCGTTCAGCGTGCACCGTTACCTGTTTCCGAAAACCGGTATACCTACGTTTGGTGGCGCCGATGTCGCTATCTGGCCGGAAGATCTCGTCGCAGGCAATGTGGACGTGGCGATCGTCGGCGTGCCAAGCAATTCGAGTAGCGGCCGGCGCGACGCTAGAAACGGCCCGAACCAAATGCGTGGCCTGAACACAATTGCCATGACAGACGTGCAATCCCTGTTGAAGCCGTTCGAAACGCTGTCCGTGGTCGACTACGGTGATTTTGGTGTCGACCGGTTGAGCACCGAAAGAACCGTCATCCATGTTGCCGCCATGGTTGCCGAAACCGCGGGCACCGGCGCCATCCCGATGCTGGTCGGCGGTGATACTTCCATGCTCTACCCCGGTGTCAGTGGAGTCGCCCGGGTACACGGAAATGGGAGCTTTGGGTTGCTGCACTTCAGCGCCCACCCAGATGTCGAGCGCAACGGTGACCATACGAATTCTGACCGTCAGGCGCTTTTCCTGCTATTGGACGAGGGCATCGTGGAAGGCAGCGAAACCATCCAGGTGGGCCTACGCGGGCCCGCGGTAGATGCCGACACACTGGAGTGGCTGCGTGATAAAGGTGTGCGCTACCACACGATGGCTGAATTCCGGCAACGCGGGTCCGAGACAGTTATGCAACGGGTACTGCAGGAAGTCGACAGAGGCCCCGTCGCCTATTTCGTCTCGATCGATGTCAGCGTCGTTAACCCTACCGAGATGGTTGCGGCTGGGCGTGCAACGTATAACGGCTTGCGTATCGAGGAAGTGACCCAGGCAATCCGCCATGCGTGCGCGGTGAAAGAGATCGTCGGGTTTGAAATTACGGACATGGCCCCGATGCTGGATTACTCCCGGCTGTCTGTGATGCATGCGAATGCTGTGCTGAATGCCTGCCTGGTTGGCATCGCGGTGCGCAAAGCCGGCCTCGACCCTGACTACGTACATCCCTTGGCGCTCGATCATGGCCAGCGCTAGTATGCGCCCGGTCCACACCTATTGGAGCATTGCTATGACATTCGATTCGATTGAAATTCGTGCCGTACTGCTCTTTCTTGTGGCAGTGGCTGCACCGGTTGCGTGGGCTCAGAATGAAAGGCCTGTCACCCAGGAGCACGTGGTCGGTGAGCAGGCGTATCCGTTCGACACCGTCGATCCAAGGGAGGAGGATAAGCCGCCTATTGAACTGCCCGACAGCGTGGCATCAAAGCTCGAATTGCTGACACCGGAGCAAATCGAGTTTCTGAAGAGCGACGATGCACGTGCCTTTACCGGGCCAGCCGAAGAAGCCGTTGAAGCGCTCGAGGAACGCTCACCGGAGGAAGTAAAGACGTGGGTCGAGGCCATGCAACAGGTAGTGGAACAACGCCGCTACACCGAAGGACGAGACCTGCCCAACATTCCCTTCAACACCGAGTCGCCCGATTTCAATGCATGGCGATTACTGCGTCCCCGATCCATGGATCCAGAGCGGGAGGCGGGTCCGGTCGCGCTCGGTCGCTATAGCGAGGGAGGTGGTCCGCCAACGTTTGGCGGTTTCCCCCTGGCGCTGTCGAAGGAAGACCTAGTCGCGGGTGAGGTTGATGTCGCCATCCTGGGCGCACCCCTGAACATGGGATCAGGATGGCGCGACTCAGGTGAGCGCGCCACCGTCGACCTTCGCCTGCACGGCCAGGCCATGGGCGGAGAAGACCAGTATGTGCAAATTAATGCATCTGAGGTAATGACCGTCGTAGACTACGGCGACGTTGCGGTAGATAACGACAGCACCGAACGTTCCATGCGCCACGTACGCGAGATTGTGCGCGAGATTGCGGAGACTGGAGCCGTACCCATGATTGTCGGCGGCGACCACTCATTGGAATATCCCAATGTTGCGGCCCTGGCGGACGTTTATGGCAAGGAAATGGTATCGGTTATTCACTTCGACTCGCATTACGATGCGTGGTGGGGCGGCACCCACCTGATCAATCATGGATACCCCGTGTACCGCCTGATTAATGAAGGCCATATACGGGCGGCGGATTACATCCAGGTCGGGCTGCGCTCGAGCGGACCCGACAAGGCGGGTTTCAATTGGATGCGGGAACAGGGCATGCGTTATCACACCATGGCCGAGATCGAGCGGCGGGGCTGGGATGCCGTGCTTGACCGGGTTGTCGCCGAGGCCAGTGAAGAGGGACGCAAGCTGCACATCTCTTTTGACATTGATGTTCTCGATCCCGCATTCACAGTGGCTACCGGCACACCGGTTCCAGGCGGGCTCACCATGCGCGAAGCGATTGCCATCGTGCGCCGCCTGTGTGCGGAGTCCAATGTGGTGGGTTTCGACCTGGTGGAATTGCATCCTGCACTGGACCCAACCTACAGGACTACGCTCAACAGTGTGCATATCATCAAAGCTTGCCTGACGGGACTCGCGATGAACAAGGAAGAGCTGACTGAGGAGCATTACCTGAGCCCGTTGTCATCCGAGCACGCCATAGACGACTACTATGGCGACCAGCAACAGCACCTGGACGCGACAAAGGCAGAGGAAGAGAAGGAAGAAGAAAAAAAGGAGGAGTGACTACGCACAACCTCGATACCTGAAGATTCATTGAGATGCGATTAAAGGCCAACATCCTGGGAAATTCATTAAAGTGAGTTCAAAACATAACCAACATTATGAAAAACAATAAATTACTTTCGTCCTTTACACCATTGCTGGCATACCTACTCATGCTCATTCCCACAATTGCTCTGGCACAGGGCGATGTGATGGAGTCCGACACCCATCGGTTTGTCGAGACGGCTGACAGCGAACAGAGAAACGATATTTCGGACCAACGGGCAATCATTAAGACTCGAACGCTGATGCAAAGAAAAGTACAAAACCTGCGATTAGTTGGTTAAACTGAAGAAACTATGAGCAGAAAAGAGTCTCTTAGAATTTAGTTCTGGTGGTTCCATATGCTCTGACGACGTACATTGGGCTGACGGGTACAAGGATAAAAATCGCTGTCAGCCTAAGTCGGATAAAAGACAGCTTTCGATGGGAGGATTTTTTCTTCTTCTATCTGGTTTTAAGTGCTTACCCACTGCTTACCTAAAATAGAGGTAATAAAAAGCACCTATTAATAAATATATAAGTGGCTGATATTAATGATTTATATGGTAGCTATGGGTACTACTGAATAGCACCTATAAGCCTTTGTTATATATAGGTATTTATTTTATGAGTTCAGACGATACCATCAAAAGTACCATCAAATAGTTTTGTCACCCTAGTGTTTGACCCCCACCCCCTAGCTTTCTATATTCGCTACCGAGCCGACCCCACCCCCGGGGCACCCCCCACTTACTCTATTTGGTTCCATCTCGGACTATTACATACTATTCTGCATGAATGGTTAGTTAATATGGGTATTTTGATCTACTCTTGGTGAATGGCATGGATACTAACTAAAAGAGACTTACCTATGAAGGTCATTCTTCCTATATTATTGATCGTTTCGTTATCGTCATGCGGCCTCCAACGCAAATAAATCAAACCATTGAGGTAAATTCAAACCCAAATCCAGGTTAACGATATTTCTGACTACCGACGATCTCGTCAACCCTCTGTTAACCAGACGTAAACCTTATGACGATCACTAATAGCCTGGAAGATGAGAAGCACTATTCAAATTACTTTTTAACCAGAAAGGGCTAATCATGAATAATCCTCACAAGTTTCTCGGCATTGCTGCTGCTGCGCTATTGGCCGGAACTGTCCAGGCGCAGGACACAGACCCCGCGGTAACATATAACGGTGAGGCGGGCCGCATCATTAACGAGAATTGCGTGGTTTGTCACCGCGAAGGCGGCATTGGCCCGATGCAATTCGAGAGCTACGAGCAGGTGCGTCCCTGGGCGCCCTTGATTCAGTTGAGAGTAGCGAATCGTGAGATGCCTCCCTACGCTTATGATCACGGCATAGGCATCCAGGATTTACAGGGCGATTGGCGTCTGCAGCAAGCAGAAATAGACACGCTCGTTGCCTGGGTAAATCAGGGCGCGCGGCTGGGAGATCCTGATAGTCCGTTGCCAGTTCCAGAGCTCAGCGACCCCGGTGAATGGAGTTTCGCAGCGGAATTAGGTGCACCTGACCTGGTCATTGCCTCGATCCCCATAGACATTCCAGCCGACGGCAATGATATATGGAGCAATCATTATGTGCCCAGCGGAGTCACAGCCGATCGTTGTATCAAGGCAATCCAAGTAAAACCAAAAGGTGAGGCTGAATCGGTTGTTCACCATGCAAATTCTTCCATCGAAGTGTTTAATGAGGAGGGAGAACTGGAGCGGCATAGTCAGCTAACCGAATATGCCATGGGGAAATGGGGTGAGCTGATTCCAGCTGACGTCTGCCGAACGTTGCCTTCCAATTCAATGGTTCGCTGGGGTATTCACATGTTTCCGGGTGGGCTGGGGACAATCGCGCCCGGCACCATCATCGAAGACAACGTGGTGGAAATTGGCTTGTGGTTGCACCCGGTGGGCTATGGAAATGAAGTAGGCTACAAGCAGGATCTGCGCCAGTACAGTATCCAATTCGAGCGCAGCGAGCGTGAAGTGAAGCTTGTGATCCCACCCAACGGGTATCAAATGACCCAAGGATTCCACTCTTTCGACCATCCGGTGAGAATAGACAGCTTTCAACCCCACGGTCATCTACGCCTGGTTGCGGCTTCACTGGAAATTTTTCACCCTACCACTGGGGAGATTGAAGCGATCAGCCAGATCTCCAACTGGAGCGCGACCTGGCACCACAGTCACCTCTATGAGTCGGACGTCGCACCACTTGTACCCACTGGTGCCGTGCTGGTATTGAAGCAATGGTATGACAATACCGCTGCCAATCCCAACAACCCGGATCCCGATCAGTGGGTTTTCGGCGGCAGTCGTACTGCCGATGAGATGACTCATGCCTGGATTGCCGTTACTCATCTTGACGATGAGGGCTATGAAAAACTGCTTGCCGAACGCAAGGATAAACTGGCGCGAGCAGTAGCAGGTAACGACTAGGCCGCTCAATAAAGAATAGGGGGCAGACCACGTTTTCCGCTAGCGCAGCAGTTGCCTCTCTCAGAAATTGAGAAACGTGGTCTGTCCCCCATTTTATCCGCTATTATTGTTACATCTCAGTTACCGTAAGATCCCATGAGCAAGCAAAACAGACACAGTAAACCCATCGATCAATTAACCGGTATACAGGTCTCCGATGAGTTTCAACGCTTCGATCAGCGCGATGAAATCTATTGCCGTTCAGAATGGGATGAGGAGATACAGTCGGACCAGGCGACGGCTTTTTTCGAAGGTTACTTTATGCCTGCTGCACGAACTCGCCGCTCCGATGGTTTCAGCCAACGCGACTATGCATTGCGCAATGCAAGTTGGCATGTGACCAATGTGTTGCGCGACCTGCGTCGCCAGAAGGATGGGCGCAAGGAAGGGTTTTTTGACCATTTCACGGCCCATGAGGAGGGCTGGTCGGAGCCCTATGCTTTTGAAAGTGCGGAAGAAGCCACAGCGAATATTCGCAGGGTGGCGAAACTGGCGGGGGCCGACCTCATCGGCATCTGCGCTTACGACGAGCGCTGGATGTATAACACCCTGTTTTGTGATAACAGCAAGGACAGCAAACCACTGGATCTACCCGAGGGTCTGGATAATGTCATTCTCATCGGCGAGGCTATGGATATCGCACTGACAGGTACAGTACCCTCGGCCCTGTCCGGTTCGGCTACCGGGCTTGGTTATTCTTTTGATGCGGTGACTCTGCTGACCCTGGCACAATATATACGCAATCTTGGTTATCGCGCCTATGCCACCATGAATGATACCGCTTTGACAATTCCTTTGGCCTTGCAGGCCGGCCTCGGTGAAGTGGGTCGGCACAGTCTATTGATTACGCCGGAATACGGCCCGCGACTGCGCCTGGGGAAAATATTTACCGATGTACCTTTGCTGCACGACAAGCCTAGATCCTACGGTATCAAACAATTCTGCGATGTTTGTGAGCGCTGTGCCTCGGCCTGCCCTCCGAAGGCCATTCCCTTTGCGAAACCTTCCGAAAAAACCTATAACCGTTCCAATATTATCGGTATCAACAAGTGGACTACCGATGCGGAAAAATGTTTTTCATTTTGGGCCAACCAGAATACGGATTGTTCCATCTGCATTCGTGTCTGTCCCTATAACCGGGATTTCAGCCGCTGGTACCACCGCCTCTGGTTCAAGCTGGCTTCCAGCCCCTTAAGGCGTTTCGCCCTGTGGCTGGATGATCGTCTGATGGACCGCAGGCGGCAAAATTCCCGCGCCTGGTGGAATGGGTAGAAAAATAGGGACAGACCCCTTTGATTAAATTGCAGAAATATTGGGACTAGCAGCTGAAAATAACACTGAATTTGACAGGGGATTGGGAAGGGGTATTGTTTTGTAGTGACTAGCGCCCAGGGATGGAGCGCGGGACGGGCCAGGGATGGCCCACTGGAACGGAAAAACAATGCCCCTTGCCAAGTCCCGTTACACGCATCGATTACCTACAGCAAAAGCTAAATTTTGTGGGGATATCTCAGGGACAGCAGTAGGGCAGACCCCATTTTTTTGTCCCTATTTTTTCCTGTTAGATTTTATTTCACCACTTACTAATCTGCTCGAAGGATGTGGTACATTCGAGTAATGGCTGATAACGACAATACAAACAAATGGAAATGGTTTTTCTTAATGCCCATGTATGTTGCTCCGGCCGATAATGAGAGTGCTAAAGCAGCCGCTGCAAATCTTTTTCAGGCTTTGAATAAAACTAAATAGCAGCATTTACGTTACGGAACTATGTCTGGGAGGAATTATGGAATTGCGCTCGAAAAGCGGTTTAGCCGCTGTATTTGCTGCTTGTATTGTTATGCTTAGCGCGGTCCAGGCTCAACCAGCAAGTCGTCCCAATATCGTCCTGATACTGGCGGATGACCTCGGCTATACTGATATTTCACCTTTCGGCGGTGAGATTAGCACGCCCAATATTGCTCGTCTGGCAGCGGAAGGCTTGTCATTTACTAACTACCACACCGCGGCAAATTGCGCGCCGGCTCGCGCTATGTTGTTAACTGGAGTGGACAGTCACCGCAACGGTGTCCCCAATATCCCAGAATCCATACCTCCTGAACAAATGGAATTCGATCACTATCAGGGAGTGCTTGGCGACAATGTGGTCACTTTGGCGAGTTTGCTGCAAGAGAATGGTTATCATACTTACCTGACTGGCAAGTGGCACTTGGGTCATACACCAGAGTTACTTCCTTCAGCACGCGGATTTGAGCGCACAATTGCTATGGCAGACACGGGCGCAGACAATTGGGAGCAACGAACCTACCTACCAATTTATGATCAAGCTCATTGGTATGCCGATGGTTTGGAGCACACGCTACCGGATGATTTTTATTCTTCAGAATACTTCATTGACAAGACTATAGAATTTATCGGCTCTAACGAAGCCGATGATCAGCCCTTCTTTGCTTATGTCCCTTTTCAGGCTGTTCACATTCCAGTGCAGGCTCCGAAAGAATTTTCTGACAAGTATGCTGGTGTTTATGATGAAGGCTGGACTGTTATGCGAGAAAGGAGACGTGTAGCAGCAGAAGAGGCAGGGGTAATTCCTGAGGGAACTCAATCAACAGTGACACCTGGCACTCTTGAATGGGAAAGTCTAACAGAAAAACAAAGGGCGCATCATGCTCGGCGCATGGAAGTTTACGCAGGCATGGTAGATGCTATGGATATGCATATTGGTAGGTTAATGGATTATTTGCAGAGTATTGGAGAGTATGAAAACACTATTTTTATTTTTACGTCAGATAATGGAGCGGCAGGAACACCGCTAATTAGTCCTACCGGGCAATCAGTTCTTGATCAATGGTTTAACAGAGTAGGCTACGAAACTGATATTGATAACTTGGGCGAGCGTGGGTCGTGGGTCGCAATTGGACCGAGTAATGCCACAATCGCAGCTTCTCCGTTAGCTTTTTACAAATTTCATGCTAATGAGGGTGGACTGAGAGTGCCGTTGGTAATGTCAGGACCAGGGATTACGCAGCAAGGTGAGCTTACCGATGAATTTGTATTCGTGACCGATTTAGCGCCCACGATTCTTGGTTTACTAGATATTGATAATCACAACGGTAACTGGAAGGGCGAGGCAATGGAGCCGATCGTTGGAAGTGACTTTTCCGAATACCTCCATGGTTCTGCTCAACAAGTTCATATCGCTTCAGAACCTATCGGCTATGAGTTGGGCGGGAGCAGTGCTTTGTTTAAAGGTGACTACAAAATTGTTATCAACCGCTTTGAGCAAAATGAAACCGAGTGGCACCTATACAATATTAAAGTAGATCCAGGTGAGGTAAACGATTTAAGAGCCGAGCAACCGCAGTTGTTTGAAGAGATGCTGGCAGATTATGAGGTTTGGGCGCAAGCTAACGATGTGTTGCCAATGCCTGAGGGCTACAACCGGGGACGCGCTATTTTCAGAGGTGGATTCAATTAGCAAACCTGAAGATTGAATTCTTGCAAGCAAAAGCTTCGGGTTTGGCTGCTGTGGCTGTTAGCTTTTGCATACTAAATACCCTCGAGTTGATGGGATCGTTCTTGAGTTACCACTCGATACCATCAAATAGTTTTGTCACCTCACTCTCTTACTAGATATTAACCCCCCCCCTTTCACCAGATGGGACTCCTACTATCTATGTATTACTAATCTGCTCGAATGATGAGGCTAATATTTGGTTAGTGCAGCACGCAATTGAGAGAACTGGTTTCAGTGGGATTGCTAGGTAGTCTATGTAAATTTATTTTTAAAATCCGTGTGTTCGCTTTCGGCCAATAGCAGACGTTAAGAATTATCATTATCATCCAATTGAAACCAAGGCGTGGTCTCCGGTCATGAAGGCGAAAGCCTCGACGGAGATAGGCAAATACAAGTAGCTTGCTGTACTATAGTGAGTTAGCAACAAAGAGTCGTTAATTCTGCCACTAGCTGGAGGAACAATGATGATCCCAAATCTCTTACCCTCTCTTGTAGTTAGACAGTTTGTGATTTCTTCTATAGCGTCGTTGTCAGCTTTCGCCCTTCTTTTCTCCCCTGTAGCCGCGCAGACAGTATCAACCGATGGCGAAAACTGGCAAGTGCCACTGACGTCCGACGGTCACCCGGACTTACAGGGAAACTGGACCAATGCGACGTTAACACCGATGGAACGCCCTGATAACTTGGGGCCAGTGCTTACACAGGAGCAGGTCGTCGCGCTCGAATCGGGGCACGCGGATTCCGTAGCTCTGCGCTCTGAACCCAGCGATTCAAATCGCCCACTTCCCCCCGGTGGTGATGATCCGGTGTGCATCGATGGAGCCACTACATGCTACGACGAAGTCTGGCGCGAGCCGGGTGATCGAGTCGCTATGGTGCTTGGTGAGCCGAGAAGCTCGCTGGTTACCAGCCCGGTGGACGGACGTGTGCCGACCCTCACTGCTACAACCCTTAACCTGATCGAGGAGTTAGACCTCCAGAGACGCGGGTTCGGCCCTTATGATCATCCCGAGCTGCGGCCGTTGGCTGAACGCTGCATCGTTTCGTTCGAATCCAGTGCCGGTCCACCGATGATCCCCAACTATTGGTACAACAACAACTACACAATTGTGCAGACCCCGGAGTACGTGATGATCATGGCGGAGATGGTGCACGATGTCCGGATCATCCGGCTCGGTGAGCCCACATCATTAGGAGAGGAAATTCGCCCGTGGTTTGGTGATTCGTGGGGAAAGTGGGAAGGAAACACGCTCGTGGTCGAAACTACAAATATGAATCCAAAATTCGCGTTTCGCGAAGTTCCTGGTTCTGATGATGGGAAGGTTATGGAGCGTTTCACGAGAGTGGACGAAGACACTATCCTATACGAGTTCATGATCGATGATCTTACGAACTACACCAGCGTCTGGGGTGGCCAGATTCCGTTTAAGAAGTTCGGCGAACCAATCTACGAGTATGCCTGTCACGAAGGAAATTACGCTCTTACCAACATACTGAGCGGCGCCCGCTATCAGGAGAACAGAAAAGAAAATTAAAATGGGCCAGACTTATTATTGATTCCAATGTCCGCTTTCGGCCAAAAGCGGACACCAGAATACGTACTCTATCCCTAATTAATTTCTGCCTCTTCCGCTGCTGGGCTGCACGATACCCGCAGCAT
>Ga0209445_1001249_pt1 | contig 13920 bp, 9 predicted proteins | sample MarorgKNORR_S2LV_4_FD_188223 | JGI IMG/M metagenome (GOLD analysis project Ga0209445, IMG submission 188223) | Marine microbial communities from the Southern Atlantic Ocean, analyzing organic carbon cycling - NADW_A/KNORR_S2/LV (SPAdes) (version 2) | ecosystem: Environmental > Aquatic > Marine >...
CCCCCGACGAGCCTCGACGGCCTTTCGGTCTTCAAGGGGCCCCTCGGGCGCATCAGCGCGATCGATCTGAACACCGGTGAGTACTTGTGGGTGATCCCCCACGGTGACGCTCCGGAGGATCAACAGGAGCGTATCCGCAATCACCCGCTGCTCCAGGGAGTCGAGGGCGTTCAGGCGAACCAGGGCAGGCGAGGGCACTCGGCGATGGTGGCGACGCCTACGCTGCTCTTGGCTTCAGGCCAGATCAGTGACGGCACGCCTAACCTGTTTGCCATCGACAAGCGCACAGGGGAGCGTGTCGGATCTGTGGAGCTGCCGGGTGGCACACGCTACGGCATGTCGAGCTGGGTTCACGAAGGCAAACAGTACGTGGTCATCCAGCTCAATGACGGCCTGGCGGTGATGGGCCTACCGGGCTCCTAACGGTGCGGTTCTAGGGGCGTTGGGCTCTCCCAGCGCCCCTTTAGTTCCGCGCGATTTCGATGCCGAGCAGTCGGGCGCGAAGGTCGAGTTGGATCCGCAATGGGTAGACTTGCGATCGCTCCTCATTGAGTTCGCCGTGGACCTCGAGGGCGATGTCGGTAGGGACCTGGCAGAACATGTAGTGGCCTCTGGCGTCGGACGTCGTTTCCAGGCCGGACGAGTCGCCGCCGAAGAGCACGAGGCGGTTCACTGTGCGCAGCTGATAGTCCGTCCAAAGGACACGTACACTCGCCCCTGAGACCGGGCGGCCGCGGGCGTCGATTACGCGCCCGAGCAGCACCACCGAGGTTTCGGGACGCGGCTGTCCCCTGCAGGCGTCGAACAGGACGTCACCCACCGACGGCAGGTGATGGTCGAGCGTGGTCATCTCGCCTCGGATGACGTCACGCGCGAGCAGATCTGACGCGAAACCGTATTGCTCGAGCACCGGATCCACGAAACGCACCTGGAAGCGACCCGGGTTGAGGCCGGTGATGCTGTAGCGGCCCTCGGCGTTGGTGAAGACCTCCTGGCTGGAACCGACCACACCTACGCGAACCCCCCGCCTCGCCATGCCGAGGCTGTCGACTACCACGCCCTCGACACCGCCTGTCTGCACGCCCAGTGCGAGACTACGACCTCCGGCTTCTCGTGCCTCCAGGACGCGTCCCCCAGTCACATGGAAGCCGTTCACGAAGCGACGTGGGTTTCCCTGGAAGTCCGTGCCCAGCGCGACGACCGGCATGCGGATCCACCACTCGGGAACGATCCACATGCCACTCGGCATCCTCCGAAAATCCACACGGCCACCGACGTCGCTCGACGAGATGGCCCGATCGAGGTACTCGTAGTGGAAGTCGAGCCAACGCAGTTCGGCGGTCTCTCTGTCGATCCACATCGTGCCGGCGATGTCCACCACGCTCTTGTCGTCCCCGGTGGGTTCGAAGGCCAACCCGATCAGGCCTTCGCTCGTGCCGTCGTCGCGCGCCAATCGGAAGCAGTGCGAATCCAGAAAGGCGTCCGATAGCAGCACCGTTGCGTTGGGTGCGTAGTAGACCTGATCCCGACCATCGGCCTGGACGAAGCCGTTGTTCATGAGGTCTTCAGCCGGACGGCTGTCGAAGGGCGTACGCATATAGCCTTCGCGGCGCGTCTCTTGCTCGCTGAGGATCGTGTAGGTCGTATCGAGTCGACGGTCGTAAACCATCGTCTCGTAACGGTACGCGCCCTGCTCATCCGTAAAGGCTGCCGCGCTGAGTGCTTTGCGGGCCTCGTCCCACACGACAGCGATCGCCAGCCCTTCTTCCTGCGGATGTAGCGTGCAGCGTCCACCATCCAGCTCGACCGCGATGCCTTCGAGCTGGATCGCGCTCGACTCGAGGTTGATGTCCTGCGACACGGCCATGCCATCGGCCACCTCGAACACTTCGCTCTCGCCGGTCGTCATCCCGATCATCTCGACGCGCACTCGGTAGATCGCCGGCGGCATGCCGATGAAGAGTGCGCGGCCCCTCTCGTCGGTGAGTGCATTCTTAACGATGGAGCCGGACGAGTCGACGAGGTGGGTGAGCGCTCCGAACACGGGAGTGGCTCCCGGCCCGCGCACGCGGACTACGACGGTCTGGGCCGACACGGCCAGGGGCAGCAGCGAGAAGGCCGCGGCCAACACGTACAGCGCGCGCGATTGGTTCATTCCTGTACGGACCCGGCTGGTGCCGGTCCTGTTCCCAAACGTGATGGCGCTCCCTATTCTTGCACGAAGAACCCCTGAGCGGCGTTCTCGTCGCAGGGGGATCAAGACGAGGTGGCAATGCGCTCACTCCCAACGTCCGTCGGGTTGATTCCGGCCGTGCTCTTGGCGGTCATGATCGTCATGACCACCGGTGCCGAAGCCCAGAGTCCCGCCGCTTTCACAAACGACATCCGTCCCATCATGGAACGGAGTTGCTGGGACTGTCACGGCGAGAGAATGCGCCGTTCCGGTCTCGATCTGCGCACGCGCGAGGCCGCGCTGAGAGGCGGCAGCTTGGGCGCGGCAATCGTGCCGGGCCGCGCCGAGGAAAGTCTCCTCTACCGTATGGTTGCCGGGCTCGAGGAACCCATCATGCCCAGGGACGGCGATCCGCTGACGGTGGCGGAGGTCGCGGCGGTTCGAGCGTGGATCGACGAAGGCGCTCACTGGGACGATGGGCCGACGGCCTTCGTGGACAACCCGTCGGACGTGCTCGCTGAGTCGGAGCTGCCGCCCGGAGCAAAGGACTACTGGGCGTTCAAACTCCCGGTGCAAGGCCCTGTGCCGGTCTTCGCGGACTTCGAACATCCGATCGATCGCTTCCTCGAGCAGACTCGACGCGCCAACGGCGTGACCGCGGCGCCGCGAGCCGATCGCAGCACGTTGCTCCGGCGCGCTCACCTCGACCTGACTGGGCTCCCGCCTACGCAGGAACAGACCGCAGCGTTTCTGGCGGACCCGGACCCCGGGGCGTGGGAACGACTGATTGATCGGCTGCTCGACTCACCCCACTACGGAGAGCGTTGGGGTCGACACTGGCTCGACGTGGCGCGCTACGCGGACTCCGACGGCTTCGAGCAGGACGTGGATCGGCCCAACGCGTGGCGCTATCGCGACTACGTTATCGACGCGTTCAATCAAGACAAGCCGTTCGATGAGTTCATTATCGAGCAGGTTGCGGGCGATGAGCTGGACGAGACCACCCACGAGACCCTGATCGCAACGGGTTTCCTGCGTGCTGGCCCGCGCGTCAACTTCCGCGAGAAGGACAATCCGGAGCGGCGCTACGAGTACCTGGACGACGTCATCGCCACGCTCGGCCGCGGCATCCTGGGCCTGACCGTTCAGTGCGCGCGCTGTCACTTCCACAAGTTCGATCCGATTCCGCAGACGGACTACTACCGTCTGATGGCGTCGATCTATGGATACGTTGAGACCGAGGTTCCGCTGGTCCCCCCTGCGGAAGCTGAGGCGTACCAGAGGCGCATCACGGAGATCGATAACCAACAGCGCACGCTGAGGGACCAGGTCGCGGAGATCGAGGATCCCTACCGCGAGCGACTGCGGCTCGAACTCCTAGAACGTGACTTCCCACCGGACGTCCTGCGTGCGGTGCTGAAGCCGGAGACCGAGCGCACGCCCGGTGAGCAGTTGCTCGCTGCACAGGTGCTATCGCTTGGTGTGCCCAGGGCTCAGTTGACGGCGGCTCTTACGGCTGATGAGCTCTCTCGCAGGAAGGCGCTGATCGATCGCATCGCTGAAGTGGGCGAGCAGCGGCCAGAAAAGCCGCCCATGGCCGAGATCGTGACCGACGGAGACTACCGCTTCACCCCCGACGGAGCGGGCGACAATATCATCGGTTGTCCCGAGTGCCGAGTACCCCCGGACGTACAGGGCAGTTTCCTGCACGAGGGGCCCGGACGGTACGAAGTGCCGCCCAGCCACCTGCTCATCCGCGGTGATCCGTTCAGGCCGGGGCCCGAAATGTCCCCGGGGTTCATCTCGGTGGCGACCTATGGGGATCCGCCCACTGTGATCCCGCGGAGCGACGGTCGCACCTCCGGACGGCGTCTCGCGCTCGCGCAGTGGCTGGCGTCAGCGGAGAACCCGCTGCCCTCGCGCGTGATGATGAACAGGATCTGGCACCACCACTTCGGGCGCGGCATCGTCGCGACGCTCGACAACTTCGGGACGGTCGGCGACAAGCCAACCCATCCCGAGCTGCTGGACTGGCTCGCCGTCGAGTTCGTGAACCAGGGCTGGAGCATGAAGCAGATGCACCGGCTGATCATGACGTCGGATGCATACCAGATGGCATCGGCATACGAGGACGCCGACAACTTGGCTAGCGATCTGGAGAACCACTACCTGTGGCGCTACCGCACGCGGCGACTCGAGGCCGAGGCGTTACGTGACCTCATCATGGCCACGAGCGGCGGCATCGACCTCACGGTCGGAGGGCCGCCCGTGTTCCCGAACGTTCCGAAGGAGATTCTCGATTCGAGGCTCTTTGGCCGGTGGGACGTGCATCCCGATGGCCCGGACGTCTGGCGCCGCAGCGTTTACGTCTATCGCATGCGGTCGATCGTATTTCCGTTCTTCGAGACATTCGACCTTCCCGACCAGGGCGTCACCGCGGCCGCCCGCAATGTATCGACAGTGCCGACTCAGGCGTTGACGCTGCTCAACAATCCGTTCGTCGTCGGGCAGGCCGAGCTCTTTGCACAGCGGGTGCAGCAGGCCGCCCCGAACGACGTCAGCGGGCAGATCGACCTGATCTACCGCATCGCGTTGACGAGGCTGCCCACCGAGGAAGAAGCGGCGATCGCCCGCGAGCTCGTCGACGCGCGATCACTCGTCGACCTCGCACACGTGATGTTCAACCTGAACGAATTCCTGTACCTGAGGTGAGGGCATGAGTCACCATTGTCATGCATGTCACAAGCACGAGAGGACGTTCTGGTCCCGTCGTGACTTTCTCATGCAGTCCGGTGGCGGCATTGCCGGTCTGGCCCTTGCGCACCTGCTCGACCGTGAAGGGCTGTTGGCAGCCGAGCCGCAGTCGTGTAATGAGCCGTTCCCGGGTGCTCTCGGGCCGCGGCCACCGCATTTCCAGCCGCGCGCCACTGCGGTCATCTCGCTCTTCATGAGCGGAGGCGTCAGCCACGTCGACACCTTCGACCCCAAGCCGGCGCTCACGCGGTACGCCGGAGAGCCTCTGCACGGGAAGGTGGACGGAAACATCGCCGTGCGTCAGGGTTTGCCGGGTCCGTTGATGCCGAGCCCGTTTTCCTTCCAGAGATACGGGGAGAGCGGCATCGAGGTCTCCGAGCTCTTCCCGAATCTGGCGCAGCACGTCGACGAGATGGCCTTCATGCGCTCGGTCTTCGGGCGCTCGAATGACCACATCCAGGCAACCTACGAGATGCAGTCGGGCCAGATCCGCATGGGCTTCCCGAGCGTGGGTTCGTGGGTGACCTACGGTCTCGGAGCGCAGAGCTCCAGCTTGCCGGCGTTCGTGGTGATGACCGACCACAGAGGTGGACCGCTTGGCGGCCCCAACGACTGGAGCGCTGGTTTCATGCCCGCGACCTACCAGGGCACACGATTCCGCTCTTCGGGCGACCCCATCGTCGACCTGGAGCCGCCCGAGGGCATGACTGCAGAAGCGCAGCGCGCTCGGCTGGACCTACTGGCGAAGCTCAACGAGAAGGACATGGAGAAGTATCCCGGCAACTCGGAGTTCGCGGCGCGCATCTCGTCCTACGAGCTCGCGTACCGGATGCAGGGTTGTGCTCCGGAGGCGATCGACACGTCGTCAGAGTCCCAGCTGACCCAGAGGCTCTACGGTCTCGACAACGAGATCACGGAGCCGTTCGGCCGGCAATGCTTGATGGCGCGCCGGTTGATCGAGAGAGGCGTCCGCTTCGTGCAGCTTTTCCATGGCGGCGCGGGCAATCAGAATACCGACACGTGGGACGCGCACAGCGACCTCGTGGAGAACCATTCGCTGCACGCTAAGGAGTCCGATCTTCCCATCGCCGGACTCTTGACGGATCTGAAAGCGCGCGGCCTCCTGGACTCGACGCTCATCGTGTGGCACGGGGAATTCGGACGCATGCCGATTTCGCAGAGGGGCGTGGGTCGCGACCACAACCCCGGCGCCATGACGGCGTGGATGGCCGGCGCCGGAATCCGTGGCGGGCAAGTGATCGGCTCGACCGACGAGTTCGGGTACAAGGCGATGGAGCAGCCGATTTCCGCGCACGACCTGCACGCGACCATGCTGCACCTGCTCGGGATCGACCACGAGCGGCTTACGTACCGATTCAGTGGCCGCGACATGCGGCTCACTGATGTGGCCGGGACGCTGATTCCGCAGATCGTCGGCTGAGCGAGCGCGCTCTCAGCACGAGAGAGGACGGTGAGTGCGGCTTCTGTGGACTCGCTTATTCGGGTCGTGAACGAGCGGCTTGGCCCACCGATCGGCATCATCGGAGCCGGGCCCGGCGGCCTCTCCGTGGCGGCTGCTCTGCGGGCCCGAGGGATTCCGTTCGAGATTCTCGACGCCGGCTCCCGCGTCGGCGGGATCTGGGATATCGACCGGCCGGACTCGCCCATGTACGAGTCGGCACACTTTATCTCGTCCCGGACGCTCTCGGGGTTTCCGGGATTCCCGATGCCGGATTGCTACCCGGACTATCCGCGGCACGACCAGGTCCTGAGGTACATCCGGGACTTTGCCGGTCATCACGACCTCGAGCGCCACATCACGTTCGACACGCGCGTCGAGTCTGCGACGCGAACGGAGGGTGGGGGATGGGCTGTTAACCTCGACTCGGGCGAGGTTAACACCTACGACGGCCTCTGTGTCGCAACCGGCATGAACTGGCACCCGAGGGTCCCGGAGCTGCCGGGTGAGTGGGTCCGAGAGTCCTACCACTCGTCCCGTCATCGCTCAGCGGACGAGTTCCGAGGGAAGCGAGTGCTCATCGTCGGCGCCGGTAATTCGGGCTGCGACATCGCGTGCGACGCGGCGCGGAGCGCCGAGCGAGCCTTCATCAGCGTCCGGCGAGGATACCATTTCGTGCCGAAGTACGTGTTCGGCAAGCCGAGCGACGTGTTCGCACACACGGGCCCTGCGCTTCCCGCTTGGCTCGAGGAGCGCGTATTCGGGTTCCTGATGAATCGCGTCCTCGTCGGAGACCTGACACGCTACGGTCTGCCGGCGCCGGACCATCCGATCCTGCGTTCTCACCCGATCATGAACACCCAGGTTCTCCACCACCTGGGGCACGGTGATCTGGAGGCGCGACCTGATGTGCGCGCGCTCAGGCGGCATGAGGTCGAGTTCACGGACGGGTCCACGGAGGAGATCGACTTGATCGTGTGGGCTACTGGCTATGAGCGCGTCTACCCGTTTCTCGCGGCGGAGGATCTGGACCTGCGCGAAGGCGCTCTCGACTTCTACCTGAATGTCTTCCACCGCCGCTACCCCGACCTGTTCGTCATCGGGCTGTTCGAGACCGACGGGGCCGCGTACGGACTCTTCGGCACGCAGGCGGAGCTCATTGCTGTGTATTTGGAGGTGCGGAGCGAGGGGACGGCGGATGTGTTCGACCGGCTACGTATCGAGGATCGTCCTGACCTCAGGGGTGGGAGGAAGTACCTGTCGAGCGCTCGGCACGCGTATTACGTGAAAGGCGACGTGTACGAGCGGGCCTTGCGGCGGGCGAGGTCGCGGCTGGAGTAGGGGCGGGGTCCTCTCGGCGCTCCCTCACATGTCACTGGCGCCTGCGGCACACTCCTTCCCACCACCGTCGTTCGGCTGCAGTATGCACCGCCCGCCTGATTGGTAACCAGACGCCCTACAACGCAGACAATGAGCGACCCTATGCAAGCCATTCGTTGCCACCGCTTTTCAGGACTGGACGAAGACGGGAAGCCGGTACCGACGCCAGACCCGCTCAGAGACGTGCTGTCGCTGGATGAACTACCAGAGCCCGAGTGTGGCGAAGGCGACGTCCTCGTTTCCGCACACTACGTGGGAGTCCAGTATCCCGATGCGCTCCAGGCGCAGGGCCTGTACCAGGTAAGACCACCGCTCCCCTATGTGCCGGGCATGGACCTGACGGGCACGGTGCTCGAAGTCGGCGAAGGCGTTGAACACCTGCAGGTGGGCGACAGAGTGATCGCACAAATGGGTATCGGCGCGATGGCTGAGGTCGTGAACTGTGATGCGCGCGCGGTTTGGAAGGCACCCGACAACGTCCCGTTGTCACACTGCGCGAATGTCGGCCGCAACTTCTTCGCGGCCTATCATTCGCTGAAGGTCATCGGCGAACTGGGTCCCGGGGACCTGGTGCTCATCGATGGCGCGTCGGGTGGCGTCGGCATGGCCGGAATCCAGCTTGCCAAGGCGATGGGCGCTCAGGTGATCGCGGGCGTCAGCGTGCCGGAGAAGCAGGAGTATCCGGCTGCCGCGGGCGCGGACAGGGTGCTCTGTTACGGTCGGGACCGAGAAAGCCATCGTGCCTTCAAGAAGGACGTCAAGGAAGCTGCGCGCGAACTAGGGCACCCCGATGGTGTGGACTTGGTGCTCGACATGGTCCAGGGAGATCTCTTCGAGGGGGCGCTAGTGTCCTCCGTGAGACCGCTGGGCAGGATTGCTCTGGTGGGATTCACGGCAGGACAGAAGCCAATCCGACCAGGGATGCTGCTCATCAAGCAAGCGGCCGCCATCGGCAGCCTGTGGGGCCCGTGGGCCAACTCCAATCCGGACCGACACCAGGAGAACGTCGCCGAGATCCTCGGCTTCATGGCGTCGGGCGCCGTGGAGCCGCGCGCCGATCGCGTATTCCCGCTGGACCGATTCGTCGAAGCGTTCGAGCTCTTCGAGAACAACGAGGGGCGCGGCAATACGGTGGTGGCCATGAGGGAAGAGGAGGCCTAGCCAAGGAAGACGAGGCCTAGCACCCGAGTCGGATGCCCCGGCGCCTGCCGGGTGCTATGATGTGGAGTCGGACCAGTCCCGTTTCATCAGCATGCCGGCTGCGCCGGTCTAGGGGGATGTCATGTCACTGACGCGTCGCGGCTTCGCTCGCACGGTCGGCCTGGGTACGGCCGGCGTTCTGTCCAGCTCGTTCATCATCGGCAGGGGTCGGGAGGCGGCAGCCTTCGAGCCGGAGTTGGCGGACGATCCGGACGACGACGGCATCATCCGCATCAGCTCGAATGAGAACGCACGAGGTCCTGGCCCGAAGGCCATGGCGGCACTCCACCAGACCATCACAACGAGGACGGGCCGCGGATACCCGCCGGACCACACGAACGAACTGGTAGCCACGATCGCCGAGAAATACAGGGTCGAGGAGGCCAGCGTCGTTGTCGGTACGGGCTCGGGTGGGCTGCTCGAGGGCGCGGTCCGCGCGTTCTGTTCTGCGACCAAGCCGCTGGTTACGGCTGCGCCGACCTACGGCACGCCCGATCGCATGGCGAGACAGATCGGTGCACCAGTGAAGATGGTTCCGGTCGATGGCTCGCTGGCATTGGATCTCGATGCCATGGCCGATGCCGCCTCTGGGGCGGGCATGGTGTTCTTCTGCAATCCGAACAATCCGACTGGCACAGCACACTCGGCGAGCGCCGTGGAAGGCTTCGTGCGGCGGGTGATGCGTGACTCGCCCTCGACGAAGATCCTGATCGACGAGGCGTACATCGACTACACCTTCGACCCGGACGTGAAGACCGCCTCCCTGCTGACGCAGGAGTTTCCGAGCGTGTTCATCACCCGGTCGTTTTCGAAGGCGCACGGCATGGCGGGTCTACGCGTCGGCTACGGGATCGGGCACGAAGAAACGCTCGATGCGATAACCACGGCCTGGAATCTCGGCAGCATGAACACCCTGTCCGCCGCTGCCGCGATTGCGTCGTTCAAGGATACGGGGCACATCGACGACGAGCGGCGAGAGAACGCACGGATTCGTGACTTCACGCTCTCCGCGTTCCGGGACTTGGGATTCTCTGCTGCTGACTCCCACACCAACCACATCTTCGTCGATCTCAAGCGACCGGCGAGTGAGTTTCGCGATGCGTGTCTGGAACAGAGCGTGCGCGTGGGCCGGGATTTCCCGCCCATGGAGCACACCCACTGTCGGATTTCACTCGGCACGATGGAGGAGATGGAGACTGCTGTCGGCGTGTTCCGCGGCGTCTTGAGCTGAGGACGCCCTGCTCCCGTCGGTCCTTCATCAAGAAGGTGATCATCGCGGGACCAGTTGTCTCGGGAGCGGGCACTCTCGCTGGTGCGTCCGGGGGAGCGGCGCAGCCGACCGGGGAGGCCGCGCCGCCGACTACTGCGGCGGCGCAGCAGGCCGGCGGCATAGGCGCGCTCGACCACGTCGCGATCCCGATCCAGCGGGTCGAGCAGATGGTCGAGTTCTATCGGGCGTTGGGGTTCACCGTGAGCGAGGTCGGGCAGGGGATCTCCGTCCACTTTGGCGACCAGAAGATCAATTTCCACGTTCCGGCGCGGTGGCAGAACGAGAGATTCACGCTGCGGGCGGCCGAAGCGATCCCGCCCTGCGGCGACTTCTGCTGGGTGTGGGAAGGCACGCAGGAGGCACTGCGAGCTGTTGTGCAGGCGGCCGGGGCGGAGATCGAAGCGGAGGGCGAGCGGCGCGGAGGGCGTGACGGCGGAAGCGCGATCGGTCAGAGCGTGTATATCCGCGATCCCGACGGGAATCTGCTCGAATTCATCAGCTACCCGTAACAGCGCTGGGCGGGAAGCCCGCCGTTGGGTGACGGCGTCGTTTCGATTGCTTGCATCTCTCCCCGGCGTGTCGGATGTTAAGTGGACTGACCCGCCATCAAGGATATGCGGATGTCTGATTCGAGTGACTGTACCCGCCGCGGACTCGATCGTAGAGCGTTCCTACGGAGCGCCGGAGGAACCGCCATCCTGGGCGCTGTCGGCGTCAAGCCCGCTCTTGCGGCCAACGTTGTCGACAGTAAGCCAGCCCTTGGACCTCAAGTCTTCGACTTCGATGAGATCTACGACCGCGTAGGAACCGACAGCACCAAGTGGGACGGTGCCATCGCGTCGTACGGGGAGGGGATCGAGGTCGGGATGGGTGTTGCCGACCTGGACTTTCGCGCGGCGCCGTGCATCACCCGAGCTCTCGCAGAGCGCTGTGAGCACCAGAACTGGGGATATCTGCGACGGCCGGCAAAGTACGTCGATGCCGTGGTCGACTGGAACCAGAGACGTTACGGACTCGAGATCGATCCCGAGACGATCCAGTGGACGGCTGGCGTGCATCCCGCCATCATCGCGGGACTGCTCACCTTCGCCCCGCCGGGCACGAAGGTTCTGCTGACGACGCCCGCGTACAACGGCTTCTACAGCGACCTTCGTTTCACGAAGACTGTAGCCGAAGACTCCGAGATGAAGGTGGTCGATGGGCGGTATTCCATCGACTTCGAGGACTTCGAGACGCGTGCGGCCCGCGCCAACGTTTTCATTCTTTGCAACCCGCAGAACCCTACCGGCAACTGCTGGTCACCGGAGGATCTCACACGTATGGGTGAGATCTGCCTCAAGCATCGTGTCATCGTCTTCGCCGACGAGATCCACTGCGACTTCGTCATGAATGGCCAGACATACACGCCGTTCGCCAGCCTCCCCAATCGCGACATCGTCGACAACAGCGTCACGTTCAAGGCCGCAAGCAAGACCTTCAGCCTGGCCGCGATCAAGGTCGCTTGGTATTTCTCGACCAACCCGGACCTTCTGGAGCGGATGAAGGCCAACACACGCACGGACGTCACGACGCTGGGCATGGTGGCGAACCACGCGGGGCTCACCGAAGGCGAGGCATGGCTGGATCAGTGCCGCGCGTACATCGACGGCAATCATGACTTTGTGGAGTCCTACATCCGCGATCGCATACCGCTCTTGAAGTACAGGAAGGCGCAGGGCACCTACCTGGCCTGGCTCGACGTAAGCGCGGTCGTCGAGAGGGTCGGTGCGAAGCAGATGGCCGCTCACGAGAGCGAAGCCTCCGTCAGCCCGGTCACGCCCGAAAACGTCATGCAGCGCTGGTTTGCCGAGAATGCGCGAGTCTACCTCAATCCCGGATCGAGCTTCGGAACCGGGGGAGCGGGCCACATGCGCATGAACATCGGCACGCCCCGACGCATGCTAGAGCATGCGCTGGACAACCTGGCTGCTGCGCTGGAGCGTGTCTAAGGGCGTTCGCCTCTACGCTACCTCGATCGACCGGTAGAACAGCTCGTTGTTCTCCCAGCGAGTTCGTTTGAGGTCGAGGTGCTCGGGCTGAGTGCGTCCCGCGCTATCCGTAGCGCGTGACACCAGCGTGTGCTCTCCGGATGGCAGCGCCGGAGTCTCGAGCGTGAACCACGTCCAACTGGTGGGATCGTCCGGCCGCTCCAGCTCAGCCGAGCGCCAGGCGCCGTCGCCTACTTGCACCTCGACCCGATCCAACGGAGTGCCGTCGCTCCAGGCCACCCCATGGATCGTGAAGTTGCTGCCGCTCCGAGTCACGCGGGCGATGGCGGACTTGGGCCGCTGGCGTGTGACCGACGTCTCGATCCACTCGGTGCCGCCGTCCACCTCGCGCCCCATGAGCGTGACGTAATCCTTGGCCATGAAGCGGGTCATCAGGCGGTCTGCACTCAATTCGATCTTGTTCATCCACTTCACCTGAGAGACCCCATACCATCCGGGCACGATCAGGCGCACGGGGAAGCCGTGCTCCAGAGTGAGAGGCTCGCCGTTCATCTCATACACGACGATCGGGTTGGTCTCTCTGATCGCTTGCATCGACATCGAACGCGCGAAGTTCTGCTCGTACTCATTGCCGCGGATTTCCTCCGTGCCCGAATCCGCCGCCCAGAAGTGGACCTCCCTGGTGTCCTCTAGCGGGCCTGCTTCCTCAAGCAACGGTATGAGCTCGGTGCCCGTCCATTCGGCATTCCCCACCATGCCGTGGAAGATCCGGGACGAGTTTCCGCTGCACTCGAAGACCGTCGTGCGCTGCACCCGGGGGCGGGACTTGATTTGGTCGAGCGTAAGCGTCATGGGCCGTCGAACGAGTCCGGTCAACGCGAGCCGATACGTCGAGGCGTCCACCTCGGGGTAGCCGTAGTGCCCCACCTTGAAGAAGTCTTCGACCGGTGTCGTCCAAGACGAGAGGTTGCGCAGATCTTGTGCGACACGGAGTCCTCCCCCAGCGCGGAGGCCGTCGAAGCCGTCTGGAACGTCGGTGAACGGGACGACCGCATCCTGTGAAAACCACGGCGCCGGCCACCCGGGCACGGGCGTTACCGCCAAGCCGACGGTCACGATGCCCATCTGGCTCAGGGCCTTTCGGCGGGTCATGAATCCATCGTTCGTGGTCGACGAGCGGCGTTCTTTCATCGGAGCCCTCACAGGGAGAGAGAAGGTGCGCAGGGTAGGATGGGGAGTCGTTCTCGGCCCACGCAAGGGCTGCCAAATCGGGGCGCGCCCGCGGGACGTTTCTCTTTGACTGCGGGCAGGGAAACAAACCCGGTAACTTCCTCGTCTGAGCATACATACACATCGATGGCAACTAGGACGCCGGAGCACCGCGGATGTTGATCGACGCACTGAGTTGGTACGCCCAAAGCATCTCCGCCTTCTGGGTCAGCCTGGCTGGTGGCGGACTTGTCAAAATGCTCATGATCTGGTGTTTCATATACTGGATCGTCTGCCGCCCGAGGCGGCGTGGGTTCCGATGGCGCTGGCGCCACCACCACCGTCACCACTGTTGTGGGTGGTATGGCGGTCACTGCGGCTGCCACACCGGGCACGGCGAACACGGCGCGCAGTGCGAGTGCACCTGTGGCGGGTGCGGATGCGGAGCTAGCGAGGCCGAAGAGGCGCCGGAGGCTGAGGAAGCCAA
>Ga0209445_1001250_pt1 | contig 13920 bp, 7 predicted proteins | sample MarorgKNORR_S2LV_4_FD_188223 | JGI IMG/M metagenome (GOLD analysis project Ga0209445, IMG submission 188223) | Marine microbial communities from the Southern Atlantic Ocean, analyzing organic carbon cycling - NADW_A/KNORR_S2/LV (SPAdes) (version 2) | ecosystem: Environmental > Aquatic > Marine >...
GCGTCATAAACGCGGGTATGTGGTCTATACTGCTTCCTTAGGTGAAACCGGTTCATCATCAAGCCAGATAAAGAACTACATAACAAATGCCTACAATACTTTTAACCCACGCCCGGAATTTGTAGCTCTTGTAGGTGACGTTGGTGGATCATATAGCGTTCCCACGTTTTACGAAGGCTGGGGCCACAATTCGTACGGTAATGATTGCGAAGGGGATCATCCCTATTCCCAACTGAATGGTGACGACCTTCTTCCTGAGGTGTTGATTGGTCGTATATCGGTCAGAAGCACTTCAGACTTGTCCGTTGTTACAAGCAAAATTGTGAATTACGAAAAAGCTACCTATATGGCAGATATGACTACCTATTATGAAAAAGCAGCCCTTGTGGGTGACCCCAGCTCATCGGGCATTTCAACCGTGATTTCCAATGAATATGTTGAGGAAATTATGGTTGCCCATGGCATGGAAGACGTACGAACAAAATTTAGTGGAGGAGGCTATTCTTCATGGATGCAAAGTCAGCTGGATGAAGGTGTCCTCTATCTAAATTATCGGGGATATTTGGGCGTAAGCGGTTTTGGATCCGGTAATGTTGACGGTGCGAATAATGGTTTTAAACTCCCTCTTGCCACAATCCTCACTTGCGGAACTGGATCATTTGCTGAAGATAATACAGCTCTCACTGAAAAGTTTTTAAGAGCAGGTACCAGCTCAAATCCGAAAGGAGGCGTGGCGTCTATAGGTACGGCAACCTGGAATACCCATACTCTGTTCAATAACATAGTTGATATGGGACTATATGATGGTCTTTTTGCAAAGCAATTAGGAACGGCAGGAGCTGCTTTGGCCAACGGAAAACTAGCTTTATTTAGCGCTTATCCATCAAACCCATACAACTGGGTTAGTGCTTTTACCCAATGGAATAACCTGATGGGAGATCCAGCAACTCATCTTTGGACTGATACACCCAATATATTATGGGTTACTTATCCTTCCGAGATTCCATTTGGTACTAATTTTATTGATGTCAGCGTCCAAAATCAAAATGGACCTCCAACTGAAAACGCTATGGTAACATTGCTGAAGAGCAATGATGAAATCTTTATGAGTGGTTTTACCAATAGTTTTGGAAACGTTACTTTTGATCTCAATTCATCTTCAGAGGGGATTGTAGCTGTAACCGTTACAAAACAGAACTACAAACCATATGAAGGATCTTTTTCAATTATCATGGCCAGCAAATTAGTCAATGTTGATCACGAGCAAGAAATAGAGATACATAATGACGATGATGGAGTGTTGAGTTCGGGAGAAACAGTTGGCCTCTCAATTCCGCTGGAAAATTTGGGATCTGAAAATGTAACCGGTATCTCAGCAACATTAAGCACAACATCCCCACTGGTTACTCTTTCTAATGAAACGGTTGTCTATGGTACGTTAAATGTAGGCCAATCACAATATGGGGATGATTTTATCCTTTCCTTGGCTCCCTCTGCCATTCATCGAGAAGACTTAGGCCTCCGTTTACATATTACCGATGATTCCTCTTTCCCCTCAAACGAATGGGATGCTATTATTCACTTGGATGTTGACGGAAGTTTATTAACCATTCATGGAAATGGTTATATGGAACCTGGGGCAACCAACACTTTCTCCATTATACTTCAAAATATTGGAACAGAACCAGCCCTGGGGGTGTTCGGGGAATTAATCTATTTGGGAACAACTTATATAGAAATTAGCGATAATTACGGAAGTTGGGGAGATATTCTTCCCATGGGCTCAACCACTTCAGATGCGTTTACTATCACCGCAGGTAATGATATCCTTAATGGGACAATTGTACCTATCGGTCTACACATCCAAAGCACAGAGGGATATGACCGTACCCAATATTATCAACTTCAAATCGGAACTGTATCTGAAATTGATCCACTTGGGCCTGACCAGTATGGATATTATATTTATGACTCAGGGGATACAGGATATGATCTTGCACCCATCTACGATTGGATAGAGATTGATCCTGGTTACGGAGGCCCTGGGAATGATTTGAATTTATCAGACAATGGAGATGGAAACTACAGTACTTCCTCAGCATATATTGACCTGCCTTTTACATTCAAGTTTTACGGCGTGGATTATGACGAAATCACTGTAAACAGCAATGGATGGATTGCCTTTGGTCATTCAGAACTGGAATCCTTCCGAAATTACTCAATACCTGGCGCAGGAGGTCCCTCTCCCATGGTAGCTGCATTTTGGGATGACTTGAAAACCTCCAGTGGTGGTGATGTGTTTGGCTATGTTGATCCAAATGATGAATTCGTTATCATTGAATGGTCGGACATGAGGACTTATTATGCAAATTCCGTAGAAACCTTCCAAATAATACTTTACAATAACCCCGCTCAACCGTACGGAAATGGAGAAATAAAAATTCAATACAATGAATTTAATAATACCTCTTCAGGAAATTATAGTAATTATACTCCTACACACGGTTCGTATTCTACCATTGGAACTGAAAATCATTTAGGTAATGATGGATTAGAATATACTTTTGATGACAAATATCCTACTGCAGCTATGGAACTCGATGATGAAACAGCAATCTTTATTACAACCCAACCTCCCACAGCCCTTCCTTCTCCATCCTTATCTTATACTCCTGGGACCTTTGATTTTATCATATCATTAAATGAGACTTCATCAAGTAATCTGATCCTTTCCAATATTGGTGAAGCTGGATCTGTTATGTCATATGCTATCAGTGAAACGTATCCCTTACCATTTGTTAACCCAGGTGGAGGCCCGGATAACTTTGGCCAGTATTGGAGCGATTCAGACTTAGATTCAGATCTCATTTATGAATGGGTGGACATATCCGGTTTAGGGACACAATTGGTGTTTCCTCACAATGACCAGGCTGCAGATCCAATAAATATAAGTTTTGAATTTCCATTTTATGGAGAAACATATACTCAATGTATTGTTAACCCTAATGGATGGATAGGATTTGGTGAAGATAATACAGCATTTTCGAATACAAGTATTCCATCATCTTCTGCTCCCCAACCAGCCATTTTTGGATTCTGGGATGATTTGAGCCCGGAGATTGAAGGTGGTTCTGGTTGCTCGGTACAGGGAGGGAATGTATATACCTATGCTTTTAATGATAAACTTGTAATTTGGTTTGACAATGTTGCCCGCTGCTCCAGTAATTATCCTGGCACATACGATTTTGAGGTTGTCCTTCATAACACTGGCCAGGTTGATATCAATTACAGGGAAATGGAAGGATACCTTACAAGCGCAACTATTGGTATGCAAAATGAGGATGGTACAGATGGCTTACAGGTTGGTTATAATGATGATTATGTTACAAATGAATTATCTCTGAAGTTCCGTAGAATTGTCGACTGGTTGACTATTGCATCCGAAACCAATGAACTGGAAGGAGAATTATTTGATGGGGAATCTGTTGAATTTATGCTAGAAGTTAATTCTACGGGTTTATCGGAAGGATCATATGACGCATCCATTTTTATAAATACAAATGCTGAACCAACAGTTAATATACCTGTTTCACTCACAGTAGACGCAACTGCAAATCAGGTTGTAATTTCTGTTCCTTTTTCAGGAGGATGGAATATGATTGGATTACCAGTAACAGTGGAAGATGCCAACTACTTGTCTCTCTTTCCTGATGCAATTGAAAATACGTTGTATTTATTTGATGGAAGCTATAATCAAGAAGAAGAACTTCTTGAAGGCTTTGGTTATTGGTTACGATTTACAACTGCTGGCTCAAGCGATATCATGGGACTGCCGAACGATGAAATATCCATATTATTACACGAAGGTTGGAATATGATTTCAGGGATTTCAACACCGGTATCTGTTACTGATATTGATGATCCAGAGGAAATAATTGTTTTAAATACTTTTTATTTTTATGACAATGGATATTCCAACGCCAGCATATTAGAGCCTGGACAGGGGTATTGGGTTCGTGCCTTTGCCACTGGTAACATCACCATAACTAATTCTAATAGAGCGTCCAATAGAAACCAATTTTCCAGTGCTCTTGAAAGTGCCAACAGCATATCATTTTTCAATTCAAATGGCAAAGCCGGAGAACTGTATTTTGGTGTTTCTATCCCTAAAGAAGAAAAATTAAGCTACAGTTTGCCACCAAAACCGCCAGCAGGAGGTTTTGACATACGTTTTACAGGAGATTTTAAATATTGTGAAGATTCTGGGGATATTGAAATTTTGAATAACGGTGATGAATTGATTATTGCCTATTCCGTTATTCACGGTAATGATGAAAAATGGATGTTAACTACTGATCGGGGGGAAGAATGGGTATTAGATCAATCAGGGGAGATTGTAATTAACGGTGATGTTCAACATATTCATTTGGAAAAATCTCTTTTGTCACCTACCGAATTTGCACTAAACCCAAACTATCCAAACCCATTTAATCCTGTTACAACTATTAACTATTCCATTCCAAAATTATCTGATGTTCAAGTTATTATCTATGATATTACCGGAAGGCAGGTAAGCACATTGGTAGAAGCTACCCAGGAACCTGGTCATTACACTATTCAATGGAATGCTCATGATACAGCAAGCGGTTTGTATTTTCTTAAATTGGAGAGTAATGGGAAAACACAAACAAGAAAAGTAATGCTGTTAAAATGACTTTCTGAATCTCTATCAAAGATCCGTAAATTTTTAAGAGGACAGTTGGTTGGTTCCCATTTTACTTATATTACTTTCGATTTTAATCATTCTTGGATACAAAGAATACTATCAACATTTAGCTGTTCTTGAAAAATTTTCAATTAGAATTCATGTAAATGGATCAAGAGGTAAATCAAGTGTAACCCGCCTAATCGCAGCAGGGTTAAGGGCTGGAGGATTTAGAACCATGGCTAAGACGACTGGATCATCCCCTCGAATTATTGATACGGATGGAAAAGATCGTATGATCCAGCGTCTTCGTTCTCCTTCTATAGGCGAACAAGTGAAACTGATGCAATATTTTTCAAAACAGAATCTTGATGCGGTAGTTATGGAGTGTATGGCTGTCCAGCCTGAATATCAGTGGATATCTGAACAGAAGATGCAAAAATCTACCATTGGTGTTATAACAAACATTCGACCAGATCACTTGGACGAAATGGGCCCTACTATGGATGATGTCACACGTTCCCTCAGTAATACCATTCCATTTAATGGAAATGTTGTGGTAACCCAGGGAAAACATAATGATACGCTGAAAAAAATAGCCGCCTCCCGGGAAACCAAGCTGACGATTGCCAACACCGATGATATAGAAGATGGGTTTATGGAGAAATTTTCTCATCTTGAACACAAAGAAAATGTGGCAACAGCCTTGGAAGTATGCAAACAGGTAGGTGTCGAAGAAGGTTCAGCACTGGAAGGGATGCTCAAAGTACAGCCAGATCCTGGAGCATTATTTATTAAAAAAATACAATTTGGAGACAATTATAATTTTTTTGTGAATGCTTTTGCTGCTAACGACCCTCTCTCTACACTCAATATCTTGGAATTGATTAAAAAACAAATCCCTCTACATCCAACCTGTGTGTTTTTAAACACTCGGGCAGACAGACGGTCTAGAACTAACCAAATGATTACGCTGGTTTCTGAAACTATCCAGCCAGATATATTTTTAATCCGCGGCGATAAATTGCCAGAGATTCCAGAAGGGTTATTTAAGTTAACAATCTTTCCATATCGCTCGAAACCAGAAGATATCATAGAGCATCTCTCCACTCTTACCAATCATGTAATCTTTGGAATTGGTAATATGGTTGGCTGGGGCGAACAATTTGTAAAAAAATTGAAAGATTTCCAATCCGATGATTGAAATTGCAGTAGGACTAGGGATTGTATTAAGTCTTATCCTCTCTGAAACGGTGGGAGTTACCGCTGGGGGACTCATCGTACCTGGATACATTGCATTTAATTTACATGATCCCTTGAGAGTCATCGGAACTATGGGTGTCAGTCTTCTTGTGTTTCTAATCGTTAAAGGGCTATCAATAAAAATTCTAATCTATGGGAAACGGAGATTGGCTTTTTGTCTTTTGTTAGGATTTTTACTTGGGTATTTATCAAAACTTTACCTTTATTTTCCGGAAGACAATGTAAACCTCGCTGCTATTGGAAATATTATTCCCGGACTTATTGCAAACTGGATGGAAAGACAGGGTGTATTGAGAACAATAAGCGTTGTTATAATAACGGCCAGTATCATTCAATTATTGATGATGTTATTGGGATTGGAGATCCCTCATGTTTAGGCCTGTCATTCAAAAAACACGGTATTTGGTTGCCTTAGCCATATTTAATTACCTTATGTTTCTCTGGGCCTCACATACCATTACTATTGAGAAAGCTATTGGGTACGATTACAAGATCCAGGCTTCTCAATTAATGAAGAAAGCAATGGATTTTCTACGCACCTACCGGCTTGGGGAACAGGGCGTCTTTGTAGGAGACTCTGTTTTAGACCCGAACGAAACCATGCTGATTGGAACCGCTTATGGATGTTCCACTGATGAGGGATATTTAGATGCAAAAGCTTCAACTTTAAATCCAAACTTTGCGGCTGTAATTATAGATTTGCTTTTCCAGGCCGGTGTTGAACAGGGCGATACGATTGCCCTTGCATATACTGGTTCTATGCCAGGAGCAAATATAGCTACCCTGGCTGCATGTGAAATTATGGATGTGGAGCCTGTAATTATTTCATCAGTAGGCGCTTCATGGTATGGTGCAACCGATACAAATTTCACTTGGTTAGATATTGAAAATAAACTGTATAACGAAAAAATATTTTCTCATAAATCTCTTATGGCCTCAATTGGAGGGAAAAGCGACGTTGGAAGAGGATTAACTAGAGAATGTCAAGAGGCATTACAAAGCGCTATTTCAAGAAATGATCTAAATCTGATATATGAAAAAGACTGGCGTAACAGCATCAAGAAAAGAGTAACGTCCTATGAAAATATCACTCCTATTTCACATTACAAAACATTTATAAATATTGGTGGTGGAATAACAAATGTAGGTGTAGGTGATTACAATCTAAAAAATGGTGTCCTTTTTCCGGAAGATTTAATGACATTCCAAAATGAGAGTGTTCTAAAAACTTTTTCCAAAGAAAAAATTCCCGTTATCAATATCAGGAGTATTAAACAATTAATAAAATTGTATGGATTACCATATTTCCCCACTCCACTTCCTCCTATTGGAGAAGGTGTCCTATTTATGAAACCAACTTATAATAGAATGGTCAATATTTTTGCACTCCTTCTTACTGTACTGGCAACAGCAGGCCTAGGGATTTATAGTCACAAACAAATACATAATCGAATGGAAACATATGAACCAGAATCGATCTTGTAGAATGAACAGGCCCGGCTTACTTTTTCTTGGAGTTATAATTCTTACCTTTTTACAGGGAGAAACAATTCTCCCTTCTGAAAGAGATAAGAAGGAAATACTCACCATTAATGAGAGAAAAAGAACCTACTATCAGTTACACAATAATTCCTTAACATATAAAATGGCAGGCCCGAAACGTGTAGAAATCATCGCTCGAGGTGTTGTTCCAAAGAAGGATTATAAGGAGGTGAGCTTTTCTTATAAATTGATTATGGATAATGGAGATTCAATCATTATCAGTCACAGTGCAACAAAGACAAAAAATATTACTTCCTCCCAGCATCCCGGCCATGGGTTCACTCTCCCTGGAAAATATTTTATAAATATCCCAAAGGGAAATCATTGGTTCAAAATTGAACCGATTCCAAAAGTAGATTTACCAGTAGTCATTCGAGTACGAGTAAAAGGATTCGAAAAGGGTGACGAGCACCGGCAGTTTGTACAAGCCGTAACTGGAATAAAACCAAAAAATCTTATCATTGGAGAAAAATCTGTACGGTACTATGAATTAAAACATGGTGAACGACTTCAATTTGAACCCAAAAGACTTAATAAACTTACATTTCTATCAAGGCTTGCCTTTGTAAATGAAATGTCGAATTATGAGAATTATCAAATTCGAGTATGGAAAGATGATAAAATTTATGGCACCTATTTTTTCTCCACGGAAAAATCCGAAGACAGCATCATTAAAGAGGATAAAAAAATAATCCCGGGGAAATGGCGATCCTGTGAAGTAAATCTTTCAAAGAGTAAACATACATATTCAGTTGAATTGCTGGATAAAGGCAAAAAAGTGTTTGTTCGATGCCTGGGTAATCAATGAAGATTATAAAACTTTCAATATTTTTCTTGTTTGCTGTCTCCCTCAATGGCCAATCCCTGGCTAACCGATTTCGTGTCCCCGTTTATTTGACACCATCAATCACGCTGGGTTATGATAGCAATTTTCTTAGATTTTCAGAAATTGATAAAGCAGACGCTTCCTCGAAATCATCTATGTTAGGGGATTCGAAAACGTTCGATAGTCAAGTCATTCGATCCGAATTGAAATTTCGATACAGCCCGGTATTTTCTACCAAACACAAGACAAATCTAATAATTAATGCAGCATCAGTAGTTTTTAAACAATCTAAAAATAAATCTTATTCATCTTATGGTGTTCGGTTTGAGCAGCATCTTGGTCCTTACCAATGGTTTAAGATCGGATATTCACTGCTACCTGAACTGTTATTAAGGTATTATGATGATCGCGATATTATTTCAACTCAACTAATCCCCTGTTCGTTTTCCAATGAAACAATATATTTATCTTATTCTTATCCAATAATTAAAAAAACCTGGCTTCGCTTAAAAGGGACAAAAACCAATCAATACTACAATGAACATTTTACAGAATTTGACACGGATATTTTCAGTGGTGAAGTACGGTTAACCACAAGTTATTTCCGTAAAAATAAATTCATTATTTTCTTTGAGAATGGAATTGGAACAAATATTAGTTATAATACCGGACTCTTAACTACCGAGTTAGATCGATCTCATAAATTTATTCAGTTTGGAGGGTTCTGGATATATTATCCCTCAAAGTTTCTGAAGTCGGCTATCCTTTATTTCACAGATAATCAAAGAACTTATCTTGGTGAAGACATTCATGATCCGCTTCACGGCGGGCGAGAGCACGAAGATATCCAGGTGCAAATCAGGCTGAAAAAGGGACTGACTCCTAATTTCGATATTGAGTTGCGAAGTAAATTCCGGACGAGAAACGTATTTTCTGAATTTGAGTGGGTTGAAGAGTTAAAGAGTTTTAATAAATACGAATTCTCAATAAAATTTAGTTATTCAAAAACTCTAGATATTTAATGGATAAAATAAAAGTAAATGTTTCATTGGTCTCTGGCTTGATTCTCTATTCCTGCATGAATCCATCCGAACCAATTGCAAGTCTTCAGTCACAACTAATTACTACTATTGATACAGGCGGGAAATGCAGAGATATCGATTTCAATGATTCCCTCATAATCGCAGCAGCCGATACAAATAGTTTTCAAGGCTATTCGTATAGTTTTTCAAATGAGGGAATATTTGATTACGTTCACGAATTTGATGGTTCAGGGTCAGTTGGTTTACATGAGTCTTTTGTGGCAAATAAAATAATTATGTCAAAAAATAGAAAGTATTTTTTGTTAATGGATAAAAATGAAGGTTTATATGCATCACAACACCTGTCTATCAATAACACTTTCACTCATATTTATTCAGGGTCAGACAACAGAGATTATATCCAAAGCGTAGCCCTTAAAGAAAATGAAAATGAAATACATATAGCTACCTTAATCAAACAGGACTCATCATGTACTGTTTATTCCAAAAAATTTCTAGAAGATTTTCATTTCTTTGAAGATGAAAATGGTATACTATGGTTTGATTCTGAAGTGAATTCCTTTGACGGATTTAGCTTGGATGCATCTGATTTATTTTTAGTTGATAGTCTTTTATTTATCGCTGATTTTCAGTTGGTTAAAATGATCAAGGAGAATTCCGATGCTACATTCTCTTATTATTTTTCTTTTGATATACCTGGAACTGCAGAAACTGTACATGCTGACAGCAATATGATTTTCACCGGATTAGGTGATAATAAAGGATGTATTATTTCACCAATGGATACAACGGTTCTATTGATGAATCAGATTACAATTGCAGATGGATATTCAGTAAAAGGAATTCATAAACAAAATGAATTGTTAGCTCTAGCATGTGGAGATGATGGTGTCTTGCTTTATACATGTCATAGTGATGGTAATTTCCCCCTTGTCTCTGAAATTGGCAGGATCAATTCAGAATATGCTTATAATGTAAAAATTTATAACTTAAATACAATTTTTGTTGCCACAAAAGTAGGTATACAAATCTTTACTATAGAAAGGTAAAACTTGATGAAATCATTATGCGTTATATTATGTGTTTCAGCAGTATTTGCTCAGTTTGACTGGCAGGGAAACGGTGTGCCTGTACGCCAGGGAGCTCATATCGAATGGCAGCGCACAGGAGATGTTGGAAATAATGGTGAAATGATATTTGTCTGGTCAGACACTCGAACAGGCGGACGTGATATCTATGCTCAGAAAGTAGATTTGAATGGAAATTCTTTATGGGATACTGAAGGGACAGTTGTTGTGTCCACTCCCGGGAGACAGGAAGATCCAATCGCTGTATCCGATGGGGCTGGGGGAGTATATGTTATTTGGACAGACTATCAGTTTGAGCCTCTGGATGGAGATGTTTTTGCCCAGCATGTCCTCACAGATGGTTCTTTGGCATGGGACGAAGAAGGCATAGCATTATCAACAATTTCCGGAATGCAAACATCCCTTAATATGTGTGTGGATGGTTTGGGTGGTGCCTTTGCTATTTGGAATGATTTATCTTCTGGGGAAGGTCAAATCTATGCAACCCATCTTTCAGCCAATGGTAATATTGTCTCACCCGGCACAGGTGTTCCTATTATTACGAGCCCTGGCGGTCATTTAAAAGTCAGTATTGAGCTCGGGGGAGCAGGTTATGCAGCTATGGTGTGGGAAGATTCAAGGATTGATGGTGAAACGGATATTTATGCCCAGAGAATTGATGTAGGCTGCAATACACTATGGTCAACGCCAGAACAAGGGGGCATACCTGTTTGCAATCTCCAAAGCATCGAACAAAAAGCACCAAAAGTCACCCACGTTTCAGGCGACACAACTGTTGTCGTTTGGGAGGATTATAGAAATAACATAGCAAATGGCGATATCTATATTCAATATCTTAATGGAGATGGTATTATTTTACTAGAGGAAAATGGTTCCTCCCTTTGTATTGAAAGTTCAAAACAATTGGCTCCAAGAGTCAAAGCAACCTCCGAATATGCTTTTATTGTTTGGGAAGACTTTCGCGACCACCCTGCGTGGGCTGACATTTATGCCCAGGCTTTCTCTCTTTCTAATGGATTACAATGGGAAACGGATGGAAAACCAATTACCACAGCTATACGTCCGCAGACACAACCACGGTTAACCATAGATAATAGCGATGGAGCCTATATCGTATGGATGGATGAACGAAATGCAGCATTTCCAGAAGTAGAAATCTATCTCCAGCATGTTTCAGCGTCAGGGAATATTTCCTTCGAAGACAATGGTCTTGCAATTTGCGATGCATCCAGTTACCAATTCAGTCCTCTTGTGAGAACAAGTGGTGAGGATAATGGAGCTTTAATTATTTGGGGGGATGCAAGGACTGGAAGCATTGGTTTGTATGTTCAACATGTGAACCCCTCTTCAGGTGTTTCTCTCATAGATAATGGCTTAGAAACTTATTTTGGAATTGACGGCAATGCGTACGCACCCAAATCCCTTTACCTTGGGAATGACAGCACCCTATTTTATTGGGAAGACTACCGAGGGGGAGGGAGTAATCCACAAACCTATGGACAAATTATTTCCAGGGAAGCTGGAAATAATTTCGAAATTAATGGGATTAAATTATGTGAAAATCCTATTCAGACAATTCCAAATGCAGTAAAAACTGGAACTCATATATTTCTTAGTTTCAAAAGTGCCGATGAATGGGGAACTGAAATCCAGGCATTTCAGGTTTTAGATTTTGATTTAAACCCAATTGGAGATCCTAATGGTACGATCATTTATCCAAATCCATTCGGTATGAACCAACCTTTTTCCAAACTTGTTACCGGTGAGGATGGTTATGTATATGTGGCATTTTCTGATACTAGGTCCTGGGATCTTGATATATACCTTCAAAAATATGATGAACTTGGTAACCAACAATGGGAGGATGGCGGTGTACTCATTACTGACGCATCTAACGATGACAATGTAGAGGCAGTGGAACCCATGCCCAATGGAGGATGTATGGTTTTTTGGTATGGAGGAGTATGGAATGATTTAAATGCTTACTGCCAGGCAATCGATGGAGAAGGAACCTCTCCAGAAGGGTGGTCAAGCGAACCTTTAAATATATCCACTGGCCCCGGTTTTCAATTGGATGTGAAAACAACTGCCTTGCAGGATGGTATATTCAGTATCTGGAAAGATACCCGTAATGACAATACAGATATTTATGGACAGGTCATAAACTTTGACGGCACTATCGCAGGTATAGAAAACGGATTTGTTATCACAAATAAAGAAAATGACCAGAATAAGCCCACAATTAATATGAATAATATTCAAAATGAAGTACTGATATGTTGGGAAGATTTTGCAAACGGAACAGATTTTGACCTTGTGTGCAAGTCCTTTGATCCACTAACTCTTTCTGAAGGAGAAGAAATTGTAATCGCAGGAGAAACCGGTAACCAAACCATTCCATTTGTATCTGTCTCCCCAAGTGGATCATACTTGATCATCTGGGAAGATTCAAGAAGTGGCGGTACTTCAGATATATATTTACAGGAGATTAATGCATCTGGAACCATATTTGAAGATGGAGGTATAACCGTCTGCAACGCTGATTTTGATCAAAGGAATCCTGGCGTTGTATTATATTCTGAAGCAGATAGTTCATACATCTTATACTGGGAAGATCTACGAAGTTCAGGTAAAGAATTCCTCTGGAACATATATGCCCAGTCACTTACAATGTCAACTACGGCAGTTTCAGGAGAACAAGTACCATTATCATTCTCTATTTCTCAGAATTATCCGAACCCATTCAATCCTATAACAAATATTAACTATTCAATCTCCACAAAAGCTTTTGTAACTATAAAAGTATATAATCTTTTAGGCCAGAAAATTACTGAACTTGTTTCAAGAAACACCGCACCTGGTCAATATAGCGTAAACTGGGATGGAACAAATCAATCAGGAGAACAGGTTCCCAGCGGTATATATATTTATTCAATAGATACAGGTAAATTTCAGTCATCAAAAAAAATGGTATTAATGAAGTAATAAATCTAGTTTGATTGATGGTTTATGGATATTATTTGGAAAAATATTACAATTGTTTGGACTCTGCTATCTATCCTAAGCGGGGACAGCCCTCTTCATGAACGATACCACACCTATGAAGAAATTCAAACACAGCTGGAGGAATGGAATGATGAGTTTGGTGATTCGGTAAACATATATTCCGGAAGCGGAATAATCTATCATTTGGAGGAATTGGGAGCATCAACAGAAGACGGGCTCCCCTTTTGGGCTGTAAAATTATCGTACAATGCTAATCTTGATGAAGATGAACCAAAGATTCTTTTCCTGGGACAATGCCACGCTGAAGAAATATTGGGGGTTGAAATCACAATGAAAATGATCAATAAATTCCTTCATCCATCTCCTCAGTATCATCTGCAAAATATGCAGGCTATTCTCCAATCTTCAGAAGTGTGGGTTGTCCCGACATATAACCCTGAGGGCTTA